>Ga0194035_1000423_pt1 | contig 24737 bp, 22 predicted proteins | sample JunL2320m_MetaG_FD_148680 | JGI IMG/M metagenome (GOLD analysis project Ga0194035, IMG submission 148680) | Anoxic zone freshwater microbial communities from boreal shield lake in IISD Experimental Lakes Area, Ontario, Canada - Jun2016-L239-20m | ecosystem: Environmental > Aquatic > Freshwater >...
CCCCGGGCCCACCCCCAGCAACTGACGAGTCAGGCGGCGGCCGGCACCTTGGCGGTGCGCCGTCCGGCGAACAGGCCGACCAGCCCAACGACGAAGAGCGTCACCAGCACGACGATCAATGCCACCTTGAGGGTCGGCAGGGTCCACACCACCAGGACCGCCAGGCCGATCAGCACGACCAGCCCCTGGAACGCCCCGCGATGGGCAGCCACGGTGTCGTGGACCGGGCCGCTGGTCAGCCACGCCGGCTTCTTCCGATCGCCGAACCACCGCCGGACTGCGCCTATCCCCACGATGAAGGCGACTAGGGCCACCAGCGCTGACACGATGAGCGCGGTCCGGATGGAGTCGACCAAGGTGGCGTCCACGGTGTCGATCAGCACGCTGGCCGCCGCCTTCGACTGCGAAGGCTGCAACGAGTTCAGGTACTGATTCCGGCCAACGTTCGCTCCGATCAACAGGAGTGCCATGGTGACAGCCAGGCCGGACGCGGCATGCACCAGACCCCGTCGCCGGTCGATGGCAGCCACTACGGCGGCAGCTAGGAGCAGCAAGGTAAGGATGGGAAGCACGACAGCCAGGCTGTTGAGGAACTTCACCAGCCGCTGCAGCTGCAAGAGCTGCTTGGACTCGAACAGTACGTAGGGAGCACCGGTGTAGGTGGGTACCTTGTTGAAGATGGTTATCCCGCGCGACGTCAACTCTTTCTTGGCCGCCGCCTCGACCTGGGTGAGGTCGATGGTGACCTGGCCATTGCTGGACGACAGCGCGCCGGTCTGCTTGCCGAGCAGCAGGTTGTCGAGCTGGACGTGGGAGTTGCGCACTGCCTTGTCCCATAACTTCTGGAACCGCGAACTCTGGACCAGCTTCAACGTGATGTCGTAGGTGGCCGTCTTGACCGCCGAAGTAATCGGCGTGGCCAAGAACCCAGCCCGGGGCGGCAGCGCATCCTTGACCTTCTGGTTGAGATCGGTCTTGGCCACCAGGCTGTTGGAGACCTTGGTGGCCACCGCGGTCTGCACCGCCTTGTCCTTGGCCAATGGGGCCAGCGAGGCCACGAAGGTATTGGTATTGAGGAGCTCATTGCGGGTATAGACCACCAGCACCGAGGTCACGGCCAGCAGGCAGGCCACAACCACCAGCACCCAGGACGAGATGGTGCGAGCTCGATGCTTGGGTGGGCGCTCGGCTTGGCGGCGGAGGGCCTTGTTCTCATCTTGCAACTCGGCTACCTCCTCGTGGAGTGCTTCGAGTTCTTGGTCGTCCGACTGGGGATCCGAGGTCACGCAGACACTGTACCGGCGGGGCCCCTGGCAACAAGGGAGGGTCCGGCACCCGCCCCATCCGGCCAGGCTCAGACCTGGGCCAGACCTAGGCCAGACCTAGGCCAGACCTAGGCCAGACCAGGGCCATCGGGGACTCATGAGATGTCCACCCAGGCGCGGCAGTGGCCGCCTCCCGTGCACGAAGCACCAGGGGCGGCCACCGACCGGCGACACTGATTCCGATGTCGGCACAGAGCCGACGTCAGGAGGTCAGATCAGGCGAGGAGCTTGGCCTTCTGGGCGTCGAACTCGGCATCCGAGATGACACCCTTCTCCTTGAGGTCAGCCAGCTTCGACAGCTGCTCAACGTTGCTGCTCGACCCGGCCGTCTGCTTGACGTAGGTGTCGAACGCCTTCTGCTGGGCAGTCGCCTGCTCGACGGCACGCTCATGCATTTTGCCGCCACGGGCGATCAGGTACACCAGGACGCCGAGGAACGGCAGGATGATGACGAAGAGGACCCATACGGCCTTGACGCCACCACTGAGGTCATGGCTCCGGAAGATGTCCATGAAGACGCTGATGAGCAGCCAGATCCAGAGGACGAACACGAAGAACATGAACATGATCCAGATGAGACTCAATATTGGATAGTCGTAACCAAGCATAATTTGTGGTGCTCCTTGGGTCAGGGGTGGGTTCCGTCGGATGAGCCGACAACAATGGAACCATACCCGGCTCCGCCGCTTAGGCCGCGGACGCTCGGGGACGACCCGCGAATCGCAGCAGTCAGTCTCCACCTGCCGCGTGCAACGACACTAGTGTCGTGTCGTACCGCAACCCAAGAAGGGCACTCATGTTCTACATCCTCATCTTCGGGCTGCTCGCCGTCGTATTGGTGGTGGCTTTCGTGAAGAAATGGCGCACGCGCAACGAATGGCCGGAAGATGAGTGACGGCCCCACAGACATCGGGCCCGTGCCCGACGTCGGTTCTGGCCTCTCGTCGGGCCTCGCTGAGCCCCCGGCAGCCGGCCCCGGCCAGCCCCCGGCAGCCGGCCCCGGCGGAGGTGCCTTGCCCGATGTGATGGAGATGCTCCGCTCGAAGGAGTACGTCAAGCTCCTGGTGCTGGCCGCCGCCATCGGCGTTCCTGTATCGGCCATCGCCTACGCCTACCTACTTGTTGTCAACAAACTCCAGGAGTTCTTCTTCAAGACGCTCCCCGACGACCTCGGATTCGCGGGGCCCCCGATGTGGTGGCCAATCCCGTTCCTGGTCCTGGCCGGTGTACTGGTCAGCCTCACCCTCACCTACTTGCCCGGGACCGGCGGCCATGAGCCAGCCGAGGGGTTCCAGACCGGTGCTCCCCCACTGCCCATCGAGCTCCCCGGCGCCTTCTTCGCTTCGTTCGCCACTCTGGTACTCGGCGTCGTGCTCGGGCCGGAGGCACCGCTGATCGCCATCGGTGGTGGGCTTGGCGTGCTGGCCGTCCATCTGGCCGCCAAAGATGCCCCGCCGGCCGCGGCCACGGTGATGGCGGCGGCCGGGAGCTTTGCTGCGGTCAGCGCCCTGCTGGGTTCGCCCATGGTGGCGGCCTTCTTGCTGATGGAAGCGGCCGGTATCGGCGGGGCCATGCTCGGACTGGTTCTGGTCCCTGGCCTGCTGGCCGCCGGGATCGGGACCCTGATCTTCGTCGGGCTGAACAGTCTCACCGGGCTCGGGACCTTCTCCCTAAGTATCCCGAATCTCCCCGTTTTCACCACCCCCACCGTCGCCCTCTTCTTTTGGGCGCTGGCCATCGGCGTCCTGGCTTCCTTCGTCGGCACGGCCATTCGACTCGGTGGGCTGGCGCTCCAGGCCATCGTCGTTCGGAACCGGCTGGTCTGGACCCCGGTAGCCGGCTTGGCGGTGGCCCTGGCGGCCATCGCCTTCGCCGAACTGACCGGCAAGGGCACTGAATACGTCCTCTTCTCTGGGCAGGATGCCCTGCCAGGGCTGTTGTCCGAGGCGTCGACGTGGACCGTAGGGGCCCTCATCGTGCTGGCCATCGCCAAATCGGTGGCCTACGCCTTCTCTCTGTCCGGATTCCGCGGCGGCCCGGTCTTCCCGGCCATGTTCGTCGGGGCGGCCATCGGGGTGGCCGGCTCCCACCTGCCGGGCCTTCCCCTGGTGCCCTCAGTGGCCATGGGCATCGGTGCCATGTGCTCGGTGATGCTGAGGTTGCCCCTCACCTCCACGATGCTGGCCGTCCTCCTGTTCTCCAGCGATGGGTTGAGTGTGACCCCGCTGGTCATCGTGGCCGTCGTCGTGGCCTACGTGCTCGGTGCCCGGCTTCCTCAGCATCCGTCCGACCTGCGCTGGCCCAAGGCCTCCCGGGCGGCGGGACCAGCCGATCTGTCTGCCGCCAATGAACGGACACCGCTCGCACCGACGGCATCAGATACCAGCGGTAGCTGACCAATGCACCCTCTAGACCTGTTGGCCTCCACGAGTTCCAGCACCCCAGCGATCTGGGACGTGCTGATGGTCGTGGTCGGCATATTCCTGGTCTGCTGCGTGCTGGTCTCCGCCCTCGAGACCGTCGTCCTCCCTCGTAACTCCTTCACCCGCATCGCGAGGGTGACCTTCGCCATCGTCAACCGGCTGTTGGTGCACCGGGGGCGGAACAAGGATCGTTGGACCCACATCCGGGGGCTGTATGCCCCGGTCGCCCTGGTCAGCCTTCCGCTGGTGTGGATGATCTTGGTGATCGTCGGCTTCACCTTCATCTACTGGGGAGTCGGGACCGGCACATGGACCTGGTGCTTCGAAATCAGCGGGTCCTCGGTCACCACCCTGGGATTCGCCAAGCCGGACGGCGCCTCCCACGCCTGGATCAGCTTCGTCGAGGCGATCATCGGCCTCGGCCTGGTGGCGTTGCTGATCAGCTATCTCCCCACCATCTACGCCGCCTACCATGAGCGCGAAAAGGGCATGCGCACACTTCGGCCCTTCTCTGGAGTCCCGGCCACGGGTGTCAACCTCCTCAACAACCTGAACAACTTTGCCGCCATGGACAACACCGAGGTGTGGAAGAACGCGTCGGGCTGGTTGCTCGAGCTCGACCAGACCCACACCGCATTTTCGGCGCTCTGTTACTTCCCCGAGGCCGCGCCTACCCAGTCGTGGGTGGCATCGGTGGCAGCGCTGCTCGATGCCGGAGCACTGCTGTTGTCGGCCAATCCGATCGACCTGACCGAGGGCACTCCCCTCCCCCACGAAGGTGCCATGTTGGTCCTGGCCCACGGGGTCCCTGCCCTCAACGCCATCGGACGAGCGGCTGGCCTCCCACTGGATCCAACGGTCCCCTTGCTGGAGCTCGTCCCCGACGGGTCGGGGGGCTCCCCGGAAATCTCGGTCACCAAGGACGAGTACATGGCCGCGCTGGACAAGCTGGACGGAGTGCTCCACGTCCCGGCGGACGGTCGGGAAGCCGCGTGGCTGCGCTTCGCCGCCGTGCGCCACTCCTACGATCGGGCTACGCGGGGTTTGGCCGGGCTCACCTTGGCCGCTCCCGCTCCTTGGACGACCGACCGGCCAGCCAAGGTGAGCCGTCCGCGACTGGCGTCCACCAAACCCATCGCTGTCGACTGGTCACTCACCGATCGGTGACGTTCCAGCCGGGCACATGACCAATCGGTCGAGCCGGTCGAACCGATGACCCGGGCCCGCACTGACGCAGAGTTGATCCGGCGCGGGATCCGGCTCGAGTGGGCCACCAACGCATGGAACCTGCTGGAGGTGGTGATCACCATATGGCTGGGGATCCAGGCGCGCTCGCTAGCACTGGTCGCCTTCGGCCTCGACTCCGTCGTCGAGGTTTTCGCCTCCACCGTGGTGATCTGGAATCTGCGGGACAACCGCCATGACCCAGGTGACCAACGGGTGCACCGGGCCCTCCGCCTCATCGCTGTGGCGTTCTGGCTGCTCGGCGCGTTCATCGTGGTGGCCAGCGTGCGCGGCCTGATCCTGGCAGTCCGTCCGGAGTCATCTCCGGGAGGGATCGTCTGGCTGGCGCTGGCGGCCACCGCCATGTTCTCACTGGCGCTGGTCAAGCGCAGCACGGCCCGTGCCTTGGGCAGCGAAACCTTGGACGCCGAAGCGTCGCTCACCTTCCTCGACGGATGCCTGAGCAGTTCGATCCTGCTTGCCCTGGTGCTGAACACTGTGCTCGGTTGGTGGTGGACCGATGCGGTAGCGGCGCTGATAGTCGGAGGATTCGCCATCGCACAAGGGTTCCGCAATTGGCGCAATGCCGCCCCTCACCTCGACGAAGACCCAGGGACGGCTGGGCGGTGACTTGATGGTCGGTCAGAGTCAGGGTGAGTCCACGGCCACGTGGGGCTGACCGTCGAGGAGCAGTCGGAGGTCCGAGGGGTCGGTGGTGAACACGACGGCACGAGGTGCTTGTGCAGCATGGGCGGCCACCACGGCGTCGATCCCACTCGGCCGGGCCCGCCCACGCGTCGGCCTCGTGGCGAACCTCGGGCGAGGTTGGATTGGCAACTTCGAGTTCATCCAGATAGGCGAGCAGGACATGACGACGCTCGTCACGGTCCAAGCGGTCCTGGAGTGCTCCGTCCAGGTAGGCCGAGAGGCCTCTTGGTCCAGCAGCCCGGCGGGCCCCTTCGATGGCCGACGCATCGAGAGTCACGGAGATCCTTTGCGTCGGCATGGCTCGCACCGTAGACGGCGTGACGTCCCGATATCGCATGAGTATCGCCTTATCGGTGGGTTGGACCAGAGCAGACCATGTGGGCGGGACCGGGCGAGTGTGACGTCGACCAGCCGGTCGCCCAGCGGCCCTACGAACTCCTACAGGTGGCTGAACCCGCCAGACTCCTCAGGGGTCATGGCCACCGACACTGGGTGCCGGTCGAAGTGGGCGATGGCTTCTTCGATGTCGGCCAGCAGCAACCCGGCCAGGTCGCGGCTGACGCCTTGGCGCACCAGGATCCGCTGGATCGAGATACCGGTCAGCTCGCCGGTCAGCGGATAAGCCGGCACCTGCCACCCCTTGACCCGGAGCCGGTCGGCGATGTCGTAGAGGATGTCATAGAGGGTATAGCCGGGGTCCTCGCCCTCCTTGATCCGCCACGCCACCGCCGGGATTCCGGTCTGCGGGTTCCCGTCGCACAGCAGCTCGTAGGGGCCAAGGTCGACGATCTTCTTGGCTAGGTACTGGCACGTCTCGTAACACGAGTCGTGGACGTCCTGGTAGCCCTGGCGGCCCAACCGGACGAAGTTGTAGTACTGCGCCACGATCTGACCGGCCGGCCTGGAGAAGTTGATCTGAAAGACGGGCATGTCGCCACCGAGGTAGGTCACATGGAAGATCAGATCGTCCGGCAGGTCGTCGGCGTGGCGCCACAGGACCCACCCGACCCCGAGCGGGGCCAGTCCGAACTTGTGACCCGAGGTGGAGATCGACTTGACCCGGGGGATACGAAAGTCCCAGACCACATCGGGCGCGCAGAACGGGGCGAGGAAGGCTCCCGATGCCCCGTCGACGTGGATGTCCACGTCGAGCCCGGTGTCGGCGGCCAGCTTGTCGAGGGCCAACGAGAGCTCGAGCACTGGCTCGTAGGCTCCGGTGTAGGTGACTCCGAAGGTAGGCACTACCACGATGGTGTTCTCATCCACCTGGTCCAACATCTGCTCCACGTCCATGCAATAGCTGCCGGGTGTCATCGGGATCTCCCGGATCTCGACGTCCCAGTACTTGGCAAATTTGTGCCACACGACCTGGACCGGCCCGCACACGAAGTTGGGGTTGTCGGTGGACTTGCCCCCTGCTTTGCGCTTGGCCCGCCACCGCCACAGTGCGGCCATGCCACCCAGCATGCACGCCTCCGACGACCCGATGGCCGAGCAGCCGACAGCCCCTCCTTCATCGGGAGCGTTCCACAGATCGGCCAGCATCTGGACGCAGCGCCGCTCGATCTCGGCCGTCTGCGGGTACTCGTCCTTGTCGATCATGTTCTTGTTGATGGACAGGTCCATCAACTGGTGGACCTCGTCCTCCTCCCACGTCTGGCAGAAGGTGGCCAGGTTCTGGCGGGCGTTGCCGTCGAGCAGGAGTTCATCGGAGATGGCCTGATAGGCATCTTCCCGACGCATCTCGTCCTTCGGGAACTGCTGGGCCGGCATCGAGGTGAGCAGGTCCTGGCCGGCGTAGACCGAATCCAGCAGCTCGGACGGGAGTGCGTTGTGCTGGTGCAAGGGCATCGGTAGTTCCTCTTCTCGTGTTTCGACGGTCAGGGATGGTGAGAAAGGCTGATCAGACTGGTTGCTCAGATGTCGCTGATGGCGTGCACCTGGTTGGTGGCAATAGCCCGCTTCAGCGCCGCGTGGTCCTTGTCGTTCTGGTCAGCGTAGGCCGAGGCAAAGCGGCACATGGACTCGTCGAAGCGGTTGCTGTTACCGAGGTACGAATTGATGGCGATGGCGTCACCGGAACGAGCATGGCCGAGCGCGAGAACCCAGCCGCACATCTGGACGTACACAGCCATACCTTCCGGCCGCATGATGTCGATGTCAGCGGAGAGCTTCCAATCCCACATCTGACGAAAGTAGAAGTCGCGCGGGATACCGTCCGGCCCGGTGACGGTGTCCCACCCGAGGAAGATGTCGCTCGAACTCTGCACCAGGCGCTGACCTTCGACCACCCGCTCGCCCATGTTGACGTACTCGCTGGGCTGAAGGAACGGTTCGGCCACGGAGCGCTCCGCTTCCTTGACCTGGAGGACCAGAGGATCGCCCTGGTCACGCCCGATAAACAGCGCTACCCAGCACCGCGTACCCACCGAGCCGACACCGACCACCTTGCGGGCCAGGTCGACGAACTCATAGCGCGACAGCAGGTGCTGTCGTTCGCCGGACAGGGTGAACCGGTACTCGGTGATGGCCTTGAGCAAGTTGGTGATGGTCTCGGCCGAGTTGTTCGGATCGAAGATCTGATCGGCTGGGGTGAGCAGCGGCGGATTGGCGAGGAAGCGGAGCCGGCCGTCCACCTCGTGGGTGAGCTTGGAGACCGCCTTCAAGTGGTCCTTGTTCTTGGCCTTCTGAGCACGGTCGACGAACGACTGCAAGACCCGCTGTCCGGCTTCGACACCCCACTTGGTGGCGATGACCACACCATCGAGTTTGGCGTACCAGACGTCCAGGTTCCGCATGCCAGCGAACTCCCTCATGGCCTCCCGGTAGCCTCGCGCCGACTTGGCCACCAGATCATGGCGGAGGACATCGTCGAAGCCACGACCCCTGGCCGCCACCTCGACGCTGGCGGCCAGCCGCTTGAGGTCCCACTCGAACGGGCCGGGGATCGTCTCGTCGAAGTCGTTGACATCGAAGATCAGCTCGCGCTCCGGAGAGGCGAAGCCACCGAAGTTGACCAGGTGGGCGTCGCCGCACAGTTGCACATCGAGGTGGGAGTGCTCCTCGTGGGCCAGGTCGGCGGCCATGACTGCGGCAGCCCCTCGGAAGAAGGCGAACGGCGAGGCGGCCATCCGTCCGTAGCGGATCGGCACTAGGTCGGGGACCCGAGTGGTGGCCTGTAGGGCCAGGATCTCGAGCGGGTTGGTCCGATCGGCCGGTGGGGCCCAGTCCCCGTGACGGGACCGAGGAACCAGTTCCCTGGCCTTGCGACCGTAGGCGGCTCGTTCCTCGGGGGTCTGTTGCGTCATGGTCTCATCATCCCACTGCCTGGACCCTTGGTTGATTGCCGAGCTCATCGGTCCACACGAGGAGCAGCTTCAAAGTGTCTCCGCCTGCCTACTTCTTGCGTCTCCCGTGAATGGCGATGATCAACCGATCTACCAGTAGACCGAGCAGAGCCGACAGCAGGATCACCCAGATCAGACTGGCCCGGGTGTTGAAGAAGACGAAGTTGACCTTGACCACTGTCGAGTTGCCGATGACAAAGGCGATGAGCAGGATCAGTCCCAGGCCGAAGACCACCAACCGAACGATGTCACGGGTCTGACGCTTGCTGGCCGCATGCGCGTCAACCTTTCCATCGGTTCCCTGCGGGGTCATGGGTTTCTGGGCCATCTGCCACTCCTACTCATCATCTTCTTGTTCGATTCCGACGCTACCGCTGGCGGGCTGCCTCGCCATCACCCGCATCGCCATCACCCACATCGCCATCACCCGGTCGTCCGTCATCCGCTGGGCCGCAATGTTCACGGCCCGGAACCGGGCCGATCAGCCCAGCAGCAGAAGCGTGGCCTCGTGGGCGAAGTTCAGGATCGGGGCCGGAAAGATCCCGAATACCAGGGTGAAGGCCACGCAGATGGCGATGGCCGCCGTGGTGAGCGCTGGGACCGGCACCACTCCGCGGGCTTCGACGTCGGCCTCGGGTGCCGCATCGGTCAGAACCTGGATGTTGGCTGGAAGGTTGCCACTGGTCGACCTCGTGGCCAGGTCGGCCTCGGACCCACTGCTGGTTCCAACTACGACTCCCTCGTCGTCTACGTAGCCAGTGTCCCCAGTGTCCCCGACTGGAGAAAACATGGTGATGGCCAGACGCAGGTAGAAGAAGGCGGCCACAGCAGCCGAGGCCATGGCCACCACGGCCAACACGTAGCCGTGGTGAGCGACCGAGGCCTCGATCACGCCCAGCTTGGCCAGGAACCCGGTGGTGAACGGTGCACCAGCCTGGCCCAGCAGCAGCACGGCGAAGGAGATGGCCAGGACCGGCTGGCGCTTGGCCAGCCCACGGAAGTCGGTGATCTTGGTGTGGGTATCGCCATCTCCGGCCACCACGGTGATGACGGCGAACGTCCCGATGACCAAGAACATGTAGGTGAACAGGTAGTAGAGCGATGCGGACACGCCCCGAGCCGTGCACGCCTCGACGCCAAGGAGGATGAAGCCCACATGGTTGATGGACGAGTACGCCATCATCCGCTTGACGTCGCGTTGGGCCAGTGCCACCACGGCTCCGAATGCCAGGCTCAAGAGAGCCAGGACCCACACCACCGGACGCCAGTCGGACTGCACCGTGGGGAACGAGGTGACGAAGATCCGCAGTAGGGCGGCGAATGCCCCGGCCTTGGCCACTGCAGCCATGAACCCGGCCACTGGCGATGGTGATCCTTCGTACACATCGGGCGACCACATGTGGAACGGCACGGCCGCCACCTTGAAGCCGAAGCCAACCAGGAGCAGCGCCAGTCCTGCCAGCAGCACACCGTTCTGGGTGATGACATTGCGCGACAGGTAGTCGGCGATCTGGGGCAGGTTGGTCGTCCCGGTGGCGCCGTAGGTGAGGGCGATCCCATACAGGAAGATGGCCGACGAAAACCCGCCGAGGACGAAGTACTTGAGGGCGGCCTCTCCGGACTCGGCCCGGCGATGGTTGAACGCTGCCAGTACGTAGAGGGCGATGGACAGGATCTCGAGTCCGAGGAAGACCACGATCAGGTCGTTGGCCGCCCCCATCATCATCGCACCCGAAGCCGACGCCATGGCCAGCACCTGGTACTCGGGGCCATCGATCCCCTCACGCCGGAGATAGCCGTCACCGACGAGAGCGGTCAGCAGCATGGCGATGGACACCACCACCTGGATGAAGACGTCGAACCCGTCGAAGGCAATGGCGCCAGCGATCGTCACCGAAGGGCCGTGCGTGGTGACGTGGTGCCACTGGAAGAGCGCAGCCACCAGGGCGGCCACCGATACCGAGGCGGCCACAATGGTGCCGGCCCGCACGTCCATCACCTTGCGCAGCAACGACGAGGCCAGCATGAGGCCAACCGCCCCGCCCAGCATGATCAGCATGGGCAGAATGCTCAAGTAGTCGACGTGGGGGACGTGGATGATCGGGGCCGTCGATGCGGCCAGGAGCGAGTTCACTTGGAGCCGCCCGTCGTCGGTGCCGGTGCGGCCGAAGTGCCCAGCGGCCGAGTGGCCAGCAGCGGGCTGCGACGAAGCTCAGCAGGAATCGGCGTGTTGGTCACCTGGTCCACGTGGACCACCAGCTGGTTGACCGACGGGGTGATGCGATCGAGCACTGGTTTGGGAAAGATGCCGAGCAGCACGATGAGAATGATCAGGGGAGCGACGATGAGCCGCTCGTTCCGAGAGAGATCAGGGGTGCTGGTGTCGGCCTCGGTCGGCTCGCCGTGGAAGACCTGCTGGTAGCCCCAGAGCAGATAGACGGCGGCCACTACCACTCCGGCACAGGCAGCCACCGCCCACCACCGGTGCGCCACGAAGGTGCCGACCAGGATCAGGAACTCGCCGACGAAGCCGTTCAGGCCGGGCACGCCGATGGAAGCCAGCATGGCCAGGGTGAACACACCGGCCAGCACCGGGGCCGGCGACTGCAGACCCTTCAGCGATCCGATCTGCCAGGTCTGGCGGCGCTCATAGATCCAGCCCACCAAGATGAACAGAGTGGCGATGACGAGTCCATGGTTGACCATCTGGAGGACGCTTCCGCTCAGCCCTTGGCTGTTGAGGGCGAAGGTACCAAGGGCGATGAAGCCGATCTGGGCCAGTGACGAGTAAGCCAGCAGACGCTTCAAGTCGCGCTGGGCACAAGCCACCAGGGCGCCGTAGACGATGCCGATCACGGCCAATGTGAGCAGTATCGGAGCCAGCGTGCGGCTGGCCTGGGGGAACAGGTTCAGGTCGAACCGGACGATGCCGTAGGTACCCAGCTTGGCCATGACCGCCACCAACAGGATGGTCCCCGCCGTCGGTGCCTCGGCATAGGCATCGGGCGACCAGGTGTGGAACGGAAAGAGCGGTGCTTTGACGGCGAAGGCAGCCGTGAAGGCGATGAACAGCAGCACCCCTTGGGTTCCCGACAGGTGGGTGTGCATCAGGGCGGGCAACTCAAAGGTGAGCACCCCGGTCTGGGACTGGTGGATGAAGGCGATGGACACGATGCCGACCAAGAGAAAGGCCGACCCGGCAAAGGTGTAGATGAAGAACTTGATCGCCGCATAGCCGCGCCTCGCGTAGCCCCAGCCGCCGATGATGAAGTACGACGGCACCAGGGTCAGTTCGAAGAAGAGGAAGAACAGGATCAGGTCCAGCGACACGAAGCTGCCCATGCAGGCCGCCTCGAGGAGCAAGACCCAGGCAATAAAGGACTTCGGGTCGCGCCGCACCCGCGCACCCATCATGGTGAGCGGAAAGAGCACGGCAGTCAGCATCACCAAGAAGAGCGAGATCCCGTCGATCCCGAGCGACCAGTGGATGCCCAGTCCGGTAGCCCAGGTGTGGCTGCTCACCATCTGGAAGCCACCCACTCCGGACTTGAAGGTGATCAGCACGGCCACCGCCACCACCAGGGTCAGCACGGTGACGGCCACACCGACGGCCTCGTGGAACCAGGCCGCTACGGCCTTCCTCGGGATGAGGGCCACCACACCAGCACCCACGGCTGGCACCAGGACCAGCGTGGTCAGGTAGGGGAATGTCGCCGCCGCCATCAACCCCACCACATCCTCGTCAGCATGAAGCCAAGTACCAGGACAGTGCCCAAGGTGATACCGAGCACGTAGTTACGCACGTAGCCGGTCTGCGTGCGCCGGAGCAACGAGCCTGACCCCCGGAAGGCGCCGGCAATGCCGTTGACAGCGCCGTCGATGACCTTGGGGTCGATGACGTCGGCGCAGAACGCAGCAAACCGAGTGCTCGGCCGGCCGAAGAGCGTGTCGTAGAGCTCATTGATGTACCAGGACCTCCGCAGGAAGGCGACCTCGAGGCCGGGCCGCTCGGAACGCTTCGTCCACAGGACGACACCGATGCATACAAAGACCACAGCTACGGTTCCGTCCACGATGGCCAGGGTCCACATGGCCGCCGAGCTCAGCTCGGGGTTGAACAGGTTCGTCCCGAACACCGGATCCACCCATGAGGCCAAGGAGAACCGGCTACCCGACAGGGCCATCACTCCGGCTATGGCGGCAAAGAAGGCCAAGATCCACAGGGGAACGGTCATGATCCACGGGGACTCGTGCGGTTCTGAGGTGGCTCCGTCGCCATGATGGGCATGGGCGGCATCGAGTTCGACGTGGTTGTCGTCGTCGGCCCAGCGGTCCTTGCCGAAGAAGGCCAGGCCGGTCAGCCGGCTCATGTAGTACGCCGTCATGGCGGCAGTGATGATCCCGACCACCCACAGGGCCGGGTGGGCGGCCCAGGTGTTGTCGAGCACGTCGCCCTTGGCCCAGAAGCCCGAGAACGGCGGGACGGCGGCGATGCACAACCAGCCGATGGCGAAGGTGATGAAGGTGATGGGCATGTAGGCGCGCAGGTTCCCCATCCGCTTCAGATCCTGCTCGTCATGGAGGCCGTGGATGACGGACCCGGCCCCGAGGAAGAGGAGGCCCTTGAAGAAGGCGTGGGCCACCATGAGGAAGATGGCCGCGGTGTAGGCCCCGCACCCAATGGCCAAGAACATGTACCCAAGTTGGGACACGGTCGAATAGGCCAGCACCTTTTTGATGTCTTGCTGAGCACAGGCGATGGTGGCCGCCATGAACGCGGTGGCTGCTCCCACGATGGCGATGGTCAGGGCCGCGGTCGGCGAGGCGTGGAGCAGCGGGTTGATCCGGCACAGCAGATAGACACCGGCGGTCACCATGGTGGCGGCATGGATGAGGGCCGAGACCGGGGTCGGGCCCTCCATGGCATCGGCCAGCCACGGGAACAGCGGAATCTGGGCCGACTTGCCCATCACTCCGACCAGTAGCAGCAGGCAGATGGCGGTGATGGTGCCCGAGCTGATCTTGTCCAAGTTGGCGAAGATGGTCGAGTACTCGAGCGAGTGGACGTTGATGAAGACCAGGAAGATGGCCAGCAGGAAGCCCACGTCGCCGATCCGGTTGTAGACGAAGGCTTTCTTGCCAGCACTGGCCGCCGAGTCCCGGGTGAACCAGAACGAGACCAGCCAGTAGGAGCAAGTCCCCACGCCCTCCCATCCGACGAAAGTGACCAGCAGGTTGCTGCCCAGGACCAGGATCAGCATCGAGGCCACGAAGAGGTTCATGTAGAGGAAGAACTTCGGGTAGTCCTTGTCGCCCTTCATGTACCCGATCGAGTACAGGTGGATCAGCGTGCTGATACCGGTGATGAAGAGCACCATGGTCATCGACAGCGGGTCGACGAAGAGTCCGGCATGGACCTGGAGCTGGTCCACCGGGATCCACGTCCACAGGTCCTGGCTGTAGGTCCGCACCGGTGCATTGACCTGGAGCAGAGCCAGGTAGACGCCGATCGACACCAAGAACGAGGCACCGATGAAGCCGGTGGCCACTACCCCGGCCGCTGGGTCGCCCAGGCGTCGGCCGGCCACCAGTTGGACGCCGAAACCGACCAGGGGCAGCAGGATGATCAGGTAGGTCAGATGGAGCATCGTCCGCTCAACCCTTCATCAGATGGAGGTCGTCGGCGTCGGCGTTTGCTCTGCGCCGGAAGATGGCCACCACGATGCCCAGGCCGACCACGACCTCGGCGGCGGCCACCACCAGGACGAAGAAGACCAGGACCTGGCCACCGATGTCGTGGAGGGTGCGGGCGAAGGTCACGAAAGCCAGGTTGGAGGCGTTGAGCATCAGCTCTACGCACATGAACATGATGAGGACGTTCCGGCGCACCAGCACCCCGAGGGCACCGATGGCGAACAGGACGATGCTGAGCGACAGATACCAGGCCGGGTTGATGCTCATGCGTCCACCACGGTGCCGTCGGACGCGTCGGCCACGTCGGATGCAGGGGAACCGTCATCGCTGTCATCAGGTGACGTCGTGGCCACCACGGGCGGGCGACGGGCCAGAACAACAGCTCCCACTACGGCGATGATCAACAGTGCAGAAGTGGCCTCGAAGGGGAACAGGTAGGTCGTGTACAGCGACTTGCCGATCAGGTTCACGTTGGGGGCACCGGAATCGATACCAGCCACGTGGGGCTGGCCCGTCGTCCACTTCGACACCTCGCCGAGGAGCAGCAAGCCCGTGGTGCCGAGGAGCACCAGGGCGACGGCCAGCGGCCGCTGACCCCGCAGTCGTTCGGCAGCGATGTCCTCCTCGCGGTCGACGCCTAGGAACATGATGACGAAGAGGAAGAGCACCACGATGGCCCCGGCGTAGACGATCACCTGGACGGCGGCCAGGAAGCTGGCCTGCTGCAGGACGAACATCACGGCCACGCCGAAGAGGGTCATCACCAGCATCAGGGCAGAGTGGACCGGATTGCGGGTCACGACCACGCCGATGGCACCGGCCAGGATGATGGCCGCAGCCACGGCGAACACACCCACATCGGGCATGGTCGGGTGGGCGGCGGTCACCAACACGCTGAACACGGCGGCGGTCACGACGCAGTTCCACCGTCAGTCACATCGGTGTTCGAGTCGACGACGGCGTCCGGGGACGGAGCCGGGTCAGCGGCCGGGGTTGTTGCGGGTAGCCGGTCGCGCTCGGTATTGCCGGCCCGCTTGGCATCGGCGTAGTCGGACTCGGCCTGGGCCCTGTGCTTCTTGCCGAAGCCCGGAGAGAACCGCTCCATCTTTTCGCGGGCACGCCCGATCGCTCCTCGAGGTCCGCGCTTTTCAGCGGGCATGTCGGCCGGGATCAGGTGGCGCTCGAGCGTCTCGCGCAGAGGGATACTCCCCGTGGTGGCGTCGTCGCGGGTACCGCTCTGGCCGCCCTCGGGTGCGCGCACGCCGAAGCCGAGCTCACCGGACCACTGGACCTGTCCCTCGAAGGCAGCCGCCCCCGATGGCGATGTCGCCCGCATCCATCCCGAGGTGTGCAGGTCGTCACCGTCGCGCCAGTCCTCCCACGGCATGTGCTTGGGCTTGCCCTCGTCATCGACGATCAGCTGCTCTTGGGTGTAGATGGCGTCGGAACGGTTGGTGAAGGAGAACTCCATCAGCTTCGACTCGGTGATGGCCTCGGTGGGGCAGGCCTCTACGCACAGGTCGCAGTGGATGCAGCGCAGGAAGTTGATCTCGTAGATGTAGCCGTAGCGCTCCCCTGGCGAGATCGGATGGTCCGGCGGGTTGTCGAGTCCACGGACGTAGATACAGTCGGCGGGGCAGACACCGGCGCACAACTCGCAGCCGATGCACTTCTCCATGCCGTCCTCGTACTTGTTGAGGACGTGGCGGCCGTGCTGGCGCGGCTGCTTGGGGCGCTTCTCCTCGGGGTACTGCCGGGTGACCGGCGGCCGCCCCAAGTGCTCGAGGGTCAGTTTGAACCCGCCGAGGAAGTTCTGGCGGCCTTTGGGCGGCTCGGGGGTCGCCATCAGCGATCGCCTCCTTCGGTGGTACTGGTGGGCGGCTGCTGCTCGGCGCGGCTCCACAGGCGCAGCCCGACCTGGGGCACCACGGCCCGAGTGGACTCGCGCTCGGACCCGATAGAGAAGGCCCGGGTGAGCAGCACGCTGCCCACCACGACGCTGGCCACCATGGCCACACCCCACCAGCCGTTGATCGCGAAACCGGCCACGATCAGCAGCCAGCCCAGCGACAGCGGGATGAGCTTCTTCCACCCGAGGTCCATCAGCTGGTCGTAGCGGAGGCGGGGCAGCGCAGCACGCAGCCACACGAAGACGAAGAGGAAAACCAGGGTCTTGCCCAGGAACCACAGGATCGGAAAGATCCAGGCGATGTAAGGAATGTGCGGAACAGGTCCGTCGGGGCCGCCGAAGAAGAGCGTCACCGTGAAGGCCGACATGGTGATGGTGCTCATGAACTCAGCCAGGAAGAAGAGGGCGAACCGGATCGAGGAATACTCGGTGTGGAATCCGCCCACCAGCTCCTGGTCGGCCTCGACCAAGTCGAAGGGCGGCCGGTTGGTTTCGGCCACCACGGCGATGAAGAAGATCAGGAAGGGAACCACGGCCAGGCGGATGGCGTTCCACTGCCACAGGTGGGCAGCCTGGGCGTCCACAATGGCCCGGGTGCTGAGGGAGCCGGTGACGAGGACCACCATGACCACCGTCATACCCAAGGCCGCTTCGTAGGAGATCATCTGGGCCGAGGCCCGCACCGAGCCGAGTAGTGGGTACTTCGAACCCGAGGCCCAGCCGGCCAGCATGATCCCGTAGACGCCGATGGCCGACACGGCCAACAAGAACAAGATGCCCATCGGCGGGTCGGCCAGCTGCAGTTCGAAGGTGTGCCCGAACAGGGTCACCTCACCTCCGATGGGCACGATGGCAAAGGCCAGGAATGCCGGGATGACGGTCAGATACGGCGCCAGTTTGAACACGAACCGGTCGGCCTTGTCCGGGATCAGGTCTTCTTTGAAGAACAACTTGAGCCCGTCAGCCAGGGTCTGGGCGATACCGAAGGGGCCGGCCCGGTTGGGACCGATCCGGCTCTGCATGTCCGAGATCACCTTGCGCTCGAACCAGATCATGAGCATCACCGACACCATCAGGGCACCGAAGACGACCAGCACCTTGACCAAGACGATGAGCAGGACGACCCATCCAATGCCCTTGGCATACAGCGGGTCAGTGGCAAATACCGGAGCCGCGAGGTGGAGGGACGGGATCACAGCGACTCCATCCGCAGGTCCACCACCGGGGAGGCCCGATCGATCAGATCAGCGACGGTCCCGTCCCCGAGGGTGACGTTGAAATCAGCGGCCACTACTCTGCGCGGGAGCGACGGGTCTGCCTCGACCGGCACGACCATCGTGGCCGTGGTCGAACGCAGCCGCACTTTGTCGCCAGCGCTGACCCCGAGGTCGTCGAGGTCGTGAGGGTTGGCCCGCAGGACACCATCAGGAACCAGGCCGGCCAGTGCGGCCACCGCACCCACGGAAGTCCCGTGGTCGTAGAGCACCCGAGACGCCACCAGGCGGACCGAGTACCCGTCGGCGGGAGCTACGTGCGGCTCATCGATGACGACCGGACCGGACACCATGGGGGGGCGCGCCGGGCCCGAGTCATCCGTCGGCTTGGCACTGCCCTGGGTGGCGGCGTCGGGGGATGCGGCCAGACCGACTTGCATGCTGGCCCCCTGGCGCTCCACCGACTCCACGCCGGGCACGGCCACCGGATCGAGCGGCGCCGAACGTCGAGACAGCGACACCGCGCTGGCCCGCAGCGGAGCCACGATCCCGTCGGCAGCCCCATGGGCGTCGAGGACGGCCCGGGTGATGCCCCGATGGGACACGGCAGTGCGTTCGATCTCGTCCCACACCGTGCCCACCGAGTCAAAGCCCATGTCCTGGCCGAGGTGGACGGCGAGCTCTCCAGCGATCATCCAGTCAGGCCACGACTGCCCGGGCGGCACCAGCTTCTGTCCCAAGCGAGAGATGCGGCCTTCGATGTTGGTAGTGGTACCGGGCCGCTCGTGAGCCTCGGCGGCCGGCAGCACCACGTCGGCATAGTCGAGCAGTTCGCCCGGGGCGGTGGCCACGGCCACGACGAACTCGGCACCGTCTAGGGCACGTCGAGCCAGCCGCCGGTCGGGGAAGTCCGCCAGCGGCTCAGCGCCGAGCACCACCAGGGCGGTCACCCGGGCACCCTCGGTCTGGTCGCCAGCGGCGGCAGCCAAGATGTCAGACGTACCGCGTCCTCGGCTGGCTGGCACCGATCCCCATGCCGCCTCGAACCACTCGCCGCCGGTCTCCAGGGAGACCCGGCCCGGCAAGAGGCCAGGGGCCATGCCCATGTCGATGGCCCCGAGCACGTTGCCTCGGCGCAGGGCAGGGAGGAACCGTGCCTCGGGTAGGGCTGCAGCCAGGGCCTGGGCGGCAGCGGCCACCAGCTCGCCGTCCTCGGCCAGGGACGGCCTCCCGACGATCACGACGACGGGGCCTTGACCGATGAGGCGGCGGGCATCAGCCAACGCGGTGGCGTCGGTGGCGGCCGCGGGCGGCGTGCCCCCTGATACCAGGGCATCCACCAGGGCGCCGACGTCACCGGGTCCATACCGCAGTGACACATCAGCCACGGCGGTCAGCGAGGTGGCCTGAGGCGAGAGCTCCACGATCGACAGGTCCCCGTCGACAGCGGCGGCTCGTAGCCGCAGAAACAGAATCGGGAGCTCCTCGCGGAGGTCGCCGGTGAGCAGGATGACGGTGGCAGCCGAGGCGGCCTGGTCGATGGTGGCCCGGGGCAGGCCGAGCACGAGCTCACCGGGGAGCCCGTCGCCCAATTGGGCATCGACCGAGTCGGTCCCGAGCACGCCCTTGGCTACGCGGGTCCATGCATAGGCGCCCTCGTTGGTGAGCCGTCCCCCTCCGATGACACCGATCGATTCGGGTCCGTGCAACAACGCGGCCTGCAGGCCCTGAGCCACGAACTCGAGTGCCTCGTGCCAGGAGACCGGAACAAGGGAGCCGTCCTTACGGACCATGGGCTCGGTCAGGCGGTCTTCGCTGTTGATGGAATCGGCGGCGAACCGTCCCTTGTCGCACAGCCATCCGTGGTTGACCGGATCGATGTCGATACCGAGCAGGCGGGTCAGCCGGTTGGACGACGACTGGACGGCCACCCGGCACCCAACGGCGCACGTGGTGCACGTCGACTCGACCTGGTCGAGGTCCCATGGGCGGGCCGCGAACCGATAGGGGACGGCCGTCAGCGCGCCCACCGGGCAGATCTGCACGGTGTTGCCCGAGAAGTAGGACGTGAAGGGCAGTTCGGGGAAGGTGCCGATCTGGATCTGCTCACCCCGGCCGATGAAGTCGATCTGGGCCTCGCCCGCCACCTCGTCGGCAAACCGGGTGCACCGGCTGCATTGAATGCACCGTTCGCGGTCAAGCAGGACCAGTTCGGAGATGGGGATCGGCTTTTCGAAGTGGCGCTTCTCCTCGACGAACCGAGACTCACCGGGCCCATAGGCCAGGGTCTGGTCCTGGAGGGGGCACTCCCCTCCCTTGTCGCACACCGGGCAGTCCAGCGGGTGGTTGATCAGGAGGAACTCGAGGACGCCGTCTTGGGCCTTCTTGACCTTGTCGGACTCGGTGACGACGTCCATGCCCGGCGTGGCCTCGATGTAGCAGCTGGGCATCAGCGTCGAGCCACGAGGGCCGTTGACCTCCACCAGGCACATCCGGCACACCCCGACCGGCTTCATCCGCGGGTGGTAGCAGAACCGGGGCACGAAGGTGCCGGCCCGCTCGGCGGCGGCAATCAACAGTTCGCCCTTGCGGGCGCGCACGGTCTGGCCGTCGAGGGTGAACTCGAACTCCTCCACCGGAGCGTCTTCGCCGACAGGGTTCGTAGAGGTGGTCTGGTCAGTCATAGGGGCAACCCCCCTCCTTGATGTGGAGAAGGAATTCGTCGCGGAACATGGTGATGGCCGAGGTGATCGACGACGGGATCGACGGCCCGAGCACGCAGATGGTGGTCTGCTGAGGCGGCCACGACAGCCCAGGCGAGATGTTGTCGCAGGCGTCTAGCAACAAGTCGAGGTCTTCCTCGCGTCCCTGGCCGCGCTCGATCCGCTCCATGATCCGCTCCAGCCAGCCCGAGCCCTCGCGACATGGGGTGCACTGGCCGCACGACTCCCGAGAGAAGAACTTGGTGATGCGCCAAGCGGCCCGCACCGCGCAGGTGTGGTCGTCCATGACCACGACCGACCCCGAGCCGAGCATCGATCCGGCTTCGGCCACCTCATCTTGGCCGAGGGGCAGGTCGATCTGGTCGGGGCCGAACCACGGAGCCGATACCCCGCCAGGGATGAACGCCTTGAGGCCTCGTCCGTGCGGAATACCGCCGCCGAGCACCGGGGCGTTGATCAGATCGTTGAAGGTGGTGGTCACCATCTGGAGTTCGAACACGCCGGGGTTGACCACGTGGCCAGCCAGGGCGAACAGGCGGGTGCCGGTCGAGCGTCCGCCGCCGAGGGCGGCAAAAGCTGCGCCACCGTTGGTGATGATCCACGGCAGGTTGGACATGGTCTCGACGTTGTTGACCACCGTGGGGTCGCCATAGAGGCCGATGGCAGCCGGAAAGAAGGGGGGCTTGATCCGAGGGAAGCCGCGCTTGCCCTCGAGTGACTCGATAAGTGCCGTCTCTTCCCCACAGATGTAGGCGCCCGCACCGGGGTGGAGCACCACGTCGACCGAGAACCCGGAGCCGAAGATGTCCCGGCCGACCGCACCGTGGGAGTAGGCGTCATTGAGGGCCGACTGCACCCGCTCAAGTCCGAGGGCGAACTCGCCGCGCACGAAGATGAACACCTGGGACACCTGCAGCGCATAGGCGGCGATGACCACGCCTTCGATCAGCTGATGGGGATCCCGCTCGACCAGCAGATGGTCCTTGAACGTGGCCGGCTCCGACTCGTCGCCGTTGACCACCAGATAGGTGACCGGGTTCTTGCGGAGCATCGACCACTTGCGGCCGGCCGGAAACCCCGCACCGCCTCGACCGAGCAGGCTGGCGGCGTCGACCTCGGCCACCACGGCCTCGGGGGTCATGGTGAGCGCCTTGCGCAGTCCGTCGTAGCCGCCGGTGGCCAGGTAACGCTCCAGAGTGTGCGAGTCGGGGTGGGCCATCCGGGCTGTCACGATCTTCGGTGGGTCGGTCACGGCCATCAGGAACCTCCCCCGGCAGAAGCGTCCTTGGCGGATTCTTTGGCGGCGTGGCGAGCGGCTCGGGCGTCGTCCGCCACCTTGCGCTCTTCGGCTACTTCGCCCGGCGACATGCTGAGTCCGTTGGTCCGGCGCACCCGCACCAGCGTGCCGTGCGGCGGGATGTCGCCGTTGCGGCCCCCCGAGCGCAGGTCGGCCACCAACTGGTCGAACGACTCCGGTGTCTGGGCCCCCACGTAGCGATGGTTGACCTGCACGCACGGTGCCCGATCGCAGTCAGCCAGACACTCGGCCTCTTCCAAGGTGATGACACCGTCTGCCGTGGTCCCTCCGCTGCCGATGCCCAGCGATCCCTCGGCGTGCTCGAGCAACTCAGATGCCCCGTTGAGCAGGCAGGCGATGTTGGTGCACACGGCCACCACGTAGCGGCCCACCGGCTCGGTGTGAAGCATGTCGTAGAACGACGCAGTGCCGAGCACCTCTCCCGGGGTGACGCCGACCAGGCCAGCGATGTCGACCATGGCCTCGGGGGTGAGCCAGCCGTCTTGTTCCTGGGCCAGGTGGCACAGGGGGATCAGGGCGGAGCGGGGCTCGGGGTAGAGGGCGATCACCTTGCGGGCCCGGGCCACCATGTCCGACGACAGGTGAGTAGGTGCAGCAGGGGCCAGAGCCGCGCGCCTCGGCGGGGCGACCGGGGTGCCGGGTGCGGAGTCGGTCACCGGTCCACCTCCCCCATGACGGGGTCGACCGAGGAGCAGGCCACTACGGCATCGGCCAGAAGGCCACCGCGCATCATGAGGGGCAGCGCCTGCAGGTTGACGAAGCTGGGGCCGCGGATGTGCATTCTGTAGGGCTTTGGCGATCCATCCGATACCAGATAGCAGCCCAACTCGCCCCGAGGGGACTCGATGGCCACGTAGACCTCGCCCTCGGGCACCCGGAACCCTTCGGTGAATACCTTGAAGTGGTGGATCAGGGCCTCCATCGACTCGTCGATGCGTCCCCGAGGAGGAGGGGTGACCTTTTTGTCCTGGACCCGGTAGTCGCCGGCCGGCATCTTCTCCACGATCTGACGCACGATCCGGATCGACTCGCGGATTTCGTTGAGCCGGATGGAGTAGCGGTCGAAGTTGTCACCGAAGGTGCCGACGATGACATCGAACTCGACCTCGTCGTAGCGCAGGTAGGGCATGGCCCGACGCAGGTCCCACGGCACGCCGGTGGAGCGCAGCAACGGTCCGGTCAGCGCCAGGGCCAGGGCTTCCTCGGCCGACAGGTTGCCGATGCCCTCGGAACGCTGACGGAACAGGGGCTGGCCGGTCAGCAACTCGTCGTACTCGTCGAGGCGGGGCAGCACGGTGTCGCAGATGATGGTGACGTCGTCCTCCCACCCGTCGGGCAGGTCGGCGGCGGTGCCGCCGGGCCGGATGAAGTTGTGGTTCATCCGCAGCCCGGTGGTCTTTTCGAAGAATGCGAGGATCATTTCGCGCTCACGGAAGCCGTAGATCATCATCGACGTCGATGCATGGTCCATGCCATTGGTGGCCATCCACATGAGATGGGACGACATCCGGTTCAACTCGACCATGAGCATCCGGATCCAGTCGGAGCGGGCCGGCATCTCGATGCCGAGCAGCGCTTCGACGGCCAAGGACAGGACGAGCTCATTGTGCAGCGGCGAGAGATAGTCCATCCGGGTGACGTTGGTGGAGCCTTGGACGTAGGTGAGTTCCTCGGCCGTCTTCTCCATGCCGGTGTGGAGGTAGCCGATGATCGGCTTGGTGCGCAGGACCGTCTCACCGTCGAGCTCGATCATGAGCCGGAGCACCCCGTGAGTGGACGGGTGCTGCGGGCCCATGTTGATGATCATGGTCTCGTCGTCGGTCTGCTCGATGTCGATGTCGTCGCCGTTGAGGATGACGCCCTCGGGGAGACGCAGCACGGCACCGGCCTCGCGCAGGATCTCTTCGGAGCCGGTGTCCTTGCGAGGGAAGAGCTCTTGGGCTCCCTCGGACGTCTCGATGATCAAGCCGCGCTCGGTGCCGACAGGGGACGGCTCGTCGTACTCCGCACCCGATACCGGTGCGGGCAGCACGGTGTCGACATGAGGAGTCGTCTCGTCGAACTCTGGTGCGCGTTCGTTGTCGGTCATCGTGGCCCCGGGGCGCCCTTGAACTGCACCGGCACCCGCCCGATCCCGTAGTCCTTGCGGAGGGGGTGTCCCTCCCACTCCTCGGGCAGGAGGATACGGGTCATGTCCGGGTGTCCGGTGAAGACCACGCCGAACAGGTCGTAGACCTCGCGCTCCATGGCCTCGGTCCCCGGGTACAAGGCGAACAGGGTGTCGAGCACGGCGTCCTCGGCCGGGATCTGCACCCGCACCCGCACCCGTCGGGACTGACTGAGTGACAACAGGTTCACCACCACTTCGAAGCGCTCCGGGGCCACTCCGTCTGGCAGGGACCGTCCCGGGTGGGTCAGATAGTCGACGCCGCACAGGTCGGCGCACATTTCGAACCCGTCGTCACGCAGGCCGCCTATAACTGAGACGTACTGCTCGCGGGTCACAAAGAGGACCTCGGGTGCCACACCACGCTGGCGGCGGGCCGACGAGCCTCCGGCCGCACCGGGTACGGGCGCGTCGGAGGTGGACTCCCCTTCGACAGCCGTGGTCACAGGGGCTCGCCCACGCTGCGGGCGATGATCGGATTCCGCTTGGGGGTCCCGAGGTGGACGGCGTCGGGCCGGTTCGGGTTCCACCCGGTGGTGCCCTCGTCACCGGGGGCACGCCCATCATCGGTGTCTCCGCCCTCGTCCGACGAGAGGCCTGAGAAACCGGCAGGCAAGATGAGTTCGCGCCGCTTGGTGATGTCGTCGGACCGGACCTTCTCGTGGAGGGTCAAGATGGCGTGCAT
>Ga0194035_1000424_pt1 | contig 24691 bp, 24 predicted proteins | sample JunL2320m_MetaG_FD_148680 | JGI IMG/M metagenome (GOLD analysis project Ga0194035, IMG submission 148680) | Anoxic zone freshwater microbial communities from boreal shield lake in IISD Experimental Lakes Area, Ontario, Canada - Jun2016-L239-20m | ecosystem: Environmental > Aquatic > Freshwater >...
CCCTACTTCAGCGCTATTTTGCGTTCGGACGCTTCAAGGCATCCGGTTCGTACTGGCCGTCGTTATTAACACCAGCGGTGGCGTACTCGATCGCCTTGGCCTTCTTCAGGGCCGAGGCGGTCTTTGCATTCACCATCGCATTTAGGGTCGTCACCGCGTTGGTTATTTGAGCGCCTCCAGCGATCCCAAAGAACGTGCAATGACCAACACCGGAGGTGTTTGCCGCTGCAGAGGCAGCCGCATCAGGTGATTTACCGCCTGCTGCGAACTTGGTGTAGCCATCAGGTGATGGAACCGTGTAGTACTGCGCGATCTTCAGCAGCTTGCTCTTCGCACCGCTCTTGGCGAGCTTGGCGTAGAACTCACTGGTGTTGCCGGCGGCCACGATTGGGTCGTAGGTCGTCGAGATCAACAGTGTGGGCACAGAGTAAACGCCCTTTGCCGCCGGCAGTGCGCGCACGGCTGCAACCGCTGCCGCGTTTGCACCGAAGCGTGCGGTTGCATCACCCTTGGATGCATCCAGCTTCGCGAGCATGGCATTTAGCAGGTTCGGCATCACCGTTGACGCATTCAACGTGTCGCCGAACTCACCGCGCTGCTCAGAAGAAAGCAGGTTGGTGTACGAAACGTTGATGTTGTCATTGAAGTTGGACGTCGAAGTGGCCGGGATGCGGGCGATGGCGCTAGCACGCGCTTCGAGCTCGTACCTTCCCAGGATACCAAGTGCGGCAGCCCCACCCACGTTCTGCAGCATGGCAGCGGCGCTATTAGCCCCGGCAGATGCTGGCGAGTATCCACCAACGATGGCGCCCAAGGTGCCTAAGGTAGCGAAGGCCGGGTTGACCGTCTGGCCGTCATAAACCGTGGACTTGGTCGGTAAACCGGCCATCAACCCAGCTAGCAGGTTTGCCTGAGCGACCGGGTAACCAACCGCTGAAGTAGTGACCGTGCCGGCGGCAACACCACCGAGAGTGGTCAGTACGGTGCTGAGGTCAGATAGCGCCTGGGTGTAACTCTGGTAGTTCGCGACCCGAAGGGTCGGAGCGATCAGGGTCTTCCAGGTGTACATGACGGTCATGGCGCCCGAGAACGCCTGCTCTGGGCCGGCAAGGGGTGCGCACGTCGGGAGTGACCCGGCGATCTTACCCGGATTGCGTTCGGCAATTGTTTGAGCGATGAGCCCACCGAGGGATTCACCCCACACCATCGTCTTCTTTACGCCCTTGATCGCACCGGCGTTGATGTACTTCAGCAGGTTCTCACCTGATTCGACACCTTCAGCTGTTGCCCAACCTTGCTTGGCGTAGCCGGTGCCCGCGAGTGCATAGCCCTGGGCGAGTAGCGCAGGGATGGCTAGTGGGTTATCGGCGACATCAGCGCCACCGCCACCTACATAGGCAACGTCAGTACCAAAAGTTGCAGCGAATGCCGGCACTGACATCTTGACATATGCCGGGTTAGCAGCAAAGCCAAGCGGGGTCGCCAAAGCGGCAGGTACCGGGGTGCCGACGCGATAGCCATGTGAGAACAACAGCACGGTGCCGTTGAACGTCGTTGGCATCACGATCTTGAATGTTGATGCACCAAGTGAACCGGTGAGGCTGCCCTCACAGGTGGCACCGAGTGCACAGGCATCGGCCGCTTGGGCCGGCGCTAGTGCCGGGGCTGCTGCGAGCAGCAACCCCGACGTGGCGAGTACCGCAACAATGCGGCGAGACATTTTGATTTTCATTGGTGTCCTCATCTACGGAAGCAACTTGGAGGTGGGTGCGCCGGGCTTGAACGTGGTCTTCTTAGCGGTGCCAGAAGTCGTGTTCGTTGCCGTCATGATGTAACTCGTCAGGCGCTCTACTTGGCCCGTTGCGTTGTACTGGCCCATGTAGTAGCCGTTTAGCCCCTGATGTGACTTCGCACTGATCAGCATTGGTGCTATAGCCGCTGACCTAAAGGTGCTGGCCTTGGTCTGGAGCGCATTGATCAAACTCGCCCTCGTCAAGTCGGTGCCCGCAGCCTTGATGGCCTGCGCCAAGACATAAGCGGTGTTCAAGCCGTAGTAGGTGTAGAAGTTCCACGGCAGAGCGTTCTTATCCGCGATCACCTTCATCTGGCTGACATAGGCGTTCGTGGTGTCTTGGATAGGCACCAGGAAGCTCGGTGTGTAGACACCCTTGAGCAGCGTGTTACCTGCTGCACCCAGTGCTGCGCCAACCACCGATGGGTCAGAGCCAACCGACGTGATCATCCACGTTGGTGCGAATGCCGACTTGGCGGCGGTGCCGAGCAACTGAGCAGTTGCCGAGGTGACACCGAAGAAGACGACCAACTCGCAGCCGGCGGCCTTCAACTTCGCTACCTGCGCAGTAAATGGCGCAACCTGCTGGCCGGAGTAGTAAGAAGTCTCAGCGGCGAAGGTGGTACCCGCGGCGTTGAAGCCAACCTTGGCGTTATCGCCGAATTCACCGTCCTGATAGAACAGGCACTTCTTCTTGGCATTTAGCGTGGCGTCATTGGCCATGTAGTAACCCATGACTTTTGCTTCCACCAAATATGACGGGAAGAATGGGAAAGTCATCGGGTACTTCGATGGATTATCGAAGTTCGATGAGCCGGTGTTGACGAATACGTCGGGGATTCCGCGACGGTTCAGGTCAGCGACGACAGCGGAGTGCGTGGGGGTACCGAGAGCACCGAACATCGCAAAGATTTTGTCGCTCAGGATCAGTTGATTCGTCTGCTTCTTCGTTAGAGCAGGGTTGTACTGATCATCAAGGTAGACATAATTGATTTTACGTCCGTTGATGCCGCCATTTGAATTGACGTAATCGAAGTACGCTTTTGCTGCCGGCGCCACATACATATAGCCAGGGGAGGCTGGTCCGGTTAACGGTGTGGTGGTGCCGATCACGATCTCGGTTTTTGAGACACCGGGATCGGCTGCCTGAATCCTTGCTGCTTGGGCTGGAACGGCTGCGGCAAGCGCAAGCGCTGCCACGGCTCCAGCGGCGACCACGCGGGCCGCATAGGTGGTTCTCACGTATTTCCTCCCGTTTAACTTTCCCCCCTGAATTAGGGGAGAGGCTCGACTGCGGACACGCATGGTGCGTGCTCGGTATATCGCTACGCTACTAGCCAGTAACCTTTTGTTCAGGTGGTATGTGCAAAAGGTACGGCGAATTTGGCCGGTTGTCCCGATGAAAAATTCCCAAAACGGACAAATAGGAAACCTAAGGGGCGGTGCGGGACTTGGCCAGCAATCGTCGGGTGCCATCCTTCAAGCTTCCCAAGATGCCACCGGGTGCAATCAATACCACGAGCACGACCAGCAGGCCATAAACCAGGTTTGGCGCATTGTCGGTCACATTGGCCGGCCAGCCGCGACCGCCGGCAATATTGAATACCAACTGGGGCAGGGCGACCAGTAATACGCCACCGATTATCGCGCCACCTAGGGAAGCTCGGCCACCGAGCACCACACCTACCAGTAGCGATAGGGAGAGCCCGAGCCCAAAAGCCCCTGGCCCGACATAACTGAGAATCTGGGCGAATACGGCGCCGGCAATGGCGGCAAAGAAGCTGCTGACCACAAATGCCGAAATCTTTGAACCGGCCGGGGAAATCCCGGAAACGGCAGCGGCGACTTCATCGTCGCGGACCGCGCGCCACATTCGCCCTTGGCGCCCGCGCACCAAGTTAAGTGCTAAGAAACCGATGATGCAGGCTGCGGTAACCGCGAGTGAGGCTTGCCAGCGCTCGAGAACAAAGGCGCTACCCGCGAGTAGTGCATCGCCTCCTGCGATCGGATCAATGTCACTCGGGAGGCCGGCATCTGATGGCAGCGCCAAAGCACTTGGCGAACTTTCGGCACTGGGGAAGTTGTCGGCGGTCAGCATGTCGCCAGCAGCAGGTGAACTTTCGGCACTGGGGAAGTTGTCGGCGGTCAGCATGTCGCCAGCGCCGGCTGTTTCAGCATCGAGTGGTGCTTGCTCGAGTGGTGCCTGCTCGGTAGGCACCTCGTCAAGTGGTGCTTGCTCCAGCGGCGCCTCAGCTAACGGTGTTTCATCAACCGGCACCGGCTCCACCGCAGGGGCGTAACCACCTGCGGGATAAGGCACGGTCAGCATCAGCCCGGTTTCGCCACCGAAGATTTCGGGGAACCGGGTCGCGATGGCTGGGATTCCCACGGCAATGCCAAGAGTCAAGCCGGCAAGGTAGGGGCCGCGCAGCCGGGCGCCTATCCAGCCGATGAGGAGACCGACCGCGATACCCCCGAAGCCGGCAAAGATCATCGACCAGATGGGATTCCATTGCCATCCAACAATTGGCACGGTCTGCCAGTTAAGGCTCGTGAGCGCGAATACATAGCCGCCGATTGCCATGAGTGCGCCATTACCCAAGGACACCTGACCGGATAACCCGACAAGAATCACCATGCCGAACATTGCTGTCGCATACATCGCAGCGAGTGCGAGGTAGTAGCTCATTAGCGGATCGATGCCATCGTTGATTCGCATCAACGCGGCCCAAATCACAAAAACGATGGCTAGATGGCTTAAGAAACGGGCGCCCGGAAGACGCAGCAAGTTCATCATGCGCGCCCCTAGACCGATCGAGCTTTGTGGTGGCTGAAGAGGCCTTCAGGTTTAAGGATCAGATTCAGTGCGAGTAACAACAATGCAACGACCGGTGCATTGCCTGAATCGCTATAGCCCGAGACGAGTGAAATCACTAACCCGGTGAAGACACCAATTGAAATTGCTCCTATCAAGGAGTCAAGGCCGCCAATAACGGCGGCGGTAAAAGCGAAAACTAGGAGGATGTCGAAACTATTCGGTGAAATTGTTGAAACAGGGGCAACCAACACGCCGGCAACCGCGCCAACTGAACCAGCCAACGCCCAGCCGAAAGTCAAGACACGCGATACCCGCACCCCAGATAGCCTGGCCACCTCAGGATTAAATGCGGCGGCGCGCATCGACAGTCCGAGTGAGGTCTTGGTGAAGAGCAGGGTGAGGCCAAGAACAAGCAATGCGGTGATCCCGATGACCACGAAATCATAGATCGAGATCGGCCAGACTCGGCCGGCGAACTCGATACCGGAGTTATTAAATGGCTGCGGGTATGCCTGACCGCCACCGGGCCAAATCATGCCCGCCGCAGCCTGTAATGCGATGAGTACGCCAAACGTTGCAATGATCGCACCGGATGTGTCATTTCTTTTCACCGGGCGAAGTACTAGGTATTGGACAATCACCCCAAGTACCGCGCCGGCGGCCAGGGCCCCGATCAAAGCTATATACCAAGAGCCGGTCCAGGTCTGAATGGAAAGCGCGATGAAGGTCGTGAACATGGCCTGGCCAACCTGCGCAAAGTTGACCACGCGAGTTGAACGCCAAATGAGGACCAAGGCGAGTGCCATCAGCGCAATGATCGCGCCCGATCCAAGGCCACCTAGGAGGTAGTCAATGAATGTAGTCATGTGTCACCTCCTAGTAGCCCAAGTAGGCATGTCGAAGTTGTTCATCGGACGCGATTTCTGCACCACTGCCGATCATCACTACTTTGCCGAGGTTAAGTACGACTCCTGTAGTGGCAACGCGTAAGGCAGTAACGGCGTTTTGTTCAACTAGCAGTACGGCTAGATCTGATTCACTAGCGAGTCGACTCACAAGTTCAAGAATCTGCGTGACGATGAGTGGTGCTAGGCCAAGTGATGGTTCATCAAGTAGTAGCACCCTTGGATCCGACATCAAGGCCCGGCCAATTGCAAGTTGCTGACGTTCACCGCCGCTTAGCGTGTCGGCTCGCATCTTGCGCCGCTGCGCAAGCACCGGAAATAAGTCAAAAACCTGCGCATGTGTTGAGTTGCGCCCTGCTTTGTCACGCCATAGGCCGCCAAGTCGCAGATTTTCTTCGACGGTTAACTCAGGAATGGTGGACCGGCCTTCGGGTACGAGAGAGACGCCAAGGCGGACGATGTCTTCGGGTTTACGGCCGGTGATTGTGACACCGCCAGCAGTTGCACCGCCGGATCCTGGCCTAACTAACCCGGACAAAGTGCGCATGAGAGTTGACTTGCCGGCCCCATTGGCACCGATAACGGCGGTGACCTCACCTTTTGGCACTTCGATCGAGACGCCGGACAGGGCCTGCACGGCACCGTAGTTCACTGACAGATCGGTGATGGTTAGCATCAGGGTGCGCCGTCTTCACCGAGATAAGCAGCCAGTACGGCCGGGTCTCGACGGACTTCATCGGGAGTGCCGGCTGCAATAACTTTGCCGGCATCAAGAACCCAAATTAGGTCGCAGACTTCCATGACTAATTCCATGTGATGTTCAACTAGCAGAACTGTGCGCTTAGGTACCCAACTTCGAATCAGCTCTGCCAACTCAGAAATATCTGCCGCACTAATGCCACCGGCGGGCTCGTCCAGCAGTAGTACCTGCGGGTCACTAACTAGGGCTCGCGCGAGTGCTACTCGTTTTTGGATGGGGTAGGGCAGTTCACCGGGCAACCTATTAGCCGCGTCAGCGATATTGAGCTCACCGAGTACTGCCATGGATTGCGCACGCAATCGGTTCTGCTCCACGTCGGTCCAAGGCATTGCCAGTGCTTGCGCGATGATCCCGCTACGCACCTGCGATGAGCCGCCGATCATGACATTTTCGAGGGCACTCATGGTCGGGAAGAGTCCGACTCCCTGCAAGGTGCGGGCGATGCCCTTCTTTGTTAGGTGATGGGGGTGCACATGCTTTTGCTTCTTACCATCAACCTTGAGATACCCGGAGTCTGCTGCGACGAATCCACTAATTACGTTGAAGACGGTGGTCTTGCCCGCGCCGTTGGGGCCGATCAAGCCAGTTACCGTGCCTTGGGGTACCCCGATGCTGACGCTATCGAGGATTTGCAGCCCACTTAGCTTGACGCTGATATCGACCATCTCCAAAATGGGATCGGTCAGCGGCAGAAAGTACTTCACCAGCCCCCTGTCCAAAGAGTTTCGGCCACCATACCCGCGCGGCCCGGGCTATGGCACCTTGTTGCGGCAGGTTCTGCAGATTTTATAGGCGAAGCACGCTGACGGCGAAGTCTGCGTCAAGGCGCCAGGGGCGTAGATCCCAGGTGGCGAAGCGGTGTTCGAGCGTGAATCCGGCCCCGGTTAGATGCTTATCGAATTCGCCCATCTCGTATCTATCTGCGTGAAACCCAACCACCAAGAAGCCATCTGGTTTCAAGTGCTGCGCAACGCGGGTAAGTACGAGTTGCTCGGTACCGGGTGCCACGAAGGCCATCACATTACCGGCCATGACGGCTGCATCGAATGGCTCACCCTGTCCTTGGGCCGAGAGTTTAAGTTCACTTAGGTCGGCGACTAACCAAGTGGGGCCCACGTGATCGGCCTTCGCGGCGGCTACTAGTTCGGGATCGACATCGACCCCAACCACCTGATGTCCGCAGGCATGTAGAACAGCACCAACCCGACCGGGGCCGCAACCCGCATCCAAAATGCGCGAACCGCGCGGCACCATCGCATCGATCAAACGGGCTTCACCGCCGAGATCATCGCCGTCGGCGGCCATCTCGCGAATGCGTTCGACGTACAGATGAGAGTGATCGGCTTCGGTTTCGGTGAACCAACGCGGGGCAGGTGCGGTGGTAGCCATTTGTCGACCTATCTCTTATTACTGGCGAAAATGAAGGCGGCCAGTCCGAGTACGACCGCCCCGGCCCCGCACCCGACGTACAAGATATCGCTCGACTCGTTGAGGTCAACGAGAATCCCGAGGAAAACTACCGCGATGATTGCGACAACCACGCCGATTAGCTTGTTCTTCAGGTCATCAAGTGAGCGAATCTCCAACCAATCCGGTAGCTGCACCGAACTGTCAACGAATAACTCATAGAGCCCGTAGCCGATCACCAGGAGCACCGTGGCCAGCAGCAAAATGTCTACCGCCGTCAAAATCCCAACAACTGATTGCTTAATGGAAATCGATTGATTGAAGAGGTTTATAATCGCGCCCCCGATCTCCCAGACCCCGATGATCATCAAGACAAAGGATCCGATGATGGAGCCGATAGCGGGCACGGCAACCACGTACCTGGAAACTTCAATAAGGCGTCGCATGGGTCAACGTTAGCCTTTGGAGCCCCGGGCACCCGACCCGACTAGCATCATGGTCAGTTGCCGGATTTTGGTCCTACCTTGGAGCTCTGCGAGATGTCAACGATCACTACACCCGCCCTGACTACCAACTGGCCACCACCTGACCCAGCCACCTGGCGAAGTGTGCCAACTAGTGCATCTTTGCCGGTCGATCCGGCTCGGGTACAGGCGTTACTTGACAGTGAGTGGGAGAGATTCGCCGCGACCACCGGTGGATCAGCGGCTCACCATGTTCGCGCCACCGGGTCGTTGCCACTCGGAGTGCCGTCGTCATTCCAACACTGGGATCCCTATCCGATCTCGATCGAATCAGCAAAAGGTGCTTGGTTAAAAGATGTAGACGGACGACCACTACTTGACCTCTCAATGGGTTTTGGCGCCATGTTGGTTGGTCACCTAAACCCAAGTGTTGTTGCCGCCGTCACTCTGGCACTTGAAACAGGTACTTTGTTCGTTACCCCTTCACCATCGGCCACCGAGGTTGCTGAGCGGTTCCAGCGCCGGTTCGGGCTTGACCTAGTGCGCTTCACCAACTCAGGTACCGAGGCCACCATGTATGCCGTGCGCACTGCGCGGGCCTACACCCATCGCCATGCAATTGTGAAGATCGAGGGCGGGTACCACGGCGGGTATGACGCGTTAGTAGTTTCAGCCAAACCTCCTGTTGCCGAAGCTGGCCCGGAAGGCTTCCCAATTCCGGTCGTGCCATTTGATGTTGAGGCCGGCACTGTTCACGTAGTGCCTTATAACAACCTTGAGCGACTTGTTGAAATTTTGAGCGCACATAGTGACGAGATTGCAGCTGTGGTGATGGAGCCGGTGCTCGAAAATATTTCAATTGTGGTTCCAGACGCCGGTTATCTTGCCGGGGTACGTGCGGCCTGTGACGCGCACGGTGTCCTGTTGGTTTTCGATGAAGTGAAGACCGGGCTCACCGCCGGTTACGGTGGGGCTTCGCAGCGTCTTGGAGTCACACCAGATTTAGTCTGCCTCGCGAAGAGCATTGGCGGCGGGTTACCGCTGGCGGCTTTTGGTGGTCGGGCCGAGGTGATGGCGGCGGTTACCGATGGCCGGATGCCGCACTTCGGCACTTACAACGGTAACCCACTCGTGATGGCCGCTGCCGCTGCCGTTGATGATGTTTGCACCGCGGAGGCCCTCGCGGCCGCCGAATTAGTAAATGAAGGTGCGCTGCGCGCCGTTGACGAAATTATCTTGCGCCACGAACTACCAGCACATACCGTGGGCTTCGGCGTCAAGGGTGCGATCACTTGGTCAACGACCCCGGTACGCACCTACCGTGACTACAAGCGCACCGATTTTGGGGCCGCTGAACTTAGCTGGCTGTGGGGGGTCAATCGCGGTATTTTGACCCCGCCCGGCCTCGATGAGCAGTGGTTGGTATCGCTCGCACATACGGCTGCAGACATGCAGCTGATGGTAGATGGCTTTGATGAACTAGCGCAGGCTCTGCGGGCTTAAGAACTGTAGGCTCATCGTGGTCAACCGGTTAAGTGATTCGACGAGTCCCTATCTCCTTCAGCATGCCGACAACCCGGTTGACTGGTGGGAGTGGTCCGAAGCGGCATTCGACGAGGCGCGTCGCCGCGATGTACCAATTTTCCTGTCGATCGGCTATTCCGCTTGCCACTGGTGTCATGTCATGGCTCACGAATCATTTGAAGATGAGGCCACCGCGGACTACTTGAATGCGAACTTCGTTTCTATCAAGGTTGATCGCGAGGAGCGCCCGGATATCGACTCGGTTTATATGGGCGTCACGGTGGCGATGACCGGACATGGCGGCTGGCCGATGACGGTGATTTTGGATCATGAAGCTCACCCGTTTTATGCGGGAACTTATTTTCCACCGACTCCACGGCATGGGTTGCCCTCGTTCCCGCAACTCCTTTCGGCGATTACTGATTCTTGGACACAGCGCCGCGATGAGGTATTGGCGGCGGGACAACGGATCATCACCGCGATTAATGAACGAACTATGCCAATGCAAGTCAACAGGCCACCCGATGCCGCAGACCTTCGTGATGCCGTAGCTGCCACCGAGCGCGACTTCGATTCGGTGCAGGGAGGTTTTGGTGGCGCACCGAAGTTTCCGCCGTCCATGCTCCTTGAGTTTCTCCTGCGTGAGGCGGCACGAACTGATGATGCATTCGCCCTAGCGATGGCGGAAAGAACGTTATCGGCAATGGCGCGTGGTGGGCTTTTTGATCAACTAGGGGGCGGTTTTGCTCGTTACTCGGTGGACGCGAACTGGGTGGTGCCACATTTTGAAAAGATGCTTTATGACAATGCCCTCTTGCTACGCGTTTATGCACATTGGTGGCGCTTGACTGGATCGGCGCTGGCTGAGCGGGTGGTGCATCAGACAGCCGAGTTTCTGCTGCGTGAAATGACAACCCGGGAAGGTGCCTTCGCTTCGGCACTAGATGCCGATAGTGAAGGTGTTGAAGGTTTGTTCTACGCCTGGTCGCCCCAGCAGCTAATTGAGGTGCTGGGCGTTGAAGATGGCGAATGGGCCGCGGGGTTACTTGTGGTAACCGAGCCGGGCACCTTTGAGCATGGGCTTTCGACCCTGCAGCTGCCAGATGAGCCCGAGGATTTGCCCCGGTGGGAGCAAGTTCGCTCGGCTCTACTTGCAGCTAGGGCCAAACGGGTGCGCCCGGGTCGCGATGACAAAGTGGTGGCGGCCTGGAATGGGCTCGCGATTGCCGCTCTGGCGGAAGCAGGTGCGCTATTCGCTCGACCGGAGTGGATTGAAGCGGCCTTGGGGGCGGCCGACCTATTGCTCGCGGTGCATTTGGGTGCCAATGATGATGACCGGCTGTGCCGCACGTCGCGCGATGGTAGGGCCGGCACCAATAATGGTGTGCTGGATGACTACGGCAGTGTGGCCGAGGGTTTTCTAGCGCTTTATCAAGTCACCGGCGCTGATGAATGGCTAGTGCTAGCCGGCATGCTGCTTGATATTGCAATTCAGCATTTCGCTGATGGTGACGGTGGTTTCTTTGATACGGCCGACGACGCTCCGGCGTTGGTGCGTCGTCCGCGTGACGCGTCAGACAATGCGGAGCCTTCCGGTTGGTTTGCAACCGCCAATGCGTGCATTACCTTTTCGGCGCTGACCGGGCTCGGCGAGTATCGAGCGATAGCAGAGCGCGCATTAGGTGCGGCAAAAGTTCTGGCGCTGCGCTCACCAAGGGCAGCCGGTTGGGGTTTAGCGGGGGCGTCTGCATTACTCGCCGGCCCGTTGGAGATTGCGATTATCGGTACGCCTTCAGACCCCACCGCCGCCACCTTGCATCATGTCGCGCTGATGTCAGTTTCGCCGGGAGCGGTTACCGCGCTGGGTGTTGCCGGTGAACTTTCCAGTGTGCCGCTGCTGCGCGAAAGACCGGCTCTGGACGAATTGCCGACCGCCTATGTGTGTCTGGGGTTCACCTGTCAGCGCCCGACGACCTCAGCGGTCGAGTTAGCGAAACAGGTCGCGTCGATTACGGAATGAAATACCTCGGGTTTACGGGACTTCTGCGACATATTGCCCCGGGTCGCGGTAGCAACGTGCAGCCCGCTGGAGCGATAAGGCCCACTTCGGTAGATCGAGCGGAGTAGCCTGCGCATGTGGGTCTTCGAAATCTTCTATATGGCGTCTATGAACGCAATCTCCTGGGGCAGATTCCGCCGGCTGATCGTCCGCGGCATATCGGGGTAATTCTCGACGGCAACCGGCGCTGGGCAACCGCGCAGGGCTCATCATCCTCGGCCGGGCATCGAGCAGGTGCCGTCAAGATCGTTGATTTCCTGGGTTGGTGCGATGAGGTCGACGTCGAAGTGGTTACTTTGTGGCTGCTGTCGACCGACAACCTAGGCCGTCCCGAGCCTGAGCTCGGTGCGCTCCTTGAGATTATCGAAGAGACCGTGACGGGCCTTGTTGCCCAAGGCCGGTGGCGGCTCCACCCGGTCGGCGCCTTGGATTTGTTACCAGACCGCACCGCTCGGATGCTGAAAGAGGCACAGGAGGCAACGGCGGATGTCGCTGGGTCACTTGTCAACATCGCGGTGGGTTACGGCGGGCGCCGTGAAGTCGTTGATGCCGTGCGCGCGCTACTTCAGGAGCAAGCCAGCCAGGGCACGAGCATTGATGAGCTCGCCCAAATAATTGATGTCGAGCACATCACTGAGCATCTCTACACAAAAGGTCAGCCAGATCCTGATCTTGTCATCCGAACATCGGGTGAACAGAGGCTTTCTGGATTTCTCCTCTGGCAAAGTGCGCACTCGGAGTTTTACTTCTGCGAGGCCTATTGGCCTGATTTTCGGCATGTTGACTTCCTGCGCGCCCTGCGCGCCTATGCCGATCGGCAGCGCCGGTTCGGCATTTAGTTACCGGCGTGTCACCGCGCTATGTCGCCTTTGTCCCTTTAGCGTCAGACTCGCGGGTTCGCAAGCCGCGGACCCGTTTCCGCGCCAGGCCGCTTGCGGCCGCACAGGAGGCTTCGTGACCTCACCAAAGTCCAGCCCCGCTCGCCGCACTTACGTTCTTGATACTTCAGTTTTATTGTCTGACCCCCGAGCGATGTTGCGTTTTGATGAGCATGACGTTGTCATTCCTGTGGTGGTGATCATCGAGCTAGAGGCGAAGCGCAGCCACCCGGAACTTGGGTACTTCGCGCGTAATGCACTTCGGCTACTCGATGATCTTCGCATTTCACATGGTCGACTCGATGCCCCGATGTCGGTTGGTGAGTTGGGCGGCACCTTGCGGGTTGAGCTCAACCACATTGATACTTCGGTACTGCCGACAGGTTTCCAACTAGGTGATAACGACACTCGCATTTTGGCAGTGGCGCGTAGTTTGTCCAATGAAGGTAGTGATGTAGTCCTTGTCAGCAAGGACCTTCCAATGCGGGTAAAAGCCTCAGCCGTTGGCCTGATGGCCGAGGAGTATCGCGCGGAGTTGGTTGTTGAGACCGGCTTCACCGGAATGGCCGAGATTGACGTAGCAGCCGCAGACATCGATCAACTTTATGAAGATTCAGTCATTGATCTTGATGTAGCGCGCGACTTGGCTTGCCATACGGGTTTGGTGTTGATCTCTGACCGCGGTAGCGCACTCGGCCGCGTTACCGCCGATAAGCGTGTTCGCCTCGTTCGTGGTGATCGCGAAGCTTTCGGATTACATGGCCGTAGCGCTGAGCAACGCATCGCCTTGGATCTACTGCTTGATCCAGATATTGGGATCATTTCCCTGGGCGGGCGAGCCGGCACCGGTAAGAGTGCATTGGCACTATGCGCCGGGCTCGAGGCGGTACTTGAGCGCCGCCAGCATCGCAAAGTCATCGTGTTCCGGCCGCTATTTGCGGTTGGCGGCCAAGAGCTTGGCTACCTACCGGGTAATGAGCAGGAGAAAATGTCACCTTGGGGGCAGGCGGTCTTTGACACTCTGGGCGCTGTGACGACCCAGGAAGTTGTCGAGGAGATTGTCGATCGAGGCATGCTTGAAGTCTTACCGCTAACCCATATCCGTGGTCGGTCACTACATGATGCTTTCGTGATCGTCGACGAGGCCCAATCCCTTGAACGAAATGTGCTGTTGACCGTACTTTCCCGAATCGGGCGTGATAGCCGAGTCATTCTTACTCACGATGTTGCTCAGCGCGACAACTTGCGGGTGGGCCGCCACGATGGGGTAGTTGCGGTTGTCGAGAAACTTAAGGGGCATCCGTTATTTGCCCATGTGACGCTCACTAGATCTGAGCGGTCACCGATTGCGGCTTTGGTAACCGAAATGCTCGAGAGTATTGACCTTTAACTTTCTCAGGGTTCTTGTGTCCGGCTAGTCGGGCATTTTGTGAACATGAGTGCGGGCATGTTCGATGGCGTTAGGGGTGCTAGTGAAAATATGGTTTGTATGGGCAAGATGTTCGTATACACCCATTTTTTGAAAAATACTTTCGTGATCCGGTTTGATGCCTGACAGGAGCACGGTGATGCCTCTACCTTCAAGGGTCTTAATCGTTTGGCCTAGCACTGCGGCGCCCGTTGCATCCAAAGTGTTTATGCGTGAGAGCCGCAAAATCACAACTCGTACGTCGCTAACTTCGGCCACCTCGAGCAAGAAGGTATGGGCGACCCCGAAGAAAAGTGGACCATCAAGTCGAAACGCAATGACATGCTCGTTCAGCAGTGCAAGCTCTGCCTCGCTGTGATCTCCGGTATCAAGGGGTAGTTCATCAACGTGAGCTGACTTGGCAACCTGACGGAGTGCATAAAGGCCGGCTATCACGAGTCCGATTATGACTGCGGTGACTAAGTCAAGTATCACGGTTGCGAGGGCAGTAGCGATGAGAACGGTGGCATCACCGCGGGTCGTGCGCATTAATGTGCGCAGATTCGAGACCTCGACCATCTGAACTGTGGTCGCAAGTAAAACTCCGGCAAGTGCGGCAAGGGGAACGTATGAAACCCATCGCGCTGCCACCAAGATAACGATTAGCAGCGCAATCGACTGGGTAATAGCAGCTAGGCGTGACTTAGCTCCTGTGCGTACATTAACCGCGGTGCGAGCGATTGCGGCGGTTGCAGGTATGCCGCCGAAAAGCGGGGACGCAAGGTTAGCTATACCTTGCCCGAATAACTCCCGGTTGGAGTTGTGGCGTTCGCCCACACTCATTGCGTCTGCGACAGTTGCCGATAGCAAACTCTCGAGAGCAGCCAAAGCGGCCACGGCGGCGGCAGGCAGCAGTAATGCAGAAATCTGCCCCCAAGGAATCACCGGTATTGCAGGCGCCGGAAGGCCCGTTGGGATTGCCCCGATTGTTGCTACATCGACATCGGTGATCATCACGGCCAATGTCACAACGGCAACGGCCACTAGTGAAACGGGTAACCCTGGTCGAAAGCGCAGCGCCAGGAGCATGCTGGCTGCAACCCCAAATGCGATTAGCACCGGCGCGAGGTCTGGGCTGACAAACCATTGTTGGATCGCTGACAGTGCAATCAAGGCTACTTTTTCACCTTCGCCGTGGTAACCAAGCGCCGATGGAACTTGCTGCAGGGCAATGATGATGGCGATGCCGAGCGTGAAACCTTCCACCACCGGCAGTGGGATGTAACGCATGTAGCGGCCGGCTCCGGCAAATGCCAAAGCGATCAAGATTAAGCCAGCGATTAGTCCGACGACGAGTACGCCAGAGGGCCCGTAGAGAGCAACTATCGGTAGCAGCACAACGGCCATCGCGCCGGTTGGCCCGCTAACTTGCATGTTGCTGCCGCCAAAGAAGGCGGCGAACAACCCCGCAACGATTGCCGTTATCAGACCGGGGCCAGCGCCCATCCCAGAGGTGATGCCGAAGGCCAAAGCCAATGGCAGCGCGACAATTGCCACCGTGACACCAGCGAGCACGTCGCGCTTTGGGTTACGGCGCATAGCGGTGAAGTCACTTCGGGTGGGAAGCAGCGCACGGGTTCTTACCAAGGCGTCGTGTGTTCCTGAACGCAGCCAACCTTTTTTAGCTGCTTCGGCGGTGCTCAAGAGGCCTTTGCCTGACCAGCCTTTAATTCGCGTTTTAGTCCGTCCTGGTCATTTAATACGTCAAGTAAGATAGCGCGCGCTGCAAGTAGTAGGTCGCGAATTTCGGGAGCGGCGATGGCGTAGAAAACTTCGCCGTTTCGGCGGGTCTGGGACACTAACCCGGTCCGGCGAAGCACGCCCAATTGGTGCGAAAGATTGCTGGGTTCAATCGAGATTGCATTGAGAAGTTCGTAGACGGCATGCTCGCGTTCAGATAGTAATTCAAGGACTCGGATTCGGGCCGGGTGGCCAAGGGTGCGGAAGAAATCAGCTTTGGCGACGTACAACGGTTTAGTGATGACTACCCCCTTTGAGTCCGCTAACTTTAACAATTGAGGAACTTTTCATATGCATGGTGCCATTGCCGGGCCAACTGTTGGGGTAAATGGCCGGGGTAAAGCTGGGGATTGGGATGTGATCCCCGTCACTCGCATCTCTGGCGGCACACCGGAAGCACGTGGCAGATTCACACCTATGACCGTTTTGCCCCTATTTAGGGGTGAGATCTACCACCTTGGGTGAACGTGACAGTTTGGCGATCACAGGGCACGGTAGAGCCTAGACATTGGCCAACGATCTGATCGGCGGGTGAATATGCAAGGCGGCCGGATCATGGTGACGGGCATGGCACTCATCACCGCACTTGCGTTATTGGCAACTGGGCCAGCGGCGGTGGCGGACGAGTTGTCGCCTGGTGATTCCCAAGCCCCGGCCGCGGCAAGTGACCGGAAAGAACTTGAACTTGCCCTCGCCCAGGGCGACTTCAAAGCCGGTGACCGCCATGGAGTGATGGTTAGTCTGTATCAGGGCAAATGGTTCATGCCCAAACGCGAGAAGGTGCGCCGCTGCATCGCAAAACGTGAGATTGGCGCCAACTACCGGGCCGTCAGCGCCGGTGGCCGCTACCGCGGCGCGTACCAGATGAGCCGGCGACTAGCTGTTGGCGCGTCGTGGATGATGCAGGGCGAAGTCCGCAAAGAACTTGGTGTCGAGGCCGTGAAAATTGTTAAGGCCTTACGAAAAAAGCCAACCCAGCAGTGGAACCGTTACTGGCAAGATCGAGCTTTTTGGACCATCTGGCGCCACGGTAAGGGCAAGAGCCACTGGCGCGGGGGCGCCCATGGTTGCATGAACCGCCGCTAATTACTTCGGGGGCCCGACCGGGATACGCGCCGAAATGGGCCGCATAGTCTCCGCGAAGAAGTCATTACCTTTATCGTCGACAACAACAAAGGCGGGGAAGTCAACAACCTCGATCCGCCATACGGCTTCCATGCCAAGCTCAGGGAAGTCAAGGACTTCAACTTTGGTGATGTTGTCCTGTGCTAGGCGCGCGGCCGGCCCACCAATTGACCCGAGATAAAAACCTCCGTTGGCCTTGCAGGCTTCGGTAACGGCTTTACTTCTATTGCCCTTCGCAAGCATGACGAATGAGCCACCAGCTTTTTGGAAAAGGTCGACGTACCCATCCATGCGGCCGGCAGTTGTTGGCCCGAATGAACCCGACGCGTAGCCTTCGGGAGTCTTTGCTGGACCCGCGTAGTAGACCGCGTGATTCCTGAAATAGTCAGGCAGTGGTTCGCCGCGATCAAGCATTGATTTAATTCGTGCGTGTGCTAAATCGCGCGCCACGATCAAGGAGCCGGTGAGCGATACCCGAGTTTTGACCGGGAGTGCATGTAGTTGCGCCCGTAATTCATCCATTGGCACATCAAGATTAATTCGCACGACTTCGTTGTCGAACGCCTTCTCCTCGATTTCTGGTAGGTAATGCGCTGGCTCACGTTCAAGTTCCTCAAGGAACACCCCCTCGGGGGTAATTTTCGCCAGTGCCTGGCGGTCAGCTGAACAGGAAACAGCAATTGCGACCGGGCACGAAGCACCATGCCGTGGCAGTCGAATAACTCTGACGTCATGACAAAAATACTTACCGCCGAATTGCGCCCCGATCCCGAACTCCTGGGTCATCTTCCAGATCTCCTGCTCCATCGCAAGATCACGGAAACCATGGCCGGTAGGTGAACCATGGACGGGCAGGGAGTCGTAGTAGCGGGCGCTCGCATACTTCGCGGTCTTGACCGCAAACTCTGCGCTAGTGCCACCGACAACAACCGCCAGGTGATACGGCGGGCAGGCGGCGGTGCCGATACTGCGGAGTTTTTCATCTAGGAAAGTTGCAAAGGACTCAGGATTTAATAAGGCGGCCGTTTCTTGATACAGAAAACTCTTATTCGCGCTCCCGCCACCCTTGGCCATGAAAAGAAACTCGTAGGAGGCTTCGTGGCCGGCATGATCATTTGTATAAATCTCGATTTGGGCGGGGAGATTGTTTCCCGTATTGCGTTCCTCCCACATAGTTATTGGCGCCAGTTGGGAGTAACGCAGATTGAGTTTTTGGAAGGCGTCGAAGATGCCAGCCGAGAGGTGCTCGGCATCCTCCCCGGTGGTCCACACGTTTTTACCGCGCTTGCCCATGACAATCGCGGTGCCGGTGTCCTGGCACATTGGTAGCACTCCGCCGGCTGAAATATTTGCATTTTTGAGGAGATCGAGTGCGACGAAACGGTCATTGGGGCTGGCTTCTGGGTCTTTCAAAATCGACGCAAGTTGCTCGAGGTGCCCGGGGCGGAGCAGGTGCGAAATATCCTTTATGGCTTCAAACGCCAGGAGTCGAAGGGCCCCAGGCTCAACTTGCAAGAAGGTACGACCGTCGGCCGACACCGTGGAAACACCATCAGCGGTAATGAGCCGATATTTGGTGGTGTCCTCGCCGATGGGCAAGAGGTCTTGGTACTGAAAGTCCATGCCCTCAGAGTAGACCTTTGCTCCTCGGAGGTTTGGGGTGCTCACACTGTAATTCGCGGATGGTGCCGCTCTTGCTGCGCATGACGATCGAATGGGTGGTCGGACCGTCTGGGCCGAAGTGGACGCCGCGGAGTAGATCCCCATCAGTGATGCCCGTTGCGCAGAAGAAGATGTTGTCTCCGGTTACCAGATCATCGGTGGTCAAAACCCGGTCAAGATCGTGACCGGCATCAAGGGCCTTGCGGCGCTCAGCATCATCGCGCGGCCAAAGGCGAGCCTGAATTGTGCCGCCGAGGCAAGCCATTGCACAGGCCGCGATGATTCCTTCGGGAGTGCCACCAATCCCGGCGAGCAGATCAACACCGGTACCTGGTCGTGCGGCCATAATGGCGCCGGCTACGTCTCCGTCGGTAATGAATTTGATTCGGGCACCCGCCTTGCGGACATCGTCCACCAGTTTTTCGTGCCTCGGGCGATCAAGTATGCAAACGGTCAAGTCTGCGACGCTCTCACCTTTGAGCTTTGCTAACTGTTCTAGGTTCCAGGCGATGGGAGCGGTGATGTCGATAACATCGCCGCATTGGGGGCCGACCACGAGCTTGTCCATATAGAAGACCGCACTTGGGTCAAACATGGCCCCGCGCTCTGCCACGGCGATAACCGCGATGGCATTGGGCATCCCTTTCGCCGCCAAAGTGGTGCCATCGATTGGGTCAACCGCAACATCTGCTTCTGGGCCGGTGCCATCGCCCACGCGCTCGCCGTTGAAAAGCATCGGGGCGTCATCTTTTTCGCCTTCGCCGATGACGACGACGCCGTTCATCGACACACTTCCGATCAAGGAGCGCATAGCGTTCACGGCGGCGGCGTCGGCGCCATTTTTGTCTCCTCGACCGACCCACCTGGCGGCGGCTATAGCCGCCGTCTCGGTAACGCGCACCAATTCCAATGCAAGGTTGCGGTCAGGGACTTCGCCGCTGGTGACCAAGGCGCTCGGATCACTCATATGGGGCTCCACGCGGTGAGCCTAGCGGTTTGGCACGTTGCGTTCGCGCCTTAAGTGTGAATGCAGCATCATTAAGTGGTGACCACCCCTAAGCCAACCGGGCGACCCACTGCACGGATGCGCCAAACCGTGGGAGACATGGTTCGGTCGATGGGTTTGGTGCTGGCCCTGATCGCGGTAATTTTGCTGGTAACACTCCGGCCGCAACCGGATGCGGTCAAAGTGGTGGACCCGACCCAGGTACTGATCGCCGCCAGGGCACTGGCGCCCTTTACGGTCGAGATTCCCGAGGGCCTAGCGGGCTATCAGGTGACAAGTGCGAGGTGGCAGGAGACTTCGGCGTCGGCTGGTGATCTAGTGCTGCACCTCGGTTACGTGACCCCGGGTACTGAATATGTGCAATTTAGCCAATCCGCAGCTGACAACCTGAAATTCATTGATGAGCAAACAGCCGGTGGAATCGCAAGTGATCAAGTCAAGCTGTCCGGCCAGACCTGGCAGCATTACGAATCCCCTGAACGTCGGTCATTGGTGCGCACGGTAAACGGGGTAACCACGGTAATCAGTGGCACCACCACCGAAGGCGAACTTGAGCGAGTTGCGAGCTCGTTGACCGCTGGCTAGTCGGGAGCCTTGGCTTGTTCGAGTCGTGCGCGAGTGGTGTCGAGCCAGCCCTGGCACACCGCTGCCAGCGCCTCGCCGCGTTCCCAGAGTGCTAATGACTCTTCCAGGGTGAGCCCCCCGGCCTCGAGTTGCTGCACAATCTTCGCTAGTTCATCACGCGAAGCCTCAAAACTTGGGGTTTGGGCTTCATCTTGCTTCTTTGCGGTCATCGGGTCTCCTTAATTCGAGTTGCGGCGAAGCGCCCCTTGGCTAAGCGGATGTCGACGATTTGCTCGTCCTTTACTTGTGCATCATCACGAACAATTGAACCGTCTCCGGCAAGGACGATCGCGTATCCACGATCAAGGGTTGCTGCTGGGGATAGTGAACGAACCTGTGCGGCTAGGTGCGCTACCTGAGCTGCCGATCGTTCAACAATGTGGCTAATCACCGTGGTCATCCGGCGGCGGTGGTCGCGAATCTGCGTGGCTTCGCGTTCGAATTGATTTGCCACCGACACTCTTGCGCGATTGCGCAGCCCACTAACTATCGACTCCTGCTCGACTAGTGATGGCACTACCCGTTTGGCGGCATCGGTTGGGGTTGATGCGCGTAGGTCTGCGACAAAATCTAAGAGTGGAGCGTCTTGCTCATGGCCGATGGCACTGACAATTGGTGTGCGGCAATCGCTGACCGCTCGAACCAAACTCTCATTACTAAATGGGAGTAGATCTTCGACGCTGCCGCCGCCTCGCGTGATGATGATGACGTCAACCCCTGCAACTGCCTCAAGGTCTTGTAGAGCTCCGATCACCTCTGGTACGCATTGCATACCTTGCACCGCGACTTCGCGGATCTCGAACTCGATACCGGGCCAACGTTCGGAGGCATTAACTGTGACATCGTGCATCGCGGCGCTTCCGCGTCCGCAAATTAGTCCAATTTTACGGGGTAGGAACGGCAGTGGTTTCTTCCGCTCTGCTGCGAATAACCCCTCGGCGGCGAGCAAGGCGCGCAGGCGTTCGAGTTGGGCTAGGAGGTCTCCGATCCCGACGGCGCGAATTTGTTTGGCCCGAAACTGCAGGCTGCCCTTGCCGGTATAGAACTCCGGCTGCGCGAACACGATGATCCGTTGCCCGGCTGCTACCGGTGGCTCCACCGCCCCGAGTACTTTCGCGTCGGCCACGATGGTGATCGACATCTCGACGTCGGGGTCACGCAATGTCAAATAGAACTGCCGGGCACCAGGTCGCGGGCGGTACTCGGCGACCTGGCCATCGATCCAGATTGCCCCGAGGCGTCCAACCCACTCAGCAACCGCGCGCGAGACAGTGCGGACCGCCGCCGGTTCCTCCGGGGTGGTCTGCAGTGCCATTTGGCCTCCTTTGCCAGCAGCAGCCTAAGCAGGGTTAGCCTCGGCCTCGTACGATGGAGGGGTGGATAACCCGACTAAGAAGATTCTGCTGGCATCCCCACGCGGCTATTGCGCCGGTGTCGACCGCGCGGTGGTTACCGTCGAAAAGGCGCTTGAACTTTATGGCCCCCCGGTTTATGTGCGTAAAGAGATCGTTCACAACAAGCATGTTGTCCAAGATCTACAAGGGCGTGGTGCCATCTTCGTTGATGAGTTGGATGAAGTGCCCGAGGGCTCTACCGTGGTTTTTTCGGCGCACGGGGTAGCACCGAGTGTGCATGTAGAAGCCGCTGAGCGGGGTTTGAAAGCCATCGATGCCACCTGCCCACTTGTTACGAAGGTGCATGCCGAAGTCAAGCGGTTCGCCAGCGAAGGTTTTCAAATCCTGCTAGTCGGACATAATGATCACGAGGAGGTCGTAGGTACGGCCGGTGAAGCTCCTGACGTCATCACGGTGGTGCAAGACGCGAACGAGGCAGCCACTGTCGAGGTGGCTGATTCATCGAAGTTGATCTGGCTTTCGCAAACGACATTATCCGTTGACGAAGCGATGGCGACCGTCGACGTTTTGAAGTCAAGGTTTCCGAATCTACTTAGCCCACCGAGCGACGATATTTGCTACGCCACCCAAAATCGCCAGCTAGCCGTAAAAGCTATGGCTGAACAATGTGATGTTGTCATTGTTGTTGGCTCTGTGAACTCTTCGAATTCAGTTCGCCTCGTCGAGGTCGCCTTGGACGCAGGTGCCAAGAATTCGTATCGGGTTGATGATGCCTCTGAGTTGCAGGAGGAGTGGTTCACCGCAACAAGTACCGTCGGAGTTACCAGCGGCGCTTCGGTACCTGAGCAACTTGTGGAAGAAGTACTGGCCTGGCTGGCCACTCGCGGGTATGGGTCGGTTGAAGTAGTGAAAACCGCCGAAGAGACTTTAATTTTTTCGTTGCCACCGGAGTTGCGCCGCGATATTAAAGCGGCTCAGCAAGCAAAAGCCTGATAGGTAAATCAGCGGCGCTGTGCGCGCACGATCACTATGGCCAGGGCTAGCAGGGTTGAGACAATAACCCAGAGCCAGTTATCAGCGAGAGTGAAGAACACTGCTACACCGCGGCCGATGAGCGCGCCTCCGGTGATGGTGACACCGATTTGGCCAATGGTGATTGCAGCGATGAAGAATGCAATCGGCGGTGCGATAACGGCTACGGCTAGATCACCGGGTCGGACAGTCAATGCTGCAAATGCACTTGAGATCAACAGACCCAGCCCGGTAACCAGACCTAGGCCAGCGCCACCAACGAATATATCGACGAGGCTAAATAGCAAGGTCGCCCCGATGACCACCGCGTAAACACCGACTGGGCGAAGCCCGCGAACACGTGGTGCGGAATCTGAATTGCGGAAACTGCGGCGGGCTTTACGCCCGTTCGGTTCATCGAGTACTTTGACCGCTGGTGACTGCGCGTCGGGAGTTATTGCAATGACTGCGGGTGTCGCACGGCTGGAGCTAGGTGGTAGCAACCCAGCAAGGGGTGCGGGTGCAGTCGGAATTTGCGGTACCGCACTGCTGCTGACCTGCAGGGAGCGCAACTTGGACACTTGATCTGTACCAAGTGCCACAATCGCCACCGCCGAAGTCTCGGCCCGGTTGGTGCGAAAGAGTCGGCCGGTGTCAACTGGCTCACGGCCTTGGGCCGGTGGGGTAACCGGTGCCGACGGCACGCTGTCAACCGGTCGGAACAAGGCGCTGTAAGCCTCGTCCTCGGCTGGGTTCATGTCGTCGCTCACGGATGTACGGTACTCAACTAGCCAGGTGATTTGCGGTTACCGGGTCGCCGATGAACTCGCGCGCCGTTAACGCGCGTGCTTGCTGGGTGATGGTGGTGACTTCGGGGAGCTCGTCATCGCTCACCCCATACTCATTAAAGGCTCTGGCGGTTACTAGCACCCGGGTTTCAAGTGAAGCCACGGCCTTGTTGTAGTGCCCGACCGCGGAGTCAAGGGCGGTGCCAACTTTGGCGAAATGCTGGGCCAAAGTGCTGATGCGCGAATGCAGATCACGCCCGAGCTGGGAGATCTCCTCGGCATTTTTGGCCAGCCGCTCTTGGCGCCAGGTCAGTGCAACGGTGCGCATGAGCGCGAACATCGTGGTTGGAGTGGCCGGCACGATATCGCGACTAAATGCATAGTCCAGGAGATCGGGGCGCATCTGTAAAGCTATTTCAAGGAGTGACTCTGATGGGAGAAACAGGACCACGAACTCCGCGTTCTGTGGCACGTGCCGGCGGTAATCCTTGCCATGGAGTGAGTCGATGTGGCGGATTAAGTCAGCGGCATGCTGGCGCAGGTGCTGTTCAACAGCGGCCTCATCGGTTGCCTGTTCTGCTTCAAGGAATGCGGCAAGGGGCACTTTGGCATCGACCACGATGGAGCGATCTTGGGCTAAACGAATTATCATGTCGGGGCGTAGTGCACCGTCGTCGCCTTGGTGGGTGGCTTGCTCATCGAAGTCAACTCTTTCGAGCATCCCGGCGGCCTCAACAAGGCGCCGCAACTGCATCTCACCCCAGCGCCCACGCGCCCCGGTGCGCCCGAGAACTGCAGCGAGCCGCGAGGCTTCGCGCCGCACCTCCTCGGTTGAGCGTTGCAGCGTCAGCACGTGCTGGCTGAGTTGTGTAGTGAGTTCAGTTCGCAGGGCGACTTGGCCGGTAGTGGCTTGTCGTTCTTGCCGTGCGACCTGTTCGGCAAGGGCCCCTAGCGAGGCGGTGACCGGGGCCAGAGCCGACTGCCATTCGGCGGGGGCTGGCCCTGAGCGCCGACCCATGCGGCCGGCGGCTGCGGCGCCTACGGCAATGCCCAGGGCAAGGATGAGCCCGATGGTGATGATGACTGCTGCGAGTGCGGGAAGTGAGTTAGTCATAATTTAAGGGTCCCAGCAGGGTCTGACATTCCCTGGTTTCGACACCGTGCCACGCGCTTTTTAGCCGATTTTCTGGGGCCATGGCCCATGGCCCCGGTGCCCGGCGCATAGGGTGACCGACTGTGGCTTTAACTATTGGCATCGTCGGACTCCCAAATGTTGGCAAATCGACGCTCTTCAACGCACTGACC
>Ga0194035_1000425_pt1 | contig 24689 bp, 24 predicted proteins | sample JunL2320m_MetaG_FD_148680 | JGI IMG/M metagenome (GOLD analysis project Ga0194035, IMG submission 148680) | Anoxic zone freshwater microbial communities from boreal shield lake in IISD Experimental Lakes Area, Ontario, Canada - Jun2016-L239-20m | ecosystem: Environmental > Aquatic > Freshwater >...
CCGTCCGATCGTTGATCCTAGGGCCACGGTGTGCGCCACAATTTCGGCGCGCGGCTGAAAAACTCGAGAGGAAGAACCGGACAGATCATGAGCTACCTACACCGGACAAGTTAACTTGCTATCTACAGCGAGATTTTTCTATCCGGAATGGGTCGGCCAAGCCTATGATTTTCCATATCTTTCCCCCGTACAATCCGGACCATTCTCTTCAGATTTTATTTTTCCACGCAGGCTGCTTTTCTGTATCACAAAAGCGTCTGCGTCAACAATCTAAACGGAGTGACTCGAATAGCCACGCGATCGTTTACGGTCTGGCACACGTGCTCACACAACCCGCATCCGACGCAACGCTCAGCCGCCACCACAAGCCGCTGTGTGCCAAAATCCATCGATAAGGCATCCGTAGGACATTTAGATGCGCAGGCGTGGCATCCCTGCCCTGCCGTGCAGATTCGGTGCGAGACGGATGCGAGGCCCATTCGTATCTGTCCGCGTCCTTCGACAGGGAGCAACGCCTCTGTAGCACAGGCCGCTATGCAGGGTACGTCCTCACAGAGATAGCACGGCACTTGATCCGCAAAAATCACAGGTGTCCCGTTCTGCGGATGAAACGTAATCGATCCGTACGGGCAGACCTTGGCGCAATCACCACACTGTGTGCATCGCTCCAAAAAGAGCGTTTCGTCAGCGGCGCCAGGAGGACGCAACCAACCCGTCCGCACCGGCGCTGGAGCCGGCTGTTCCGGCACGACCGTTTGGTGTTTGGCAAATTCCTGGGCCGCTTTGGCAACGGACACGACAGAGTCTTTGAAGAACTCGCGACGTCCATATGTCGGATCGCTAGTCACACTCATGCCCCGTTACATCACGCCGTCGGCGCGCAGCTTGTAGACCTCGACGCAGCGGTCGCAAGCTCCGAATTCGATATCCCAGCCTGGGTGATTCTCACGGATAAAGTCGAGCACATAGGGCTCGAGCTTGTTGCCCATATCTTCGACCCACGAATAGGTCGGGAAACGGCACAGAGGGCAGGGAAACCCCGGCATCAACATGATCTTATTTTCCGTCTCCGGAATCTCGCCTCCCTCGACTTCCACGGCACGGTCCATCACGCGCAAAGTGTCCGACGCCATTTCGATCAGTTCCGAGTGGGTGAAGAAACTCGTCTGCCACAACCCCTCGAACACCGACTTCAATTGTGGCGCAGGAATCTTGCGATACCAGGAACGAAACTCTTTGAACCGGTCTTCTTTTCTCAGCATCGGCTCTTTGCCTGCGACGGTCAGCCGGCTATCCACAGTGAGACTCCACAAAATTCGATAGCGTTGGAGAATGAGCGTTTCCTCGCCTGGATTTTGCCCGACCTTGGTATCAGGATCGTATCCAAAGACCGGGTCCAGCATGTCCGAGATATGCAACAACTCATGGCGGCAATAGCGCATGAGCGCCGGATCGTAAAAGCGACGCGGGATAAGTTTGATCCCGATGCCTCTCAACCCTTTCTCTTCGAACTCTCGCGCCAATTCATGTTCGACGGATCCCCACTTTCTGAGAATATCGACGCCTTCCTGATCTTCCTTCAGCACCCCCTTGACTAGCACGATTCCCACCCGCTGCTTCAGTAACGGATACTCGTTGAAGGCATCGCGGATGATATCGGAAAACCCCCAGGTGCCGAACATATACTGGTAGAGCTTCTTGAACTCACTCTCCCGATCGTCAAGCGTAAACTTCTCATAGATCGGGTCGGCGAGTTCGTGGAACTCTTTATAATAGGTAGGGTCGCCTTCCCGTTCCGTCTTTTCGACGAACGAGTCAATGACCTCTTGCAGCAAGGCAGGCTGAAAACGAAGTTCCATACGAGTCCTCGATCGTCCAATCCAATCCGTCTACGCCGGCAGACTAAGGTGAGGGGCGCAAACCGACTCCCTTAGCCAGCTTGACTTGATGGCGGAGCTTCTCTTACGATCACCTCAAGCTGGCACGAATTATACTGGCGCGAATCGACAGTTTGCAATCAAGCCGATCCCGTAAGCGCATTACCGAAATCCCGTCGTAAGGATGATTGAACATGGCCGATCTAACAGCCTCTGAACTTGCCCCCATTCCGTCTCCGCTCTCACCGTCCCCATTGCGAACGGGCACCGCACCGGTCGATTTCCTTGAATATTGGACGGCAGGGGCACGGGAACTGACCACGTATCGCGGCCATTCCCATGGCGTCTGGTCGGTCGCCTTCGCACCGGACGGGTTGACCCTCGCGAGCGGAGGAGCCGACCGCCTCGTCCGCCTGTGGGACATTGAAACCGGACGCATTCTTCGTTCACTCAGAGGACATACGGCGGATATCCGATCTGTGCTCTTCACGCCGGACGGCCAAACCTTGGCCACGGCCAGCGAAGACCGCACCATCCGGCTGTGGAATCCGACCACCGGCGAGTCGAAAAAACTCCTCTTCACGCGCTATGACCACAATGTCGTGAGCCTCTCACTCTCGCCAGACGGCCTCATGTTGGCGCGCGGAAGTCACAACAAAGACATCAAGATCTGGGAAGTCGCAACCGGTACCGAGCTCATGACCCTCCTCGGCAAAGACCAGTACGACCACCACTGGTCGGTCTGCGTCGCCTTTTCGCCGGATGGGATGCACCTCGCGAGCGGAATGGATATTGGCAAGATCAAGCTCTGGGAAGTGCTACCCAGCGGAGAAGAAAAAATCCTGCATAACGGACACTGGAAAGAGTCCGAGGAGGATACCAGTGAAACGCGCGGGTATTTCATCGATGACGACGGGGGATTTGATAAGCCGATGGCCTATTGGATCGGCGCGATGGCCTTTACCCCCGATGCCAAACTCTTGATCACCGGGAGCCGTGACCAGACCATCAAGTTGTTCGACATGCCGCACGTGGCAGAACGACGAACGCTGAAAGGCCACACCGCCTGGGTGCGCTCGTTCGCCGTCACAGCGGACAGCAGAGTGCTCATCAGCGCCGCCGACGACGCGACGATTCGGTTTTGGGATCTCTCCAACGGCCGCTGCTTCAGGACCATCAAGGCCCATAGCGCAGCCATTCGCGGCATTACCCTATCACCGGATGGGATGAAACTGGCCAGCGCCTCGTGGGATCGGACGGTGAAACTGTGGGAAGGCGGCGCCGAACCTCAAGCAGGATGCTGAAAAAGTCCGTCAGCTTTGTTCTCGCATCGTTCAGATCCTCAACGTACCCCAGAAGGTACGCCTCCGGTCTTCACTCGCTGCGGCCGCGCTGAACGGCCATTTTGAGCATCCTGCAAGCCGTTCTTGCGACATCATGATTTGCAAGGCCACAGTGAATTGTGAGCAGAAACTGCGCGTTTTCACAGTCTGCTAGAGTACCCGTACGACCCTCGTCATTCCGCTCTAACACCTCTACCGCTCCGTCACACAGAAATAGGACAGTTACTAAAGCCTGCCCCTCCATCTCCACGCTCACGCATGCATTGACAAACTGTATCCACATGGCTACAGTACTTCATGTTCGTGATTCGCAAGACCGAGACGTATGCCCGGTGGCTTGACGGATTGCGAGATATTCACGCAAGGGCGCGCGTACAGGTACGGGTCGAACGCCTAGCAGCAGGAAACCCTGGGGATGTGAGGCCGGTAGGTGAGGGTGTCTCCGAAATGCGAATCGATTACGGGCCTGGCTACCGTGTGTATTACACACAACATGGTCGCGAGGTGATAGTTTTGTTAGCCGGTGGTAATAAACAAACACAGGCCACCGACATCAAAACCGCCTTGCGCCTCGCACGCAATCTGTAGGAGCACATGATGAGCAAAACCACGACCACTCGTTACGATGTTGCCGAACACCTTCGCACTCCGGAGGAAATGGCGGCGTATTTAGAGGCGTGCCTAGAAGAGGCCGACGGCGATGCCGCGTTTATCGCCAAGGCATTGGGCGATATTGCCCGCGCCAAAGGCATGGCCCAGGTTGCGAAGGATGCCGGTCTGTCTCGTGAAAGCCTATACAAGGCACTCTCCGGTGAGCGAAGCCCGGACTTCGATACCATCCTCAAGGTCATCGGAGCGCTGGGACTGAAGTTGCACGCCGAAATACCCCGTGGTCCGCTTCATCCGTCAACATCACGACCAAGCAACCGCACAACAAAACGCCGCGCGGCTTAGAACGCTTCAGCTCTGCTGAAAGCGGAATTCGAATTCCCACGAACTTGCATCCGGCATCAAGCTTGGCAAAGTCTCGACAGGCCCCCCGTTCCTCCGGCGAATTACGCACAGGGCATGCCACCCCTGCCAGTAAATCTTCAACTATAAAAATAGAAAGGCGACAGGCCGCTTACAAGCCTGTCGCCTTTAACGCTTCGCCACGTTCAGTGGGTTGCTCTGGTAGTTATTGCCCTAGACCCACTTGAGGCTCCCTTTATTCCCCCAGATCGTTCCCCGCTGCCTTGAGTTGAGCCAGGAGTGCAGATTGTGCAGATGCCAGCGGACCGTTCAGAACATGCGCATTCAATCCAAGGGCAATTTCCACGGTTTCCATCGACATCGTTGTCTCCTTATTGATGTGGGGGATGAAAAGGAGCGATTGACATATAGATGCTCAGAGGAACCCACACGAACGCCGCACCCGCCATCATCGACACGAGCAACAAGACGGTGGTCGACAGGATTGACGAGGAGAACAGTGCTGAACTCACCCAATTGTTGAGGTAGTCCCTATACCGATCCCCCCCCTCCACGAAGTAGGAGATCGGCTGAAGAAGGGGCACGCCGTCGAGGACAATCAATGACCAGCCTATTGTTTTCTTATGATAAGGCTTCGTTGCGTGGTGGCATGCCCTGGGACGGAAGTCGCCGGAGGAACGGGGTGCCCGCCGAGACTTTGCCAGGAAGGAAAACGGAAACTGACTGAGTCTGCGAAGGAGTTTCCGAAGGCTTCCGCCTGGCAAAGTCCGAAAGGGCCGTTCCGGGAGGCGCTGGAGCGGAAGGGCATGCCACCCCGCTTCTTTATCTGGAGCACATTAAGCCGACACCGGAGCAGTTCGCCATTCATCAGCCGATGTCCTTTCACATGTGCACATTCTGCGGCAAGAAGGGCACCTGGCCGCTCCCTACTCATCTTCGTCGTTAGCCTCTTCCCTCGCCGATGGAATCCCGTAGCGTTTGCACTTTTCCCAGAGGGCTTTGCGCGAGAGACCAAGTATCTTCGCGCCGGTTGTGCGGCTGCCGTCTACCCGCTCCAACACTGACACAATATATTCTTTCTCAAACTGCTCCCGCGCTTTGGCCAACGATGTGAGCGGCCGTTCTTCGCGCTTCTGCCCCGTCAGCCCTTCGCTACAGAATCCACAAGATTCTTGAGGAGTTCCACCCGTGTAGGGACAGGACTGGAACCCGCACAGATCTGGCGGCTGGACCGCTTCACGATCCCGCCCCAACGCCACTGCGCGTTCGACCATGTTCTCCAACTCCCGCACGTTCCCTGGGAAAGAATAGCGCAAGAAGAGCTCCCGCGACTGAGAAGAAAACCCTTTCAACGTCTTATTCATCTTGCCGGAACAGGTCTTCAGTACATGCTCGGCAATAACCATGATGTCGTCCTGCCGTTGACGCAACGGAGGAATCACGATCTGTACAACATTGAGCCGATAAAACAGATCCTCTCGAAACCGCCCCTGAGAGACTTCCTTGCGAAGATCCTTCTGTGTGGCACAGATCAGACGCACGTCAACATCGATCCTGTCGTTTCCTCCGACGCGTTCGAACTGTCTCTCCTGAAGTACCCGCAACAATTTTACCTGGACAACCGGCGAGATCTCTCCGATCTCATCGAGAAACAACGTGCCTCGATGGGCCAGCTCAAACCGCCCACGCCGTTGTCGTACCGCCCCGGTGAAAGCCCCCTTCTCATGGCCGAACAGTTCCGCCTCCAATAGGGTTTCCGGAAGCGCCGCACAACTCACTTTGATCAAGGGATACTGGCTTCTGGCGCTGTTTTGATGGATGGCATTGGCAACCAGCTCCTTACCGGTTCCGCTCTCTCCAAGAATCAGCGTCGTCGAATCGGTTCCTGCCACCAGCTTGATCTTCTCAAGCACGGCCCGCATTTGATTGTTCGCTCCGAGAATCCCCCCAAAACTGAACTTATCTTCCAGCGCCGCTTTAAGATCCTGATTTTCTCTCCGTAAGAGCACGACGCGGCCTACCCGCTCGACGATCAACAGCAATTCATCCATTTGGAACGGTTTCGTGACGTAGTCGAATGCGCCGAGCTTCATTGCGCCGACTGCCGTTTCCACCGATCCGTGGGCGGTAATCATCACGACCTCTGGGGGGGACGACTGCTCTTTGGCCGCTGTAAGCACCGTAAGCCCATCCGCGCCAGGCAGGCGCAGATCGGTGATCACCAGATCGAATGGCCGTTGGCGAATGACGGCAATCCCTTCCGTTCCGGATGCGGCCGCTTCAACATCATGGCCGATCGCCGCAAACGCATCGACCATAGACAGCCGCATCAGCGGCTCGTCATCGACAAGGAGGATCTTCAGCCCCTTCATGACACCCTCTCCACCGACGAACGATCCCGGGAAACAGGAAGACAGAGCGTAAAGGTCGTCCCCTTCCCGACTTCGCTGTCCACCAGGATCTTTCCTCCGTGACGCTCGACGATGCCCAAACTGACCGACAGGCCGAGACCGGTTCCTTCGCCTTCGCGCTTGGTCGTAAAGAAGGGATCGAAAATCCTCGGCAGAACTGCCGGGGGAATACCCGATCCTGTGTCGCGGACTTCGATCAGACAGACTCCTTCGACCACGGACGTCTTGATCGACAACACTCCTCCATCTTGCATCGCTTGGACCGCGTTCAATACCAGGTTCATCAGCACCTGCTCGATCATATGCCGATCGACCATGACAGTCGGCAATCCCTGACCGAATCCCGTTTCCAACACAATTCGGTTCGGTGCAAAGAGATGCGTCGTCAAGACCAACACCCGATCGACGACGTGATTGATCTCCGTCAGCGCAAACTCCGGCTCATGCTGCTGGGAGAAATCGAGAAGTTGCCGAACGATCTTCTGCACACGCCGCACACCGTCTTCCATCGAAACCCGATATTCTTCTTGCCGGCTCGGTGACAGCGTCCCCTTCCGTAAGTTGTAGAGGCAGTTGAGGATACCTCCCAGGGGATTGTTGATTTCGTGCGCCACTCCTGCTGCGAGCCTTCCGACCGAAGCCAGTTTTTCAGAGTTCCTAATCCGCTGCTCCAGTTTCTTGGTCTCGGTCATATCACGCGCAATGCCCAGCACACCCAAAATCGTTCCCTCGACTCCCTGCAGCGGGGAGACACTGACCATCACAGCCCTTGGCTCCCCCGTACGAGTTATCACCTCGACCTCATAGACCTGCTTTGCACCGATATCCAGGGTGCTCTTGAGCCGTTTCCCTCGATGACGCTTGGAAAGAAGGGCGAGATAGGGCCGTCCAAGGAGATCCTCTTTCCGGTAGCCCCATGCTTCGATCTTGCTGTTGACGTAGGTGAACCGTTGTTCTGTATCGAGGGTATAAATGACATCGTTGGCATTCTCGAGCAAGTTTTCAAGATACTGCTTGGTCTCTTCAATTTCGCGCGTGCGCTCTTGTACTTTATATTCCAGCTCTTCCCGGTACGTCTCCAGCTGCAGTTCCAGCCGCTTCCGGTCGGTAATATCCCGCAACTGCACCATCACCATCAGTTGATCGGCTGCTCCGACCAGGATTAAATCCATTTCTGTCGGAACCTCCAGTCCGCCTGCATGGCGTACCATGATTTCCTGGGTGGATACTTTCCGCTGGTCCGACACGATGTCGTTCAGCCACCTGCGCAACGAATCGTGATAACCGGGCAGAACGACTTCGAGCAGACTGCGGCCGACCACGTCCGCCTCTGCATACCCCAGCGCCTGCTCCTCACGTTTATTGACGGCGACGATCATGCCGTCGGAATTCACCATAAAGACTGAGTCCGCCACCAAGTCGAACAAGGATTTGTACCGCGCCTGCGAGGCCACGAGCTGTTGCGTCCGCTCCGACACGGCCTGTTCGAGCTTCGCCGTATATTCCTGCAGTTGCTGCTCAAGCCGGCGCCGTTCGGTCACATCACGTACAAAAGCGCGCGAGTGAACCAGCCCGCCCCGTTCTTGATCGATCAGCGCCGTCGCGTGAATTTCCACATCGATCGGGTGGCCGTCTTTGGCCAGAAACACCGTCTCCATCGTACTGCGCCCCTGCGCCATCAAACGCTCCAAATATTGCAAGACGAGCGGCTCCTGGCCGCGCGGCACGAGATCCCACAGTTTCATCGACAGCATCTCATCGAGGCTGTACTTCAACTTCTCGATCCCTGTCTTGTTCACATGGACGAACCGGCCATTCCGGTTCAATTGATAGATCATCTCCGGGGAATGCTCGATCAAGTCGCGGAATTTTTCTTCTAATCGACGCACATCAACCACACGCTGTTCGATCTGCCCAAACGACCGTTGGAGATTCTCCGCCATCTGGTTGAATGCATCGGCGAGCCCTTCAATCTCATCGCCGGTCTTCAGCTCCAGGCGGCGGTCCAATCGCCCACCTCCGATTTCACGCACCCCATCGTGTAACAATTGAATGGGACGAGCGATCCGTCGCGCGACGAACAACCCTATCCCCCACAACACGGCCAGCACGAGCAGTCCATAGAGCAACACTTTCGCCACAAGTTCGGCAAGCGGCGCATAGGTCTCCTGGGGATCTTGCCGCACCACGGTGATCCACTGATGTCCCCCAAGACTCCCGGCAGACAAACTTTCGCCGAATCGAACCGGCGCAAATCCAATCAACGCGTTTTGACTCCCATGTGAATCGTCTACGGCGACTGTCCAACCGGCCTTCAGCCCATCGAGGGTACGGATGAACTCGGGCTTCATCGTATGTTCTTCCGGAGCCAGGACCGGGCAAATCACCGGCACACCATCGGAGCTGAATAACATCGCGTGGCCGGTGGCTCCAATGGTGCTCTCCGCAATCGCATGAAAAATCGTGTCCCGGCGCAACAGAACGGTCACTGCCCCAATCACCGTTCCCTTGGTATCATCCAGGATAGGTTCCGCCACCACGGCCACATGAGTTCCGAACGCTGGATCGAAGGCGATCTCGCTCACATAGCCCTTGAGACTTCCCCCCTTCACCACCGCTTGCCACCAGGGCGTCTTTCCGTAAAAGTATTCGACTTGCGGGATGGAACTGAGCACCAGCGCCCCTTGCTGGTCGGTCACCAGAATCCCGACATAGTCAGATTTACGGATGTCGTGCCACCGGATGAGATAGTCGGTGGCGATGCGATTGATGAAGAGGGGAAATTCGCTTTGCCGATCCCGCTTGCGCCACCGCTGCTGCCAATCCTTGATCATGCCCTGGATGCGTTGCGCATCCTTTCCCTCATACGTGCGGTTGGCTTCAATGACGGCGGTGCGGAGAAAGGGAGCTGTCCCAAGTTGCTGAGCCTCGTTCATCCCGCGACTAACCTGCATTTCGATGCGGCGAGCGGCCTCGACGGCGACTTCCTTGAAGTTGGCGCCGGTGATTTCGCGAAGCGCGCGCCGCTCCTCGACGTAGGTGAGCGCAAGCAGAATGGTCAGGGGCAGAAGTCCCACCAGCACGATCGCCGTGATGATCTTCCGCTGGAGACTATGAGACCGACTCCAGAGTGTCATGGCGGTGCCTCATCTCGCTATTAGCGCGAGACTCGCGAGAAAAGGGGGACGGGCGAGACGGGGGAGAATTTAAAGTTCGAAGTTCGAGGTTTTCAGAACTTCGAACCCCGAGCCAGGAACTTCGAACTTCTCGTGCTCGCCTGTCTCGCTCACATTTCACGAACGATTACTTCACCGGACGCCTAACTCCCCTTCAACATCCGCCCGGACGCTCCCGGCCAGAGCAACAACAGCGGACTCGCGACGAAGATGGACGAATAGGTTCCGAAGATCACGCCCACCAACAGGGCGAGAGAGAAGTCGTGCAACACCTCTCCACCCGCCAGCGTCAGAGGAATCAGCACCAACACAACGGTCAAACTGGTGACGATCGTACGACTCAAGACTTGGTTGACCGCATTGTTGATAATCGTCTCTTCAGTCTCTCGCCGACGCATTCGCAGATTTTCTCTGATACGGTCGAACACGACGACCGTATCCGTCATCGAATAGCCGGCTAACGTCAGCAAGGCTGTCACGACGAGCAGGGTAATTTCCTTGTCCAGGAGATAAAAGGCGCCCAACACCGCCAACACGTCATGAAAGGTTGCCAAGGCCGCAGCAATACCAAAACGAAGCTCGAATCTCGCCGCGACGTAGAGAATGATCCCGGCAAAGGAAATGACGATCGCAATGAGGGCATCCTCTTGAAGTTTACTCCCGATGGTCGGTCCGATTTCCGTGCTGGAATCGACCACGAAATGGTTCGTGGAAAACTCCTTTGTAAAGACCGCCACGACCCGATCGGCGATTTTTTCCTCGATCGTTGTCGACGCCTTCAGACGGACCAGAAGTTTATTCTCCTGTCCGAACTCTTGCAGCTCGGCATTGCCCAGGGCATTTGCCTCCAGGACTTTTCTCGCCTCGTCGATCCGGATCGGTTGGTCGAACTTCAACTGCACCGCAGTCCCGCCGGAGAAATCGATACCGAGGTTCGCCGCCCCCCTGCCGATCTGAATGAGCGCGACAATTCCGAGCAGCACCATGATACCGGAAAAGAGAAAGGCCCAACGGCGCTTCCCCATGAAATCAATACTAGTTTTCCCGAGAATCTCTAACATGCCGGCTCCTTCGAACTAGATGCTTAACTGTCCCACTTTGTGTCGTTGATTCAAGAGGTCAAAAATGACCTTGGTGCCGATCAATGCCGTAAACAGATTGATCCCGATTCCGAGACACAAGGTTACGGCAAACCCTTTGATCGGCCCCGTACCGAAGAGAAACAGCGCCACCCCCGTGATCAGGGTGGTCACGTGAGAGTCGACAATCGTCAGCAGCGCCTTGTCATATCCCCCGTCCACCGCCAGACGAACCCCTTTCCCCGATCGCAACTCTTCACGAATACGCTCAAAGATCAGGACGTTCGAGTCGACTCCCATCCCGATCGTGAGCACGATTCCGGCGATCCCCGGCAAGGTCAGCGTGGCGTTCAGCGCAGAAAGGGCTCCGATCAAACACAAGAGGTTGAGCGCCAGCGCAAAGTCCGCAATCACGCCGGACAGCCGGTAATACACAATCATGAACACCACGACCATGGCGCCGGCAAACAGCGTGGCCGTCACACCCTTCTCGATCGAATCTTTCCCGAGCGAGGGTCCGACTGTGAGGTCTTGAATAATTTTGAGTGGAGCCGGTAAGGCGCCGGCCCGGAGCACGATGGCCAAGTCGTTCGCCTCCTGCATGGAAAATGTCCCGGTGATTTGCGCGCGGCCCCCGGTAATGCGGTCCTGAATCACCGGCGCCGAGTAGATCGTATTGTCGAGCACGACAGCCATTCGCTTTTTGATGTTGTCGCCCGTAATCCGATCGAATTCCCGGCCGCCCTTCCCGTCAAACGTGATCGATACGTAGGGATCGTTGAATTGGCCGATCGAGACTTTTGCATCGCTCAACACATCGCCGGTCAACATGACCCGCTTTTTGACAAGATAAGGAATGCGGTATTCGCGACCGTTGTCTTTATCGACTCCCCGCTCGAAGAGGATCTGATCGCCTTCCGGCAATTTTCCCTCCACCTGCTTCAGTACATCCGCCTCTTTATCTTTCGGAATACGGGCCGGCAGATCGAACTTCGCCTGGTTGTCCTCATCAAGCATCTTAAATTCGAGCAGCGCCGTCTCTTTAATCAGATCCCTGGCGCGCTTGGGCTCTTTGACCCCGGGTAGCTGCACGACGATCTGCTTCAACCCCTGTCGCAGCACGATCGGTTCTGCCACGCCAAACTGGTCGATGCGGTTCCGAATCGTTTCCAATGCCTGGTTGATGGCTGAGTCCTTGATCCGCTTGCCCTCGGCCTCCCGCAGGTCCCACACCAGCCTATTGGCCGACCCGGCAGACTCTGTCTCGCTGAAGATCGGATAGTCATCGATCATCTTCTGGATCTGCGCCTTGAGTTCGCCATTCTGGAACTGAATCGTGATCTGGGTCGGTCCCGTCCGCGCCACAGACTCCACGGGAATTTTCTTATCCAGCAACACATCTTGAAGGGATACGACCGATCGATCGACGGCGATCTCAACCGCACGATCTTCGTCCACTTCCATGACGAGATGAATCCCTCCTTGGAGATCCAAACCCAGGGTAATGCCTTTGTTCGGCATCACCTGTTTCAGCCACGCAGGCAACCCTTGATAGAACGGCTGATAGGAGGGGATGAAAAAGAACACCGATAACACCACCACCAACGCCAACAATAGAAACCGCCCACCCACTTTTTTCATGTCGTCTGGTACCCCTTTATCCTGTGCGGCCTACGAATCCTTATCTTTATCCTTGTCTTTGTCCTTGTCTTTGTCCTCGTCATCGCCGCCGCGTAGCCGAGCAATCTGATCCCGTTGTATCCGAATCTTTGCCGTATCGGCAATCTGTAAAGTCACCGTTTCCTTCCCGAGATTCGTCACGGTACCCCAGATACCGGATGCTGTGACCACCTTATCACCCTTCTTCAGGGCCTCCAGCAACGCCTTCTGCTGTTTCGAGCGTTTTTGCTGCGGCAAAATAACCAAGAAATAGAAAATGACGAAGATGAGTGCGAACGGAACGAGTGACAGGATCGTGCTGGCGGTGGAGCTAGAGCCAGCCCCCCCACCACCGAACAACTGAGCCATTACGACCGATTGCATGACCATACGAACTCCTTCTCAGTCAGTTAGTCCCCTGCGGCATGCCGATGCAGATCGACGTCCGCAACTGAAACGTCCGATGCGGCTAGGTCTCGGGACCGGTAAAACTCGTCCCGGAACGATCGTAGCGTCCCCTCTGCGATCGCAGTCCGCACTTGGCCCATCAGGTCGGCGAAATACCAGAGATTGTGAATCGTGTTCAGTCTCGACGACAACATCTCTTTCATCTGAAAGAGATGATGCAGATAGGCGCGTGAATAGCGCGCGCAGACCGGGCAGCCGCAAGCCGGATCGATCGGCTGCTCATCTTGGACATACCGCGCTTGCTTGATCACCACTCGCCCGAAACTCGTAAAGAGCGAACCGGTCCGCCCATGGCGAGAAGGCACCACGCAATCGAACAGGTCGATCCCGCGCATGGCGCCCTCGATTAAATCCTCCGGCATCCCTACACCCATCAGATACCGCGGCTTCGAATCCGGCAGTTCCGGCACGGTCACATCCAACATGGCATACATCTCTGCTTTCGATTCTCCCACCGAAAGCCCGCCGACCGCGTAGCCCTCAAAGCCAAGCCCGACAAGATCGCGCGCCGAGGTCACACGGAGATCTGCATCCAACCCGCCCTGCACAATCCCAAAGAGGGCTTGATCCGAACGACGCCGACTGACCTGGCAACGTTGGGCCCAGAGGGTAGTCCGTCGCACCGCATCCCGCACGACTTCTCTCTCAGCCGGCAAGGCCACACAGTGATCGAACGCCATCATGATATCGGCCCCCAACGCTTCTTCAATCTCAATGGCGGTCTCCGGCGTGATGAAATGTGTAGATCCATCGATATGCGATTGAAAACTCACGCCTTCGTCCGTCACCTTGCACAACTTCGCGAGGCTGAAAATCTGAAACCCGCCACTGTCCGTCAAGATGGCTCCCGGCCACCCGGTAAACCGATGCAACCCGCCCATCTCTGCCACAACCTTATGTCCAGGCCGCAGATAGAGGTGGTACGCATTGTTCAGCATGAGACGAAAACCGAGCTGCTCTAAATCGGCTGGATCGATCCCCTTGACCGGCCCCAAGGTGCCGACTGGCATGAAAGCCGGCGTATCAATCTCGCCATGGGCGGTGCTGAGTCTCCCCAATCGCGCGCTCGTCTCGCGATCCACTTGCTGAACTGAAAAGTTCACAATCCCTCTCGTTCCTACATCTGCTCCGGTGCGGAAATCCCTAGCACCCCGAGTCCATTCTTCAAGACCTGCTGGACCCCACTCATCAGCGCCAGTCTCGCCGCAGTCCGTTCTGGAGTCGGCACCTCCTTCTGCAACCCTTCGCTGGGAACCAACCCATCAGGCGTACCAACCAGCAGATCGCGGTCTGCAGCGGGAGGCAGAATCCGGTGCTTATTATAAAATGTGTGGAGCAACCCGGCTAACTGTTGAAGATAGTAGGTCATCCTGTGAGGCTCATAGGCCGCTGCACTGCCCTGTAGAACCGAGGGATAGGCAGAGAGCTTGCGAATCAGCCCCAATTCATCCGGGTCCGTCAATTGCGTCAAATCCGCCTCACGCGGCAGTGGGCAGGCGATGCTTCGAGCAGCCGCGACGCGCCAGAGACTGGCGATCCTGGCATGGGCATACTGCACATAGTACACAGGATTGTCAGACGACCGTTGCTTGGCCAGTTCCAAATCAAAGTCCAGATGCGAATTAGAATCGCGCATCAAGAAAAAGAACTTGGCCGCATCGGCCCCGACTTCATCGATGACTTCCCGCATCGTGATGAACTCGCCGGCCCGCTTCGACATTTCCACTTTTTTCCCGCCGCGCAACAAATTCACCATCTGAACCAGCACAACCTGGAGACGATCTTTCGGATGCCCGTAGGCTTGCACAACCGCTTGCATCCGGGGAATGTAGCCATGGTGATCCGCACCCCAGACGTCGATGAGAAGATCGTATCCGCGCTGCAACTTATCCCGGTGGTAGGCGATATCCGATGCCAGGTAGGTGTACTCGCCGTCCTGTTTCCGCACGACGCGATCCTTCTCGTCGCCGAATGCCGAGGAGCGAAACCACCAGGCGCCTTCCTGCTCAAATAGGAACTGTTGCGATTTTAATTCATCCAAGACCCCTTGGACCGCTCCTGAGTTCACGAGAGCGGCCTCGCTGAACCAGGACTCAAACTCGATCCCGAAGGACTTCAGGTCCTCGCGAATCAATCTCAGCAATTCCTGATTGGCGAACGTTCGACAACGCTCCTCGACCTCTGTGGCTGCTCGTCCGGATAGCTCAGACCCAAGCTGCTGCTTCACCTGCTCGGCTACGGCAGTGATGTAGGCCCCGTGATAGCCCTCCGCCGGAAATTCGACCGGCCGATTCGACAGTTCCTCATAACGCGCGTAGACGGAAGCTCCCAACAATTTCATCTGCCTTCCGGCATCGTTAATATAGTATTCGCTCACGACGTCATACCCGACCGCCTTAAGCATGTTCGCGACCGCTTGCCCCACCGCCGCGCCACGCCCATGTCCCACATGCAATGGGCCGGTCGGATTGGCGCTCACATACTCCACCAACACTCGGCGCTGCTTCCCCAGCTCGGCTCGCCCGTAGGCTGGCCCCTCCATCTCGACTTCCCTGAGCACCTCATGCCAGATGGCGGGCTTGATCGTGAGATTGAGGAACCCCGGCTTGACGATCTCGACTCGGTCGAAGAGCTGCTCGCGCTGAGAAAGATTGTCGATAATAATTTGTGCGATATCATGGGGCGCTCGTTGTTCGGACACCGCGAGAGACATGGCGACCGTCGAAGCTAAGTCCCCCCATTCAGGACGTTTGGGAGTATCCAGACTCACCTGAGGCCAAACTTCCGTCTTCAGTTGGCCCTTCTTTTTAGCCCCATTGAGCGCTCCGATCAACGCGCTGGTGACCTTTTCCTGAACGACCCCGCTGGACAAGAAAATAACTCCTAAGTGCTTACCATTGAAAGGGAAAATGAACTGGTCACTGTAGCATAAGGGATGGTCAGTGACAAGGCAGCCGGACGGGATTCTCTGCCGAAGCGCTGGCCTCATTGAGGTGCGCGAAACATCGCGCCACAAGGTGATCTTGCTGGATCACGAGACAAGGTTTCTCCTGACATCGGATGACGTCGCTCCATGAACTGCAGAGGCAGGGTGCGCCCTGCACCACAGCAACATGAGTGCCTTGAGGAGCCCAGCGATCGGGATCAGTTGGCCCAAACAGTGCTACCGTATGCACTCCCATCAGCCCTGCCAGATGAGTGATGCCAGAATCCTGCCCAACAAATAGGCGTGCCTGGGCTAATACCCCGGCGACGGTCAAAAGATCGAGCCCCTTCAAGACGATCGGTGGATTCCCACATAGTCGGAGAAGTCGATCGACTGGCTCCTGATCTGCCGGCCCTTCGAGAACCACAGGGATCGCCCCGGACATCTGAACCGCGACAACGAAAGACGCAAGTGCCTCCGACGCCACACACTTATGTATACTCCCACTCCCAGGATGGATGACGACGAGAGGCTGTCCGGTTGAGCAACCTGCCGCTTCAAGACAGACTCGCCCGAGACGAAAGAGCGGTTCCGTTACCGTCAACAGAATATCTCCTGCATCGTCAGACGACGCCTCATTGATCGTTTCAAGAAACCGATCACGTTGATGTCTCGCCAGAATCGTAGCCGAAAACGGAGACCTCGTAATAACCTCACGAACACCGACTGCCGTGAGCGTTTGACTTAGCTTGCCATCGAGATCCTCTGTCCAGGCAATGGCAAGATCGCAATCCTCCAACCAGGCCCGTACCTGTCCCGTAACCAAGTCCGCACCGGCGAACAGGTCTGCGCAGTTTCGCCCCTGCACAGATGTCCAGGCGTCAATGATCCGGCATGCGAGGAGCAATCTTGCAATCTGATCCTCTGCACAGAGCACCAGCCAATGGTTGGGGAAGCGGGTCCGCAAGCGAACCATGGCCGGGACTGCCAAGAGCACATCGCCCAGGCCTCCTGGGTGGATCATCACGATCGTTCTGCTCACGGTGGGCATGACCATTATTCCGATGGAGGGATCCGAGCAAGCAGAGACCGCGCCGCTTCAAGATCTGCCATTGTATTTACGTTGTAAAAAGAATGCCCGGAGGGGTCGATGGTGAGCAAATCCGCCTCGGTGACATAATGCACTCGGAGAAAGGAATGCGACAGAACCTCTTGGATCTTGAACTGCCTTGCCCGGATCATCTCTTCCAAGGCAGGCACACATCGTTTGCCGTACAACGCATGCATCGGATGCAACCGGTCAGCAAGCCTCGCCATCACAATATCTGCGGTTCCTCTTCGACTCGTAAACTGAGTAATGACCGTCTGATTGAGAAATGGCATGTCGCAGGCAACCACGAATATGTAGGGTGTCGTTGCCTGGGTAAGCCCCGTATATAGACCTCCGAGACTACCGCAATCAGGTACCAGATCCCGCACCACTCGGGCTGCAACCTTGAGCGGAGGGCTGTCCTGCGCAATGACAACCAGTACCTCGCAGAAGATTGACTGAAGCACCGCCAGTCCTCGTTCGAGGAGGGTCTGTTCCCCCACGACGAGATGCCGCTTGTCTTCGCCCATCCTGCGGCTTTTCCCACCGGCAAGAAGAACGCCGGTCACTTCGATCTCCATTATTCCTCAATACAGTCGGCTAAATAGAAAGAGGGGGTGGGTCACCCCACCCCCTCTTGATGCTTCAAACTCTTTCCGTTCAAACAAACGTTAGAGGGTCGTCTTTCCTTTCCGTTTGTTCGATCGTCTGGTCAAGACCCAACCTTCCAGCAGGACCACGCCAAACGCAATCACAATCGGATAGATATAGGCTTCGCGGGGTGTCGGAGGCTCCAGGAAGGTATAGTAGAAAGCCGAGACGGCCATCTTCCGCCCTGCGTCGCCATTATGTCCGTCCCAGGCAAAGAACACAGTGGGAATGTATTGCCCCATTTCAAAGAAGGTATCTTCATCGTAATCCTGATCCTTCTTGTTGCCCAATGGCCGCTGAATGATCACCGTCCATCGGCCATTCTTCCACTCAGAGAAAAGTAATTTGCTGCTCTCTTCGTAGTTGTCTCGCTCTTCAAAATCCTTATCCCATCCAGTACCCTTGAAGGCGCGGAGCGACCCATCAGCTTCCCATTTCATAATGTCCATCGGGAACTGTTCGTTGCTGCCGAACAGATACCGCGGCTTAATCGGTGCGGGAAGATCCTTCCACTTCACGGCAGTTTCCATGGCAACCGCATCATTGTAGACCGTGTAGTTATTCTGACGAAAGGCAATGGAACCCTCTTCCCCGGTCTTCGGATCCTGCTCTTTAATATCGATATTGACTTGGGTCGGCCCCCAGGGCAACTTCCCTTCAGCTACGCTCTTCGTCCGGTCGTCCCACTGGAACATAAACGCGATGTGCTTGTCGTTATAGAGCGATTTCATCCAGATATCGTCGATCCGGTTCACGAAATTTCTGGGCTTATGGGTAATCTGACCACCCATCGCGATAATCCGTCTGGCCCGCTTCTGCCACAGTTCGTGTTCTGGATCTGCCGGAATCTCTCCTCCTTCGAGCACCACCCCTGAGGACAACACAAAGTTCACCTTTGGCTTGTCTGTCAATTGATCGATCGAGAGGGGCGTCCCATCTGCTTCACGTTCACAGAGTGAGTTCACGAAGTTCGCAATATGCCAGCGTTCCTCGACAGTGGTATTATCGGCGAACGAGGGCATCGGAGTGCCGTTCACTCCGGTCGAAAACGTCCGGAAAATGTTCTTGACGTTATAGGGATCTTGCCGGCTGCCTCTGAAATTCCAACACTTGTGCCAATTGGCCGGTTGTATCGAAAAGCCCCAATCGTCTTTGAGATTGAATGCATTGCCGTCGCCTCGGCCGTCAGCGCCGTGACACTCGACACACTTCTTCTCGACAATGAGCTCTGCTCCTTTTTTCAAACTCTCCTCGGACGCAGGAATCGGCTTCAAGTCATTCAACTGCAAGATGGTCTGGCTCTCCGACTGTTTGTCCGTAAATTTTCGATCCTTCACGAGCTGGGTAGTGACAAATGACAGCACTTGCAACCGTTGTTCATCCGTCAGAATACCTTCCCATGAAGGCATGGCGGAGCCTGGCAGACCATGTGTCACTGTCTCAAACAGATCGTTTTGACCTGGGACTGGCTTCTTGGCATCGAATAGCGGTAACTCACCGCTGGCCGTGTGTCGGATTTTGAATGTTCCCTGGTTGAAATTGCGGGGGCGCGGCCAGAGACGATCGGCGCCCGGCCCATCACCGGCGCCATCGACCCCGTGACACCAGACACATTTGGTGAAGTAGACCCGCTTTCCTGCTTCGATCATGTCCGCGGAAGGCTCAGGCGATAAATCGCCTTTCTTAAAGCCCGCAGGAAGTGCAGCATCTGCGGCAAAGGTCAATCCTGCTGTGATCCCGGAGGCCAGGATAATTCCAAAGGCAGTCGTGAGGACTACTCCAGCCTTCAGACCTAACGAATTCTTCATCGCTTCCCTCATGTCGTCAATCCAGGTTGGCTATAAATTGAGTGAACTCTAGTCCCAGGTCCTTGGGTAATACCCCGTATGCCAATATTCAAACAGAACAACTTTCCAGATTTCGTCCACAGTCAGGTGCTGCTCCCATGGTGGCATCACTGATGCCCAGGGGAACCCTTCGTTCGGCAATCCGATTCCACCCTTGGATACGCGCCAGAAGATGAATGTTTCTTGTAATTGCGCAATCGTACCCGGATCGGTGAAGTTCGCAGGAATCGGATTGAACGCAAAAGCATGGAGGCCGCGTCCGTTTAAATTATCGCCATGGCAGAAGTGGCAATTCTGATAGAAAATCTCTCCGCCTTCACGCACATACTTGAGGTACCCTTGAGCATCCTTATCCCAGGGGTTAGCATTCGGCTTCATCAAGCGGCCCATGCCCTGTTCCACAGTCATCGCGTTGCTATAATCCTGATCGTACTTTCCTTCAAGATTGGTCCGATAGGGGTTTTGCGAGGTTTGAAGCGTATAGGTTTTCCCATGCACCTTGGTACTGGCCGGCGGGGCAGGGTGTACCGTCCGCAACTCGATCGGCTCCTCAGATTTCGGGACCATCGAGGTGTATGAGAACCCACCGATCAAGATCGGCAGAATAACCAGATACGCGTAGCGCAACAGCCTTTTCCCTCCGGTCTTGGCATCCAAGACATTCATGATCGGCTGCTTGAACTTATTCCAATCTTCTTCGTTCGCAGACACCCACATAAAGATGGCCACGAGAGAGACTGTCCCATACATAGCGCGAACGCTGAACGGAATCGGCGGATAGATGCGAAACTTCAAATAGAGAAGAATAAACGCCCAAAAAAGAATCCCCTGCCAGAATCGTGGGAAGGCCATTCCCATGGCCGCCATCATATAGCTGAGCCCTGTAAAGCCCGCCACGAATAGCGTGAGTTCTGCGATCACTTGGACCGGCATGTACCCTTCGATCAGGCGTACAGTATTTGACGGAACGATACCCACGACCATTCCGGCAAGCAGGAGTATTCCAGCTGCTCCCATAAATGCCGCGACTAACATTAATGCTTTCATCGGTGAACTCCGTTTACTCGATAAAAGAGATAGATAACCAAGATCACGAAATCTTCGGTGGCGGTGACCCCGTCTTTACCTGCGACAAATAGTCGACGATCTTTTTGATCGCTCCCGCGCTCAACTTCTGGCCAAATATTTTCGGCATAGTATTGTCCGGGAACGGCTTCACCACATAGGCACTGGGTGAGACAATCGACTCCATGATGTAGTCCGGAACGGTCTTTGCCGATCCCTTGTAGTCTTTGTCCTTCATGCGAAGCAGAGCGTTCGTGCCCTCTTCAAGCGCAGGACCAATCGTCCCCTTCGCTCCTGGAATACCGGGGATTGTATGGCAGGCCACGCATGTCGCCTTTTGAAAAATCACATCTACCGTCTCAGTTCCATCTGCCATTAACGCACTAGCTACACCTGTCGCTTCTTCCTGCTGTTTGGGCCGATCTGCCTCAGGAATAAACTTCTCATACGATTTGATGATCTCTTCGAATGACGGGGCGTCGCGTCCCTCACGAATGTACAGCCACGTATCTACGGCTGCTAATTCAGGAAGGCTCAGCGAGATCGGTGGCTTGTGAATAGACGGCATGGGGCTTTCTTTATCGTTCGTGCCCTTCACACCATAACCAGCAACGACATAACAGCTCGGACAGGCATGGGATTCGGCAATATATTCTTGGCCATTTTCAGCAGTCCCAGCACCAGGGAACGCTTCTTTTTGAGCATAGTCTCTGCCCGCTGCCTTGCCCTTGCTATATTTGGGATCCTCTAATCGTTCCTTGCCAGCTCGCTCTGGAAGACCTACCAAGTTGGGAGCACGCTCACCCAACATCCCTGCGTGGAATGCGTGACAGAGAGGGCACTGGCCTTTCCCTACTGCTCCTTGTTCTTTATTCTTTCCAATTCCACCGAAGATGATCTTCTCACCTTCATCGGCAAGTGCCTGGACAGACATAGATGCAAAATCCAATTTCACTTCTGCAGGAGGGAATCCGCCTTCGACCTGCGGCAACCAGTTCCCATACCCTGACAGGCCTGCAGCAACCAGAAACATGAAGCCACCGATCCTCATTAATGCGGCTTGACTGGGGAAATAGATCCCCATCATGAAGCAGGTTGCGGTAATGATAACTAAGGAGACCGGAAGCATCCGGTTGGCTTCGTAGAAGCTCCCCTTATAGTGCGCAATCGCCACCATCAACAAACAGGCGCCAATCGTGCCGATAAAGACCTTGAACAATGCGCGCTTCTTTGCCGCACTATCTTTGACGGATACGATTGAATAGATAAAGAGACCGGCGAGAAGCGCGAATAGCGGCCACCCTATCGATAGAGCTTCCTTTACTAGATCGCCCACGGATGTAACCTCCTGAAGTTCTGGTAGGAGGGAGGCATGTTCTTCATGTCCCCATTCCCTCAACCAAAATCCTTAAAGATGATTAGTGGCCCTCAACCGGCTGCGGTGCGCCGCCCGTAACCCCTGCCTTCGCCTCAACAGGCGCTTTCTTCAGCCCGAGGCTTCCCAACCAGAAGACGAACAGAATACTCACCCAGAAGAACAGCACATTGAATGAAATCATATTCGCCGCAAAACCCACCGTATGCGTGTAGGCCCACGGCGAGTTATCTCGCATGATCTCATTCACATGCCAGAACAATCGAACCGATGAACGGATGTATCCCATCAAACCCATCATCCAGGTAAAGGCAGTGGCAAGCATGATCAACGCATATTGCGATCGAACCGATATCTTGCCCCACTCAATGGCCCCCATCTGTTTGGCGCCCTTCATCATGGCGGCATTCAGCGCAAACATGAAGAAGAGGCAGGATAGCGTGGTAGCAACTTGCGGCACTGACAGACCTACCCGCACGTTTGCCGGGATGTAATATCCGTAGATTGCCAGCCAGATGATGTTCACATAGGCGCATCCGAAGAAAATACCCATGAAGATGTTGCCGAATTTCGACCAGGATACAGTCGAGACTTTATTGCCTCGCATGTACCAGACGAAGCTCAGAATGGTGGTGGTAATAATGACGTTAATTCCACCATTCTTGGCCGACATGACCCCATAGTTTCCCAACACCGGATGCTGTTGCCCTCCCATGGCCTTGAGTTCAGCCGGAGTCATGACAATCGTGTGGGGGGTAATGAACACCAGATAACCGCAGCAGAGAACGAATACGAGATACTTAATATACCGTTGATATTTCTCGGCACCGCGCATCCGGCCAAGCGCCTGCCAGAGATAATAGTTCGTGCTCAAGAAAAGGATCCCGATCATGGTGGCTTGAATAATGAAAAGCCAGGCCAGAAGGCCACCCATGAGAGTAATGCCCATCTGCTGGCGATAAGCATACACCTCGCGCATCAGCCAATAGCCGGCGAACGGCAGAGGAATCAAGAAGGCCACGCCGAGCGCCATGGCGATATATCCCATCCAGTCATAATGCGCACGGTCCTCATCCGTCTTGGAAGCCAAGAACTTGTATGCTGCGTAGGCCGCAACAACACCGCCGCCGAATGCCATATTTCCTAAGATACGATGCACATTGAGCGGGTTCCAGAGGGCGGTATGAATGACGTGCCAGATATTCCCCAGAAACCGGCCCTGCTCATCGACGCCAGCCGGCGACATCATGAAGCCAATCCAGGAATTCGCCAGGAACATGAGCAATGTGCCGATCACGTTTAAGACCACAGACATGCTCAAGTGAATCCACTTGAGAAACCCTCCCGTCATCTTGTCCCAACCGTAGTAATAGATGTAGAGGGTTCCGCTCTCCGCCACAAACATCAGCGCATAGATATGCATGACCGGGCGGAAGATGCTGGATAAGTAGCCGAAGAATGCGGGATAGAGCGTCAGGTAGGTGAAGATCAGAATACCGCCCAAAATTGCGGTCAGTGAATAGGCCGTCAGGCTGATCTTAATGAAGTCATAGGCGAGCTTGTCATACTTCTTCGCCATTGACTTATCCTTCGTCACTACTCCCATAAACTCGATGACCATACAGAAGATCGGAACTGCGAGCACGAAGCTTCCGTAGTAGAGATGCTGCTGGTTGGCAAACCAGATCAACACACGGCTTTCGAAGTTGTACCGCGGATAATCCCTAGGGCCATCGACGGTCTTCGGAGCAGGGGCGCCGACAACAATACCCTCTGTCTTATAATAGACATCTCGCCCCTTTTCGACCGTCGCCGCCCCTTCCTTCTTCACCGCATCAGGTGCATCTGCGCCAATAGCCAGTGACGGAAGCGATACGGCGATGGGGAGCAGGAGAAGGCCAACCATCGCGCAAAGCGCCATGATTGAAAATAACTTCTTCCCGGCTACACGTCCCATGAAATACCTCCTTGATGCATTCTGAAAAAAATCACGTTCTATTTACTGCACACATAAGCCAGTATCAGAGCAGCATACCTACCGGGCGCTAGTTCCGGAATAGATACCAGAAATCGAGTCCCTGCGAGTCCATCAAAAAGTGGTCTACAGCTAAAAAATAACTAATGCACACCACCAGCGACACCACCACGTAGACGATTGTCATGCCCATCGCTCTTCCTCCCTCAGACTTCGCGGACATTCTAGAAATCTCAGCGCCGCAGTGGCCCCGTTTAGCAGGGGCACTGAATTCCAGCGAACCAATAAAAAAACCACAGACCCGCCGCACAGGTGATGTAGAAAATCATTTTGCCGATTTTGACTTTTATCTCGCTATCCGGTGTTGCCGTCGCCATTACGTCTCCTTCTCTCCTGATGCAAACGAAAAGCTCCGAATCAGCTCAGCGACTTTCTTGACACACAGATACCCGTGTGTTATTCAAAAATCCTTAACCGCACACGAAAAATCAGGGGAAACTCGATGAAAAAAAAATCAAAAGTGTTCGACATTATAGTTTTGACCGGAATGGTTGTCAATATACTTGTGGCTGTCTTTCTTATTCTCTATTACTTTGATTTTTTGTAAGTTTTCATGGTCTTTCGATTCAGTTTCTCCCTGGCTTTTCACCGGAAACCGCACAGCGAAACCCGATCGTCTCATCGCGAAAGTCCGCGACCATCTTGCTCCTGCTGGTGATGCGAATATCGGCTCCCGTGGTCGCATAACCACCCCCGCGAAGCACCCGATAGACTC
>Ga0194035_1000426_pt1 | contig 24680 bp, 23 predicted proteins | sample JunL2320m_MetaG_FD_148680 | JGI IMG/M metagenome (GOLD analysis project Ga0194035, IMG submission 148680) | Anoxic zone freshwater microbial communities from boreal shield lake in IISD Experimental Lakes Area, Ontario, Canada - Jun2016-L239-20m | ecosystem: Environmental > Aquatic > Freshwater >...
TCTTTATTGAAACGCCCTATAGGAATCAACATATGTTTAATGATTTGATAGATAAACTTCAAGAAAAAACTAAGCTTTGTATTGCAATTGACATCACATCAGAAAATGAATTTATTCTAACAAAAACTATAAAAGATTGGAAAAAAGCAACTACACCAGATTTAAAAAATAAACCCTGTGTATTTCTATTGCAGGGATAATATTTCCTTTATCGGCGAAAAAGTTTTTCGATGATATTCGCAAATCCCTTTGCTCTTAATCATTTCAACATGAAGCTTTGTAGGATAGCCTTTATGTTTTTTAAATTGATAGCTAGGATAAATCTTATCAATTTCGATCATTTTAAGGTCGCGCTCTGTTTTGGCAATAATTGAGGCGGCAGAAATTTCTGCTACTTTATCGTCACCTTTTACAATTGCTTCGCTTGGATAATCAACTTTAGGACAAAATAATCCATCGACCAGAACTTTGATTGAATCATAGCTACCAAGTCCTTCAATAGCTCTTTTCATAGCAAGCAATGTCGCCTGATGTATATTTAACGCATCAATTTCTGCCGCACTGCATATGCCCACAGACCATGCCATGGCATTTTCCTTAATATGCAATGCAAGAGTGTATCGCTTAGTTTCAGATAGTTTTTTAGAGTCGCGTAAGCCTATAGTATCAAAATGAGGACCTAAAATGACTGCAGCTGCATATACTGGACCTGCCAAAGGTCCCCTACCTGCTTCATCAACGCCACAAATTAAATGTGTATGCATTTATTTTATAAATTTTAAAATAATTTTATTTAGACGGTAGGAAGTATTCTGTTTTAATTGATGATGTATTTTTGTGAATTGAATCAAAAGATTTTTTCTGTAAGATGCATCTTTTAAAATGTCTAAAGCTTTATTTGTAATATTTTCAGGCGTTGCATCTTTTTGTAAAAGTTCTGGTACAAAAAATTTATTAAGGAGAATATTGGGAAGGCTTACATAGGGCAAATATCGCATACGTTTGAGAATTTCCCAACTCATAGATGACATCTTATAAATGACTATCATAGGTTTTTTATAAAGTGCAGTTTCAAGCGTTGCGGTACCAGAAGCTACAATGACCAAATCAGATGCATTGATTGCATCTGAAGCATGACCAATAAGTAGTTGAATATCTAATTCCGCTTGCGTATTTTTAAATAAAGCTTTTGAAAAAATCATATGAGTTTCTCTTGTGGGGAGTGGCACTAAAAACTTCACATCTCGTATTTTTTTTGATAGTTCAATCGCTGAATCAATAAGAAGCTCTGCATGCCACTTCACTTCCCCTTGCCTACTTCCAGGGAGAAGCGCTATGACTTTAGTGGGTTTAATAATTTTAAGTTTAGCTTGTGCTTTCTTTTTATTCGGATGAAGTGGAATCATATCGGCAAGAGGGTGGCCTACAAAAGTTGCTTGAATATGAGCCTCGGTATAAATATTTTTTTCAAAAGGAAATATTGTCAGCATATGGTCAATAGAGTTTTTGATTTTTTTAAGTCTATTCCTTCTCCATGCCCATATCGATGGGCTGACATAATGAATCACTGGGATGCCTTTTTTCTTTAACTGCCTTTCAATCCAAAAGTTAAAATCAGGCGCATCAATACCAATAAATAAATCAGGTTTTGCTTTGAGAATTTGCTTTAAAAGATTTTTTCTTAAGCTTAGAAGATGAAATAACTTTCTAAAGGCTTCAAAATAACCTCTTACAGAAAGTTCTTCCATTGGAAAATAGGATGAAGCGCCTTCTTTTGCCATTCTCGGCCCTGCAACACCTATAAATGTAAGATCAGAACGCCTTGATTTCAAAGATCTGATTAAGTGACTTCCTAGCAAGTCTCCGGAAGACTCTCCGGCAACTAAGGCAATCGTTTTCATAATTAACGAACAATACCGCGGGTAGACTGTGCAATAAAATCTATATAAAGATTAAGCGCTTCAGTATCTTTACTTAATAATTTAATTTTATCTTGTGCCTCATCAAGCGAAAGCCCTTGCCGATATAAAATCTTATAAGCCTCCTTAATTTTTAAGATAACTTTAGGATCAAACCCTCTCCTTTTTAAGCCTTCTACATTAATACCATTGGGCTTTGCATCATAGCCAGCTGCAATGACGTAGGGAGGAATGTCCTTAAAGACAACTGTGTTGACTGCGGTAATAATATGGCTACCAATCTTACAAAATTGATGTACAAGGGTGAAGCCCCCTAGAATCGCGTAATCATCGATAGACACATGACCTGCAAGTGAAGTGTTATTAGCAAGGATACTGTGATTTTTAATTTCGCAATCATGGGCAATGTGAACATACGCCATAATCCAATTATCATTACCAATTTTTGTTAAGCTTTTATCTTGAGCGGTACCTCGGTTGAAGGTACAGAATTCTCTGATCGTATTATTATCACCGATTTCTAAATATGTCTTTTCTTGATTATACTTTTTATCCTGCGGGGCTTCGCCAATAGAACTGTAATGATAGATATGATTATTTTTTCCAATCGTCGTATCACCAGTGATGGTCACATGATTACCAATGACTGTGCCTGCCCCAATTTGAACGTCGGCATCAATAATAGAATAAGGCCCAACTTTGACGCTGGAATCTAGGCTAGCTTTTGGATTAATAATTGCGGTGGGATGAATCAAGATATTATTACAGCCCTATAAATTTATTTTTTTTCAATAGGCTTTAAAATACACATCATGCTTGCTTCAGCCACGATCTCTTCATTGACTTTAGCTACAGCTATGTACTTCCATATACCTTTTAATACGCGATCTATTTTTACATGAATGATAAGTTGATCGCCAGGAGAAACAGGCTTTTTAAAGCGTGCGCTATCAATCCCAGCAAAATAATAAACTGAATCATCTGAGGGTTTCGTATTCATAGTCTTGAAAGATAGAATTGCGGCAGCCTGAGCCATAGCCTCTACAATTAAGACACCAGGCATCACAGGATAATAAGGAAAGTGGCCTGGAAAAAAAGGCTCATTGATTGAGACATTCTTAATCGCAATTATTTCTTTTCCAAGCTCCATTGAGATGACTTTATCAATGAGTACAAAAGGATACCGATGAGGTAAATGATTTAAAATTTCATGTATATCCATTGAAGTATCTTCAGCCATCTTAATGATTCCTGTTATTTTAATCTTCTAATTTTTGCTGCAGTTTTAAGCCACGCGTCATGCTCTTGGAAGGGCATCAGCGCTGTATAAGTTCCGGAAGTTTTAATAGATCTTGTAATCATAGAACCCGGTGAAATAGTGACATCATCTACAATTGACAAATGCCCTAAGATCATCGCAGCACCTCCGATGGCACAATTCTTTCCGATTTTAGCACTCCCCGCAATACCTACGCATCCGGCGATAATGGTATTTTCACCGATAATGCAGTTATGCCCAATTTGTACTAAATTATCAATTTTAACGCCATGAAAGATAATAGTATCATCTAAAGCTCCGCGATCTATGGTTGAATTGGAGCCAATATCAACGTGATCACCTAAGACAACTCTTCCCGTTTGCGGAATGGCAAGCCACTTGAGATCGTCTTTTGCGTAACCAAAACCTTCTGACCCAATGATGCATCCAGAGTAAAGAATGCAATTTTTTCCCATCACTGTATTTTCTTTTAATACGACATTAGAGTGAATCACAGATGAGGCACCCACTGAGCAATTGGCTTCAATGATAGAGCCAGCATGAATCTCGACATCATCATCTAGCGAGACATTTTCTTCAATGACTACGTGTGGGCCAATATAAATACCTTTACCTAACTTAGCATCAGGATGAATAATTGCAGACTTATGAATTTCTTTTTTTAAAATTTTACTAGGATTAAATAAACGAGACACTTTTGCAAAATACAAATACGGATTGCTTGTAACTATCGAAGCACCGGCGTAATGTGAAAGACTTTCTCTATTAAGGATAACAAGCGCTGATTTTGTATTTTTTAATAAGCCTAGATATTTAGGGTTGTTAAAAAAAGATACTGAATTTTGATGGGCTGACTCTAAAGAGGCCACTGAGTTAATAAGAATATTAGAATCACCTATTAACTCACCGCCTAATTGTTTTATTAGATCACCAGATGTGATTTTATGGCCCATGAGAACAATTTAGGCCAACAATTATTTTTTACCTAATGACTTAAGAATCTTATCTGTAATGTCAATTTTTTCACTCGCATAAGCAACGCCATTATACAAAACGAGATCAAAGCTTTCTGCTTTAGCAACTGAAGTCACAGCTTTATTGATTTGTTCCTGAAGACCACCAAGCTCTTCATTTCGTCTAATATTAATATCTTCTCTTAATTCGCGTTCTTTACGTTGAACTTCAACGCGAGCTTGAGAAAGTGCTTTATCTTTGGAGTCACGTTCTGAGTCTTTCATGGTTAAAGCGTCTTTCGAAAAAGAAGATTCTCTTTCTTTTAAAGATTTAACATCTGCCTTTAATTTGTCAGTGCGTGCGCTGAATTCTTTTTCTAATTTTTTGTTACTTTCAATGGTTTGCGGGGCTTCCTGTAAGATTTTATCTACCTGAACAAAGCCCACTTTAAGATCGGCATGAGCATTTAAACTTGCAAGAAACAAAGTTGCAACAGCTAAAAATTTATATTTCAATTACTTTCTCCTAAGATTTTTTAAGTTAACAATTTAAAACTGCTGACCCATTTGAAACTGAATGCTTTCAGTTTTATCGGTACTTTTATTATTAAATGGTACAGCGTACACAAGTTTTAGTGGACCAAACGGTGATACCCATAAAACACCCATGCCGGCAGAATATCTAAGATCGCCTAAAGTCAATGATTGATCAAGACTATATACGTTACCAGCATCTATAAAGGCACTCAAGCGAAATTGATTATTATTTTTAATAAAAGGCACAGGCATAAATAACTCAGCATTTGCCACAATTTGTTTATTTCCGCCCATAAACATATTGCTCGTCGATGTATTTGAGCCACAAGAAGTATCTCCCACAAGACATATCGGACCTATTGAGCCTTGGGCATATCCACGAACCGTATTTACACCGCCCACATAAAAGTTTTTATAGAATGGAAACTCTTTACCGCCGTAACTATTGGCATAGCCAAACTGACCATTGAGCATGACTGTAAGATCCTTGGTCACATCCTTATACCAAGTCTCTTGCAAGGTAAGTTTATAGATTTGTAAATCAAGGCCAGGGGTTGAAATTTCACCACTCACACGTCTCAACTCGCCTTTTTTTGGAAATAAAATATCGTCGCGACTGTCATTTGACCAACCAAGTGATGCGGTTAACGAATTCATCGTACAGCCTGTTGAAGAGCCAGAAACCTTTTGACAGTATTGTTGATATCTCACTGGCGAATCTGCAGATAAACCGCTCACCTCTGTATTATCTAAAGTGAGGCCATATGAGATTGCATTTTTTTCACTTAAAGGCACGCCAAATTTAATACCTGCACCATAGGATGAGGTGTTATAAGTTACTACGTTTAGAGATGATGTATTCACATCACGTCTATAGACATCGTAACCAAGACTGATACCTTCAGGTGTGTAAAATGGTTTTGTAACACTTAAAGCATAAGTTTTATTCACTGAGCCCGTATTAATCTGAGCAGATACGCGGTCACCTGTGCCAAGGAAGTTAGCTTGGGTCACATTAAAGCTTCCTACGATACCTTCACTGCTGCTTAAACCTGCACCAAACATAATGCTACCTGTATTTTTTTCGGTCACTTTAACTTTCAAATCCACTTGATCTGTGGTTCCAGGAACGGCAGGCGTTTCAATATTAACGTCTGAGAAAAATTGCGTTCTATTAAGTCTGACTTTTGATCGATCAATCTTATCAGCTGCATACCAGCCAGATTCCACTTGTCTAAATTCACGTCTAATGACGTCATCTCGCGTGCGCTCATTACCTTGAATATCAATACGTCTGACATACACTTTCCTTCCAGGATCTACAAAAAATGTAAACGAAGCGGTGTGTTCTTCTTTATTAATTTCTGGAATGGCATTGACGTTTGAAAACGCAAAACCATCATTACCCAGGCGAGCATTCATACCTTTAGTTGATTCGGTAATTTTTTCGCGATTAAAAATATCGTCTTTTTTAATTTTAATTAAATTTTGCAGTTCGCCTTCGGGGATTTGTTGAAGATCACCTACAAGTTTCACATCGGATACTTTATATTTAGGACCCTCTGAAATATTAATTGTAATATAAACATCTTCTTTATCAGGGGTAATGGAAACTTGAGTTGAATCAATTGAAAATTCCAAATATCCACGATTCATATAAAAAGATTTAAGCTTTTCTAAGTCGGATGTTAATTTTTGTTTTGAGTACTGATCGTCCTTGTACCACCAAGATAGCCAGTTGGTTGTTTTTAATTCAAACTCTGATGTAACATCTGATTTGGTATATAGCTGATTTCCAACCACATTAATTTCTTTAATACGAGAAACAATACCCTCTTCGATATCGAAGCGAATCGCTACTCTATTTCTTTCTAAAGGAGAAGCGGACGTTTTCACAGTGGCGGTATATTTACCTTGCGCCAAATATTGTTTTTTAATTTCTTGCTCTGCGAACTCTAGTTTAGATTTATCATAAATCTGTCCCTCGGCCAGGCCTATGCCTTTCATGCCTTCTTTTAGCTTGTCAGATTGAAATGCTTTGTTACCTGAAAACTGAATATCTGCGATAGAGGGTCGTTCTTGCACAGTAATAAGAAGAATGTCTTGATCGGCTTCTATGCGCACGTCTTTAAAAAAACCTGTGCGATACAGTGATTTAATAGCCTCTGATGATTTATCCTCAGTCATCGTATCGCCTACTTGAACAGGGAGGTAATTAAATACGGTGCCAGGCTCAGTCCTTTGAAGACCTTCAATTTTAATATCTTTGATGACGAAAGGTTCCATAGCAAAGGCTGCTATAGATAGTAGGAGGAGTGAAATGAATAAGGCTAGTTTAGATCTTAAAGTCATTAGCTTCCTAATAGGTATCGACAGGCGTCATTATACAATGCAATTACAGTAAGTAAACCCAAAATTAACATTCCAACCCTTTGACTTAACATCATATTTTTATTTGACAAAGGCTTCCCCCTGACAAATTCTATGAGGTAGTTAACTAAATGACCCCCATCTAATAATGGGATAGGTAATAGATTTAAAATCCCAATATTTAAACTTATCAATCCAATAAATTGAATGTAGGGAAAAATACCTTCTACGAATGAAGAAGACGCCATATTTGCAATCGCTAAAGGCCCGCCCAAATCCTTTAAAGCAGCTTTTTGCGTGAATAGGCTCTTAAAAGTCTTTAAGGTTAAAGTAAAAAAGGTATAACTTTGGGCCAATGACTTATTAATAGACTCTCCAAATGTATACTTTACTTCAATCAAATGAGCTTTGATAATGGCCTCATCATAACCCAACGAAATCCCAATTCTTTTTTTATCTACTTTACTTTCAAAAAGTTTTTTATCTATATGAATATATTGAATAATTTTTTCTCTTTTTATTGTTAAATCATATGATATTAACCAATGGTTTTGTACGCTAGCGATTAAATCTGGAATATCTTTAATAGGGATTTGATCCACCATAAGCATTTGATCATGAACCTTCAATCCTATTTTTTCAGCAATACTTCCCGCCTCTATAGATTGAATTAAAATGGGAAGGCCATATGGAAAAACTTTGATTTCATCCGTCCATAAAAAATTCTTAATATGGATGACCTGGTCACCCCGCTTAAAACTTATATCTTGAAATGCTTCTTTATGATCTTTTAGGGCAATATCTAAATCTTCTAAAGATTTGATCTTGTTACTATCAAGCGATACGATTTCATCCCCGACCCTAAGTCCTTGCTGATAGGCTTCGCTTAGGACAGGAAGGCCACGAATGGATGGCTTAATTTCAAGAGAGCCATGCATATAGATGAAGGAGAAGATCAAAACACCCAAAATAATATTAATCAGGGGTCCTGCAGCAACAATCAGAAAACGTTTAACTAAAGACTGTCGATTAAACGCTCTTTTAAGATCAATTTTTTTAACTTTTTCACTTGTCTCGATATTATTTTCATCTAAAAGCTTTACATAACCGCCCAGGGGAATCGAAGAGACAAGGAATTCAGTTTGATCTTTGCCAAAAAGAAAACTAAAAAGAGGTTTGCCAAATCCAATTGAGAATTTTAATACCTTCACATTGCACCAACGTGCCATTTGAAAATGGCCGAATTCATGAATGCCTACAACAATACTAATCGTGAGAATAAAGACAAGAAAAGTTGTCATGTAGTTAAGTGATGGCGATCAATCCAAGAAACCGCAAGTTGCCGAGTCTTACTGTCGACCTCTAAAACTATTTCGATAGAATCCAAGGTTTGAGATTCAATAGTATTCATACAAAATTCAATCAATTCCGCAATTTGATTGAATGTTATAGATTCTTTTAAAAAAGCATCTACAGCCACTTCATTGGCAGCATTAAGAATGGTGGGAGCATTCTTACCCATTTGAAGAGCTTTGTAAGCCAATCCAAGGCAAGGAAATTTATCTAAATCAGGCGCTTCAAAATCAAGTCTTTTTGTTTTAATGAGATCGAGACCTAGGACTCCTGATTCGATTCTTTCAGGGTGGCTTAATGCATAAGCAATAGGCGTTCTCATGTCAGGGTTCCCCAATTGCGCCAGCGTACTTCCATCAACATATTCCACAAGGGAGTGAATAATGCTCTGAGGATGAATAACCACTTCAATATCTGAAGCTGGAATGTCAAATAACCAACAAGCCTCAATTACTTCAAGCCCCTTATTCATCATGGTTGCAGAATCAATTGTAATCTTCTTGCCCATAATCCAATTAGGATGTCGTAAAGCTTCTTTGGGTGTCACATGTTTAAGTTCTTCTTTGGTGGAGGTCCTAAATGGTCCGCCAGATGCAGTCAATAAAATTTTTCTTATGCCATTGGATTTGTAGTTCAATTTTTTACTTTGTGGCAACACTTGCAAAATCGCATTATGTTCACTATCAATGGGTATTAAAGTGGCGTTAGATTGTTTTACAGCCTTCACAAACAATTCCCCGGCCATAACAAGCGTTTCTTTGTTGGCCAATAAAATCTTTTTACCGCTATTGGCAGCAGCCATTGTAGGTTTAAGTCCTGCCGCACCCACAATTGCTGAAATGACAGTATTCGCCTCATCATGGGAGCTAAGCCAGTCCAAAGATTTATCATCATCTAAAGCGATTGTTTTTAAATTCAATGCAAGTAGATTTTTTTTTAGTTGTTGATTTGCATTCTGATTTAAGGCGAATGCAAATTGCGGTTCAAATTTAATACATTGCTCTGTTAATAGATCAACATTTCTATTTGCTGTGAGCGCAAAAACTTTATACTTAGCTTGATGAAGTTTTATGACTTGAAGCGCATTACAACCAATACTTCCGGTTGAGCCTAAAATAACAATGTTTTCCACTTAAATGATTTGTCCGAAAAAAGAAGGTGAAATAAGTATTAAAGTCGCAAGAGGAAGGCTAGAACAAAGGCTATCAATCCGATCGAGAACACCACCATGTCCAGGGATTAAATCGCCACTATCTTTCACTTTAGCTATTCTCTTAATATATGACTCAAATAGATCGCCTTCAACACTTAACAATAAAATTAAATTAAAAAATAAAATAGATGCATAAGAATTCACAAAACCAAAGTAAGTCAGTGTGATCGAAAATAATGAAACAATAAATAGTGCACCTATAAAGCCCTCCCAAGTTTTGCCAGGGCTAATGAGCGGGGCAAGCTTTCGCTTTCCAAACTGTTTTCCAAAAAAATAAGCGCCTGAATCTGCTAGCCAAATAGTAGTTAAAACAAGAAGTACAGCCCAGGGACTTAATTGAATTAAATAATTCAAAGAAATAATAAGTGGGATGACCAACATCCAACCTATTAAAGAACTCAAGAAGAAATTTTTTAAATGGATTTTATATATTAAAAATAAAGGTGCTATGCAAATCCAAAAGATAGAGGCACCTATCAGGATCGATCGAGCATCATCGTAACTAAGGTAGTTATCAATTAAATAAATGAAAAATAATGAAATGACTAAAAAAATATTTTTTTCGTGAGATTTAAAATGTAAAAGTTTTGACCACTCATAAAGTGCTAATAGCGAAACTATATAGATGACAAATGTGAAAAATCTTCCTGAAAATAGAAACATAGAAGATAAAAAAATTATAAGCATAATGGCAGCCGAAAAAATTCTGGGCATCAACATTTATAATTGCTCACTTGTTTTGCCATATCGTCGTTCTCTTTTTTGAAATTCAAACAGTGCGGTCATAAGGGCCCTTTCATTAAAGTCAGGCCATAACGTTTCTGTAAAATAGAGTTCAGTATACGAAAACTGCCAAATTAAAAAATTACTAATCCGTTTTTCTCCGCCCGTCCTGATAAGAAGATCGGGATCTGGGGCGTAATTTAAAGAAAGATTTTGAATGAGACTTTTTTGGGTTAATGGTTTTTTAAAGTGCGTTTCTTTTTGATACATATTAATCGCGTTCACAATATCCCACCTTCCACCGTAATTAACTGCCACACTTAATGTTAATCCAGTATTTTTTTCAGTAAGCCTTTCAAGCTCTTTTATTTTATCAATCAGTTTTTTTGGGAACGGTTTTCGATCACCAATGAGCTTAAAGCGAATATTATGCTTAATAAGGGCTGAGGATTCTTTTTTAATGGACTCTTGAAACAAAGACATTAAAAAATTAACCTCTTGTGAAGGTCGTAACCAATTTTCTGTGCTGAAAGCAAATAATGTTAGAAAAGGTATGTTTAATTTTTGGCATTGTGTAATGACAGTTCTGACAGATTCCAAGCCTCTTTTATGACCTGAAATACGAGGCATGAGGCGCTTCTTTGCCCACCTACCATTACCATCCATAACAATAGCGATATGTTTAGGTTTTTCTAAAAGCGCTTCTTTAGCTTGTAATGGACGAAAGAAATTAAACACTAAATTGCGAGTAATTCAGATTCTTTTAATTGAAGAAGTTTATCGATCTCAGCGATAAATTTATCTGTAATTTTTTGAACTTCATCTTGTGATCTTCGTTCATCATCCTCACTGATTTCTTTTTCTTTAATTAATTTTTTTAGAGAATCGTTTGCATCGCGTCTGATATTTCGTATCGCTACTTTAGATGACTCAGCTTCTGTCCTCACGACTTTTATAAGATCTTTTCTGCGCTCTTCAGTAAGTGTTGGCATAGGCACGCGAATAAGATCACCAGAAGTTGCAGGATTTAAACCGAGGTCGCTATCGCGAATCGCTTTTTCAATTTTCCCAACCATACTTTTTTCATAAGGCTGCACATTGATTGTTTTTGCATCGCCTAGGTTAACACCGGCTACCTGATTAATAGGCACCATAGAGCCATAATAATCAATGACAATATGATCCAGAAGTCCCGTATGTGCCCTACCTGTTCTAACTTTTGCAAGATCAGACTTAAAAGAGTCTAAAGATTTTTGCATTTTTTCACTTACATTTACTTTAATTGCTTCAGTCATGACCATCCTCTTTAATCAATGTATATTAGGCATCACGAGCGTGCCTTCGTTTTGTCCTAATAAAATATTTTTAAGTGCGCCCGATTTAAATATATTAAATACTGCGATGGGTAATTGTTGGTCTCTACATAATGTGAGTGCAGTCGCATCCATGACTTTTAAATCTTTTTGAATGGCTTCATCAAAACTAACCACTTCATAACGCTTTGCCTTTGGATTTTTTTTAGGGTCTTCTGAATAAATACCATCGACTTTGGTCGCTTTAATCATAATATCGGCATTCATTTCTACACCACGCAATGCTGCGGCTGTGTCCGTCGTAAAGAACGGATTACCTGTGCCTGCAGCGAATATCACTACTTTACCTTCTTCAAGATAACGCATAGCCTTGCCTCGGATATAAGGCTCCACTACTTGTTCTATATTTAGTGCTGACTGAACGCGGGCTACGATTCCTGCATGCTTCATGGCGTCTTGAAGAGCTAATGCATTCATCACGGTAGCCATCATACCCATATAATCTGCAGTTGCTCTATCCATACCTGCCGCACCTAAAGCCACACCTCTAAAAATATTGCCCCCACCAATGACAATACCCATTTGAATTTTTAAATCGAGTGCCTCTTTAATCTCATGCACTATATTTGAAATGGTATGTTGATTAATACCAAAAGGATCGTCACCCATCAAGGCTTCGCCTGATATTTTCAACATAATTCTTTTGTATGCGGGCTGGGTCATAATTTTCCTTAAAGTTTAACGTATTTTTAAACCAGGGGACATAAAAAAAGGACTGTATAAATCATACAATCCTTTATGTACTTTGATAAAACTAAACCTTTGCTGCCGCTGCAACTTCTGCAGCGTAATCTACCACTGCCTTTTCAATACCTTCACCTACAGAATAAATACTAAAAGCATTCACGGTTGCATTGTTAGCTTTTAATAATTGCTCAACACTGACTTTGTCATCCTTCACAAAAGGCTGATTCAATAATGTGACCTCTTTAAGGAATTTTTGTACTGTACCTTCTGCAATTTTTTCTAACATAGCTTCAGGTTTGCCAGCTTCTTTTGCTTTTTCAATCGCAACACGTTTCTCAACCTCAATCAAAGCAGCATCGATGCCAGAAGCATTAAGCGCCTTGGGTTTATTTGCTGCAATATGCATGGCTAGATCTTTTCCTAAGGCCTCATCGCCACCTTGAAGGTCCAAAAGTACGCCAATTCTTCCACTATGCACATAACTCACTATTTGACCGGTTGTTTGATAACGAATGAATCGACGTGGTGTAATGTTTTCACCAACTTTACCTACAAGCTGAGCACGAACCTCTTCAGCATTCCCAGAGCCCATGTTTAGGCTTGTTAAAGCATCGATATTGGCTGGATTCTTTTCATTGATGGTAGTTACAAGATCATGCGTATATTTTAAAAAGTCTTCATTTTTAGCGCAAAAATCTGTTTCTGAGTTAACTTCAAGAAGTGTTCCTGTTTTGCCGTCTTTACCTACAAAAGCAATCACAATACCCTCAGCAGCCAGTCTTCCGGCAGCCTTACTTGCTTTGTTTCCAAAACGAACTCTTAAAATTTCTTCAGCACGCGCACTGTCGCCATCAGCTTCAGTTAATGCTTTTTTACAATCCATCATAGGTGCGTCTGTGCGATCACGTAGGTCTTTGACCATGCTTGCGGTTATTTCTGCCACTTTGATTACTCCTTAAATGCTGTATGAATAAACTTATTATTAAAAAAGGGGCATGAAGCCCCTTATTAAATAATGCTTTAAAAATTACTCAGCGACTGCTTCAGTCACCTCTACAAATTCTTCTTCTTGCGATACTGACTTAGCAAGTTCATTTAATGCCTGACTTTTACCTTCTAACACAGCATCGGCCATGCCTCTTGCATAAAGTCTAATGGCTCTACTTGAGTCGTCGTTACCAGGAATGACATATGAAATATCGTCAGGTGAATTATTAGTGTCCACAACACCAATGATAGGTATGCCAAGCTTATTGGCTTCAACCACAGCACCACTCTCATGGCCTACGTCGATTACAAAAATTGCATCAGGAAGCGCTGTCATATCTTTAATGCCACCGATTGAGCGTTGTAATTTTTCATAGTCACGCTTATAGCCTAATGCTTCTTTTTTATTAAACTTAAGTAGGCTTCCATCTTCAAGCATTGCTTCATAATCGTTAAGACGCTTAATAGACTGTCTTACTGTTTTAAAATTTGTGAGCATACCGCCTAACCAGCGATGATTCACGTAAGAAACACCTGCGCGAGAAGCCTCTTCTTTAAGAATTTCTCGAGCTTGTCTTTTAGTGCCTACAAAAAGAATACGTCCTTTGTTTGCGGCAAGAGTGCGGATGTACTTCAAAGCCTCTTGGAACATAGGTAATGTTTTTTCTAGGTTCACAATATGAATTTTATTTCTATCACCAAAAATATATGGTGCCATTCTTGGATTCCAGTAACGGGTTTGATGTCCGAAATGGACCCCCGCTTCTAACATTTGACGCATAGTAACTGACATAATTGACTCCGTTGTTATGGGTTAAAAAAACATCACCTAATTACATCTATTTTCATAGACACCCTAACGTTAGGTAATGCAAAATTATTTCCTCAAGAACCTTGAAGAAGCGCGTTATAATAGCACAAAATACCAGTTCAAACGTAATCTAAGCCTAGTAATCATGACAATACACATCAAAAATTCCCAAGAAATCGAAAAAATGCGTATTGCTGGCAAGTTAGCATCCGAAGTACTTGATTATATTACACATTTTGTTAATCCAGGCATTACTACTGAAGAAATTGACAAACTTTGTCATGACTATATGGTTAATGTTCAAAAAACGATCCCTGCCCCATTAAATTATGCCCCAGACGGACATACGCCCTATCCAAAATCAATTTGCACGTCCATTAACCACCAAATTTGTCATGGCGTACCTGGTCCAAAAGCCCTCAAAGAGGGTGATATTGTCAATATTGATATCACAGTCATTAAAGAGGGTTTCCATGGAGACACCAGCCGCATGTTTCTCTTAGGCGATACTTCTATCCAAGCTAAGCGCTTATGTAAACTCACTTATGAAGCCATGTGGCTCGGTATTCAAAAAGTTAAGCCAGGGGCAAAATTGGGCGATATCGGATTTGTCATTCAAGACTTTGCTGAAAAAAATGGATTTAGTATTGTGCGAGAATTTTGTGGTCACGGCATCGGCAAGCGCTTTCATGAAGAGCCTCAAGTCCTTCATTATGGAAAGCCTGACACAGGACTTACTTTAGAAGCAGGTATGATTTTTACAATTGAACCTATGATTAACGCAGGTAAAAGAGACATCAAACAAATGCCTGATGGGTGGACTATCGTCACTAAAGACCGCAGCCTTTCAGCACAGTGGGAACATACCATCTTGGTCACAGAAACTGGCTATGAAGTCCTTACAGTGTCTGAAAAAACACCTCCTCCTCCAGTATTTGCTAACTAAATTTTGATTCAAAAAGAAATTCTCAGCTTAAAAAAAGAATTAGCTTTGAATGAGTTAAATCTCATTAAGCTATTTTTAAAAAAGAGAGATAGTCAGTCTTACCTAGCAGCACACACTTTATTAGTCGATCAAATATTAAATAAGCTCTGGCAAAGCCTTGAGTTTGAAGACGAAGCTTCACTGGTCGCATGCGGCGGATATGGTCGCCAAGAACTTTTCCCCTTCTCAGATGTAGATTTACTCCTCCTAATCCCAAAAAAAGTTAATCATTCACTCAATCAAAAAATAGAACAATTTATTACCTTAGCATGGGACATTGGCCTAAGAATCAGTCATAGCGTTCGTAATCTCGACGAAACAAAAAGGGAAATTAAAAAAGATATTACGGTCCATACAAACCTTCTCGAAAGCAGATATCTTGATGGCGACAAAACGCTTTATAAGCATTTAAAGGTCATCATTCATGACAGTATTAATCCAATCCAGTTTTATGAAGCTAAGTTAAAAGAACAAGATCATAGGCATTTAAAGTACAACCAATCTGCTTATCAATTAGAGCCAAATATCAAAGAAAGCCCTGGTGGTTTAAGAGACCTTCAAATGATTCAATGGATTGGCAAGAGTTCTATTTCTAAGTTCTCAATAGAACATTTAAAACAAAAGAAATATCTTGATACGCAAAATTATCGAAAGCTTATCAAGGCTGATCTCTTCTTTAAGAATTTAAGAATTCTTCTCCATATAAGTGCCAAACAAAACGAAGACAGACTTCTCTTTGATTACCAAAATCAATTAGCTTTGTTATTGAAATACAAGAAAACTACTCATAAAAAGAGAAGTGAGTTGCTCATGAGAGACGTTTATGAGTCGATTAATTTCATCACATTTATTAATGAAGTACTTTTAAAGAAACTGAACCCTAAAAAAATTCAAAAAGTAACCCAAATTCCTGACAGTAAATTTCTAATTAACAATAATGACTGGCTCGAAATTAATCCCCGCTATCAAAATCGTGATATCACGCCCCATATTTTTGATGTATTTATCACATTCCAAAAATACAACAAACTAAAATCCTTAGGGCCTAACCTATTGACGATTTTGAATGGTGCGGCAAATAAAATAAATTCGCGATTTAGAAACGATAAGAAACAGCAAGGTAAATTTTTATCTATCTTAAAATCAAATAGCAAGGTCAACCGATCACTTAGAATCATGAATAAATGTAATCTGATTGGAGCATACATCCCTGCATTTGGGAAAATAGTAAGTCAAATGCAGCATGATCTATTTCATATTTACACAGTGGATGAACATATTTTAAATGTTATCCGTAACTTGAGAAGATTTTCAAAGGAAGAGTTAAAACATGAATTCCCTGACTGTTATGACTTATTTAAGGACTACACGCATAAGCATATTTTATATCTAGCAGCCCTATTTCATGATATAGCAAAAGGTCGTGGTGGCGACCATTCCGAACTCGGAGCGAAAGATGTCGACGCATTTTCTAAATTGAATCATTTGTCTGAACATGATCAATCGCTTATCAAGTGGCTCGTCAAATCTCATCTCATTATGTCTCATACAGCACAAAAATTAGATTTGTCAGATCCCAAAGTGATTCAAGAATTTTCAGAAAAAGTCAGGAACAAAGAAAACTTGATCTCACTTTATCTTTTAACAGTGGCGGACATAAGGGCTACTAGTCCATATGTTTGGAATCAGTGGAAAGCGACACTTCTTAAAAATCTCTTTCAATATACATTAAATTATTTTGAGCAAGAGAATCAGTCTCATGCAGACTCAATTACAAGACGAAAAGTTAAAGCAGCATCTATTTTAGAGACTTACAATATTGAAAATCACCATTACAAAACTCTCTGGAAAAGTTTTGGTGAAAACTATTTTTATAAATACACAGAAGAAGAAATTGCTTGGCAAACAAGGCTTTTGTTGACACATACAGCCCCTAAGAAACCTATTATTCGTGTAAGACATCGACCAAATGGCGAGGGTATTGAGGTTCTTATTTATCAAAAAAATTCATCACGCATTTTTAATAAAACATGCAGTTTTTTTGACGAAATTGGATATAACGTAGCAGCTGCTAAGATATTTACGACACAGCATGACTATGCTCTTAATCTTTTTGATCTCCTTGATGCAAACCCAAAATCGGTGAGTTATGAAGGCCTATTTAAATTTATAGAAAAAGAATTAACAAGTCGATTCGAAGATGAGAAAGAAAATAAGACGATAAAGCTATCTGAACGAAGCCGACAAGCTACGCACCATGCATTTGATACGAAAATTTCTATTCAACAAATTGAACAATCACCTATATACCAATTAGAGGTGATTACAGATGATAGAAATGGTCTTTTAAGTCTTATATCTGATCAATTATCAAGAGAAGGCGTATCCATTAATCATGCAAAAATTAATACGCTAGGGTCTCGCGCTGAGGACACATTCCTAATTACATATAAAAACCATTTAAAAATGAATGAAAAAAAGATAAACGATTTAGTTAAAAAATTGAATGCAGCCATAGCATGAGATTTCAATCACGTATAATTCAAATTTTGTACACGATATCGTCATAATGAAAATAGCAATCATTAGAAGAAAATTCACACCCTTTGGCGGTGCAGAAAATTTTATTCTAAGAACCTCATCAGGTTTAAGCGCGCTCGGTATTAAATTTTTTATTATTTCTGAGCGATGGAAGCGAAATGCTCACCCCTCTAGAGATATTCCATGGTTAGAAGCAAAATCGTCTGGTTTTTTTAGATTCTCAAGGTTTTTGAGTTTTCAACGCTCTGTTAAGAAAATTATTAGCACCCATCATTTTGATCTTATTCAGTCGCACGAGAGATTAACTGGGGTCGATATTTATCGGCTAGGCGATGGTATTCATGCGGCATGGGTCGATAGAATAAAGAATATTAGCCCTTGGTACAAAAAGATATGGCTTAACATTGATCCATACCACCAAAGAATTATTCAAATCGAAAAAGAAATGTCTGAGGACAATAATCTTTTTTATGTCGCAAATAGCGAGCTTGTTAAAAAAGAATTATCTGAATACTATAAGGTGCCAAAATCACGCATAAGAGTGATTGAAAATGGTATTGATATCAAATCCTTTCGTCTGGCCTCGGCTTCAAAAAAAGAATCGTCCAAGAAAAAATTAGCGTTGGATCCAACCTTACCTGTGGTCCTTTTTGTGGGCTCAGGATTTGAAAGAAAAGGTGCTTTTGAACTTGTTGAAGCCATTAAATTGCTTCCCAAATTTCAGGCTATTATTGTTGGTCAAGATAAGAAGATACAACAAATAAAAGATCTTGCTCGCGGGCAAAAAATTCTTATCGCAGGGCCTCAAGATAATATTCAACAATACTTAGATGCATCAGACATATTCTGTCTGCCCTCTCTTTACGACAGTCTTCCTAACGCAGCTCTTGAAGCATTATGTTGCGGACTTCCTATTGTATTAACAAAAGATGTTGGCTTGGCTCCTCACATTGAAAAAAATCTTGCCGGCGTCATTTGCAAGAAGGACAGACATAGTATTGCGGATGCTTTAATGAAGGCCTGGCAAAAAAGAAAGTTATTCTCAAGAAATGCTTTAAAAGCATCAAAAGCTTTTGACATACAAATAAAAAATAAAGAATGGCTTCATTTATACAATGAATTATTGAATAAAAAGAAAATTAAAGTTTTACATACGGAGTCTTCATTGGGCTGGGGTGGTCAAGAAATTCGAGTGCTCACGGAAGCAAAAATATTTTCCAAGTATGGTCACGAAGTCATCATCGCAGCAGATAAAACTAGCCTGATTGACAAGCGAGCTCATCTTTATGGAATCAATTGTAAAGGCATTAAACTTCAAAAAAAGAGACTTGCTGATTTGTTTTCGCTAAGAAAACTTATCAAAGAAGTAAATCCAGATGTTATTTCTTGTCATTCAAGTACAGATCATTGGCTTGCAGCTTTAGCCCGATTAACCCTAAATAAAAAACCTGCCATTGTTAGAACAAGACATATAAGCACACCTGTACATAGAAATATCTCCTCCAATTGGCTTTATAACAAAGGTTGTGAGTCAATTATGACAACAAGTGAGTCTATAAAAAATGATTTAACTCAAGATAAATTTGTTCGCACCCCTACCGTGTCTGTGCCTACAGGTATCGATACCGAAATTTTTGTGCCCGGGAATAAAATACAACAAAGAAAATCAATAAACCTTCCGCAAAAACATTTTATTTTTGGTATTGCTGCAACATTAAGGTCATGGAAAGGACACAGTGATTTAATTCAAGCATTTAATCTTTTAAAAAATCCAATGTGTACTTTAATCATTATCGGCGACGGACCACAAATGGAAAATTGTAAAAAATTGGCTAGTGCTTCTTCTTACCCTGAGAATATAAAATTGGTTGGTGATATTCGAAATATCGTGCCTTACTTACAGGCAATAGACTGTTTTGTGCTGCCAAGCTATGCGAATGAAGGCGTTCCTCAAGCATTATTGCAAGCTATGTCTATTGGTCTTCCAATTATTAGCTGTCCAGTCGGAGGCATCCCGGAAACTTTACGTAAATATAAAAAAGCTATATTAGTGAAACCTAAGAGTCCAGAGCTCCTATCAAAAGCAATGTCAAAAATTATGAAAACTTCCAATACAAATCAAATGAAAAATATACATAGGCCTTTTACTTTAGACGTAATGTATAAGTCATCTCTGGAAGTTTATGATAAAGCTATTAAGAATAGAGCTGGGACGAATTAGATTATAAGTAAATGGCGGAAGAGGTGAGATTCGAACTCACGGAGGGGATGAACCCTCGACGGTTTTCAAGACCGCTGCCTTAAACCGCTCAGCCACTCTTCCGGAGCGAGAATTCTATCATAACCTTTAATCATCTTGAAGGTCTGAATCGGGGAATAAAACCTCAGAAAATCCAAAATTACTCAAATCCTCAATTCTCATTGGATACAGAACGCCATCTAGATGATCACACTCATGCTGAACAACTCTTGCATGAAAGTCACTCACTTTGCGATCAATAGGATTGTGATTAAAATCATAACCTTGATAGTGAAGATTTTTAAATCTTGGCACTAACCCTCTCATACCAGGAACGGAAAGACATCCTTCCCACCCTTCTTCTATTTCTTCATCAATGAAAGTGAGTTTTGGATTAATTAAAATAGTGTAAGGTACCTCTTCTGCATCTGGGTACCTTGGTGTTTTTTCTACACCAAAGATAACAACCCTTAAGCTAACACCAATTTGAGGTGCTGCAAGACCTGCACCGTTCAGAGCATGCATCGTATCTTGCATGTCTTCAATGAGATCTCTTAAAGCTTGGCTTTTGAAATCATGAACCGGCTCTGCGACATTCAAGAGCAATGGGTCCCCCATTTTTAATACTTGTCTAATAGCCATTTAATTTTTTAAAATAACTTCTTGAATAAGCTTAACCACATCCGTCATCATGAGACGGCACACATCGTTATCACAAAGCTCATTAATACTAGAGAATGAAATAGCATCTTTACTCAGCCCTCTTCCGGCAGCGTGATTAACCATAGGACATATAGCCGCATAAGCGATATTGAGTTCTTTTGCTAGAACAGCTTCTGGCATTCCAGTCATTCCGACTATAAAGACTCCATCCTTCTCAAGACGATTAATCTCAGCAGCTGTTTCTAATCTTGGTCCCTGAACAGCCGCATACACGCCATCAGCTATGATTGAATTTAAAGAAGATTGAGCAATATTAAGAATAGCTTTTCTCAAAGGTTCATCATAAGGATAAGTAAAATCAATATGCTTCACCGGCATTTCAGCGCCATCAAAATAAGTGTTTTTACGTCCATACGTGTAATCAATGATCTGGTTTGGAATACATATAGTGCCGGGCTTTACTCTGTCATCAATCACACCAACGGTTGCCACTGAAATTATTTTTGTAACACCGACTGATTGCAATGCCCATATATTGGCGCGATAATTAATTTCATGAGGTGGAATCGTATGGCCTGAACCGTGGCGAGCTAAAAAAACAACATTTTTACCTGACAATGTTCCAAAAATGAGCGGTTGAGATGGTTCTCCGTAAGGCGTCCTTATAAGTTCGCGCCTTACAACTTTCAGCTCGTGAATTGAAGCTAAGCCTGTGCCACCAATAATACCAAACATAAAACTCACCTTACCTATTAAAGATTTCTATTCTATAACATACTAACGCCTATGAAGCCCACACAATCCATAATGAGCCGTTACAAAATCGCTCAATCAAAAAATCATTATGAAAATTTTACCGTAGGGTCTTTAGTGCTAGGCAAAGATATGCGTGAAGCAATTATGACTTTATATGCTTTTGCTAGACTTGGTGATGACATTGCGGACGAAGGAAATCATTCAAAAAAAGAACGTACTGAACAGATTCAATACCTCAAAAATCATCTCAAAAAAATTGAATTCAATCAAAAAATTAATGACAGTTATTTCAAAATATTACAAATATTATATATTAAATATAAATTTAGAATCAATAACTTATATAGATTTATTAATGCGTTTAATGAAGATATTAATCATAAACAATATGCTCAATTTAGCGACTTAATCAGATATTGTGATAACGCTGCAAACCCAGCAGGTGAGCTTATTTTGAGTCTTGTAAAACAAGATAACAAAGAAAATGTTCGTCAATCCAACGCGATTTGCACAGCATTAGCGCTTATTAATTTCGCCCAAGGGGTTGTGGAAGATTTTGAAAAAGGTCGAATTTATATACCTAAAGACGAAATGAAAACATTTAATTTAAAAGTCGAGGATATACAACAAAGAAATTTTACAAAGTATTGGGTGAAGTATAAAAAATATTGGGTCGAGCGTAATTGTCAAATCCTTGAGAGTGGATTGGGTCTTGGAGAAAAAATAAAAGGAAGACTTGGCATTGAAATACAAATGGTCGAATGTGCGGCACTTTTACTCCTGAAAAGAATGAAAAGAAATAGCTGTAATTTATTCGTAAGCCCGCCTAAAATTAAGACGTTAGATTGGATATTCATTTTTTTTAAAGTTGCACTTCGATCACTATGACCCCTATTCAATATTGCTACGAAAAAGTCAAAGCAAGTAAATCAAATTTTACTTGGGCTTTCTCCTTCATCAGCCAAGATAGACGAGATGCGCTCATATCACTTTATGCATTTTGCAGAGAGATTGATGACATTGTGGATGAGACTTTGGAGCTCGAAATAGCTTCTGCAAAAATAAATTGGTGGAAAGCCGAAATCAATCGTTTATTTCATGAAACACCTCAGCACCCAGTGACAAAATCACTTTTAAATTTTGTTCACATCTATGAACTTAATGAAGCCTACTTCATTGAAATGCTAGACGGCATGGAAATGGATCTAAAATTTAATCGCTACGAAAACTTTAAACAACTTCAGCTTTACTGTTATCGAGTTGCGGGTGTGGTTGGTATTCTTAGCGTGAAAATATTAGGCTTTAAAAATCAAGCGACTTTAAAATATGCACATGATCTTGGCATAGCACTTCAGCTCACAAATATTATTCGCGATGTTGGCGAGGATGCGAGAAAAAATAGAATCTATATTCCGCTCGACGAACTTAAAGACTTTAATGTGCCTGAAGATGAAATTCTAAAATTTAAGGAAAGCAATCGCGTATCAAGCTTAATAATGCATCAAATTACACGTGCAGAAGTTTTTTATAAAAATGCTTATCAAAAACTCCCAAAAGAAGATATTAATCCTCAGATTCCAGGATTAATCATGGGGAAAATTTATGAAACATTACTCGTTGAAATTAAAAGAGATAAGCCAGAACAGACACTCAATCATAAAGTATTACTCACGCCCTTTAGAAAAGTACTCGTCATACTTTCTTGTTTCTTTAAAAATAAGTTTTACGCTTTGAGTAACTGAAGTGCTTGAGATAGATATTCAATACCCAATACCTCAATCCCTGTAATTTTTTGTTTCGCAATATTTGCTTTTGGAATGATCGCTCGTGTAAATCCTAATTTTGCGGCTTCTTTAATGCGCTCTTGGCCTCTTTGGATGGGTCTCACTTCTCCTGCTAATCCTACTTCACCAAAAATGATAGTTTTTTGATTGATGGGCTGATCTTTAAATGAAGAAACAATGGCACATAAAATCGCAAGATCGACACCAGGCTCAGTAATTTTGACACCACCTACTGCATTCACAAAAACATCCTGATCAAAACAAGCAATACCGCCATGTCGATTTAATACTGCAAGTAACATTGAGAGCCGATTCTGCTCTAAACCTACCCCTAAGCGCTTAGGCGATGCTCCATGTGCATTATCTACGAGAGCTTGGATTTCTATAAGAAGTGGCCTGGTTCCTTCTTGTGTTGCTGTGATACACGATCCAGAAACTTCTTCGTGGTGATGTGATAAAAATAATGCAGACGGATTTGTAACTTCACGTAAACCTTTTTCTGTCATAGCAAAAACACCAAGCTCATTGACAGCACCAAAGCGATTCTTAAATGCACGCACCATTCTAAAACTTGAATTTTGATCACCTTCAAAATAAAGCACAGTATCAACAATATGTTCTAACACGCGAGGTCCTGCTAACGAACCTTCTTTTGTGACATGACCTACTAAAATCATACTGACTTCTAATTGTTTTGCAATACGGGTTAATTGTGCTGAACACTCCCTTACTTGCGTGACAGATCCTGGTGCAGACTGTAACTCTTCAGAATAAATTGTTTGAATGGAATCAATCACAACCACATTAGGTTTATTTTTTTCAATCGACTGAATAATTTTTTCTAAGTTAATTTCAGATAATATAAAAATATCTGAGACTTCCAGTTCCAACCGGTTGGCTCGCATCGCAATTTGCTGAGGAGACTCTTCACCACTTACATAGATAACTTTCCATGGCGTTTGACTCTTATCGTTCGTCATGTGAGAGAGGGCTTGAATAAGAAGTGTTGATTTACCTATCCCAGGATCACCACCAATCAAAACCACGCCGCCTGGAACAAAACCACCACCTAGTACGCGATCAAATTCACTGATACAAGTTGTTCTTTTATAAACGGCTGACATTTTGACTTCATTGAGTTTTTTTAATTCTGAAGTTTGTGTCAAAGATGCATATCGGCTAGGCACTGAAGCTTCGATAACACTTTCCGCCATCGTATTCCAAGTCATACAATGCGGACATTGACCTTGCCATTTAGTTGATTGGCCGCCGCACTCGGTGCAAACATATGCAATCTTATTTTTAGCCATGGATAATTTCTATAGGGACTCTTTTTGAAGCTGAGATAGCGCAAAGCAATTCGTAACCTACTGTGCCAGACTTTTCTGCAACCTCATCTACAGGTACATGTTCACCCCATAATTCAACATCGCTTGAGATAGATGCATGAGGTATGTCGGTAATATCGATATAAAGCATGTCCATCGAAACTCTTCCGACCGTTGAT
>Ga0194035_1000428_pt1 | contig 24617 bp, 26 predicted proteins | sample JunL2320m_MetaG_FD_148680 | JGI IMG/M metagenome (GOLD analysis project Ga0194035, IMG submission 148680) | Anoxic zone freshwater microbial communities from boreal shield lake in IISD Experimental Lakes Area, Ontario, Canada - Jun2016-L239-20m | ecosystem: Environmental > Aquatic > Freshwater >...
CTCAACCGCATAGGCGACCTTACGAATGGCGTGCGGTACCTCACCGCGGATGTAGATGAATGCGTGGTTGGCTCGAATCGCATACGAGGCGATGATTACACCCTCAACCAGTGCATGCGGATTCGCCAACATGATCGGGATGTCTTTGCAGGCACCCGGCTCAGATTCATCTGCATTGACAACGAGGTAGTGCGGCTTGCCATCATTTTGCGGGACGAATCCCCACTTCATGCCGGTGGGGAAGCCGGCGCCCCCACGCCCGCGCAGCCCCGAATCCTTTATCTCCCCGATGATCGCGTCAGGATCCATTTTTAGGGCAGCGGCGAGTGCCTGATATCCACCAACCCGGCGGTAGCCTTCGATCGTGTAAAGGTCTGGCTTATCCCAGTGTTCGGTGATAATTGGCGTCAGCCCGGAAGTAATCATGAGGCATCCCCCGCCGGTACCGAGGCCGCGCTCATTCCACGCTCCTGTGCAATCCGAAGGCCCACCAGCATTTTCGCATCGACCGCCTCACCTTCGTTGACCAATCCATCGAGCGGGTAGACAAGGGTGTGTTCGGTCGCTTGGAAATCGCGAATTACGGGGCCGCGAGTCGATGCGACCTGCTCACCGCGCGCAAGGCGTTCAACTACATCAACCGCACTGGCCGGAGTTACATCGTCCATGTACTCCCAGTCGACGGTCATCACCGGTGCATGGGTGCAGGCGGCTTGACATTCAATACGTTCGAGCCAAAACTCACCATCGGCACTTGGCTCATTACTTCCAATGCCTAACCTCTCACTTAGCGCTGCAAACACTGCATCGCCGCCGAGTAGACCGCACAGGGTGTTCGTGCAGACGCCGAGGTGATGCTTGCCGACCGGCTTACGCTTGTACATCGTATAAAAAGACGCGACCGCGGTGACTTCGGCAGAGGTAATACCCAGGACTTCAGCACACGCGTTTATTCCGTCGGCGGTGACTTCGTTATCAACACTTTGCACTAAATGAAGCATGGGAAGTAGCGCCGAGCGAGATTTCGGGTAGCGGTCAGCCAAATCACGCATCTGGCCGCGAGTTGCCTCACTGATAGTCATATGTCTGCGTCGCTCTCGTTTTCGTTGGGTATTACCGGTCGACCCCGCCCATAACAGGATCGATGCTGGCGACCGCGGCAATTAGATCTGCCACCTGACCGCCTTCGCTCATCGCTGCCACAGACTGCAGGTTGGTAAATGAAGGATCACGGAAGTGCGCGCGATAAGGCCGGGTACCACCAGCGCTAACTAAGTGGCAACCGAGCTCACCTCGCGGTGACTCAATTGCGGTGTAAACCTGACCTACCGGAACTTTGAAACCCTCGGTAACTAACTTGAAATGATGGATCAGGGCTTCCATGGACTCCGACATAATCTCGCGGATGTGGTCGGTTGAATTGCCTTGACCGTCGGCACCAATTGCCAGTTGCGCCGGCCAGGCGATTCTCTTATCGGCGATCATTACCGGGCCTGGCTGCCCGAGCCGATCAAGGGCTTGTTCAATGATTCTGATGGACTGCTGCATCTCACCCACGCGGATTAGAAACCGGCCGTACGCATCACATGTGGTTTCAGTAACAACATCGAATTCAAAAGTTTCGTACCCGCAGTACGGCTGGGTCTTGCGTAGGTCATGGGGCAACCCCGTGGCGCGCAAGATTGGCCCGGTAACACCAAGTGCCATGCACCCGGTCAGGTCGAGGTACCCAATACCCGAGGTGCGGCCCATCCAGATCGAATTGTCAATGAGTAGATCGGTGGTGTCTTTCAACCGTTTACGCAATAACGGAAGCATCTCACGGATTTTCTCGACACCATCTGCTGGTAGATCTTGTGCGACCCCGCCAGGGCGGATGTAGGCGCTGTTCATGCGTAATCCGGTGACCATTTCAAAGACATCAAGGATCAACTCGCGCTCACGGAAGCCGAAAATCATCGCGGTTAGCGCACCCAACTCCATGCCGCCGGTTGCCAACGCGACCAGGTGCGAGGAAATTCGGTTCAACTCCATCATCATGATTCGAATGACGCTGGCTCGCTCCGGAATTTGATCGGTGACACCAAGCAGTTTCTCGACCGCTAAGCAATAGACCGTCTCATTGAAGAAAGGGGCTAGATAATCCATCCGCGTGACGAAAGTGACGCCCTGAACCCAGGATCGGTACTCCATATTCTTTTCAATACCCGTATGCAAATAGCCGATCCCGCATCTGGCTTGGGTTACTGTCTCGCCGTCGAGCTCAACTATGAGACGAAGCACCCCGTGGGTTGATGGGTGCTGCGGGCCCATATTGACGACGATGCGCTCCTTTTCGCCATCAGGTGCCGCTGTGATTGTGTCCCAGTCGCCACCGGAAACGTTGTAAATGGTTTCATCGCCGGATTCATATGAACTGGCATATGGATCACCCAGGTGCTCGGTCGACATCAGTTGTACGCCCTCCGCTGATCCGGTGGCGGGATTGTCGCGCCCTTATATTCAACCGGAATGCCACCAAGTGGGTAGTCCTTGCGTTGCGGATGACCCGGCCAGTCATCTGGCATTTCGATACGAGTCAAGAACGGATGGCCGTCAAAAATAATGCCGAAGAAATCCCAGGTCTCACGTTCATGCCAGTCATTTGTCGGGTAGAGCGCAACAAGTGATGGGATATGCGGGTCAGCCTCAGGTGCCGCAACCTCAACTCGAATGCGGCGGTTATGGGTTATCGAAAGGAGGTGATAAACCGCGTGGAGTTCACGGCCGATGTCATTTGGATAGTGCACCCCGTTGACACCACTGCAGAACTCAAAGCGTAGCCCGGGTTCATCACGCAGAGTCGATGCAAAAGCAACTAGCTGCTCACGCCGGACAAAGAAAGTGATTTCACCGCGATCAACCACCACTTTTTCGACGGCGCCCGAAATCGGGATACCTCGGGCGGTTAGCGAAAGCTCGAGCTCTTCGGATAGTTCATCAAACCAACCGCCATATGGTGGCAAACTGGCGGCCGGCAGCACCCGTGGGTCGATTAGACCACCAAAACCACTGGTGTCGCCCGAACCGTTAATACCGAAAGCACCATGCTGAACGTCAATGATGTCAATACTCGAGACGCCTTCGGGCACCACCGGTAGTTCATCGCTGGTCATCTCAGCAGCCCTTTCATCTCCAATGTCGAAGGTGCCGCAAGCGCTGCTGATTCAAGGGTAATAATTTCGGCCTTGCGATTCGCTCCCATTTTGGTGTCTTGAATTTGGTCATGTAATTTCAAGATAGCGTCGATTAGCATCTCGGGGCGCGGCGGGCAACCGGGCAGGTAAATATCAACCGGCACCACGTGATCGACACCTTGAACAATCGCGTAGTTGTTAAACATGCCGCCACTGGATGCGCAAACGCCCATCGCGAGGACCCATTTCGGGCCTGGCATCTGGTCATAAACCTGACGAAGCACCGGCGCCATCTTCTGGCTCACCCGCCCTGCCACGATCATCAGATCGGCTTGACGCGGTGAAGCTCGGAAAACTTCCATGCCAAACCGCGCTAGGTCATAGCGAGCACCCCCGACAGCCATCATCTCAATGGCGCAGCAGGCGAGGCCGAAGGTTGCTGGCCACAGTGAGCCTTTGCGGGCATAGCCGGCCACTTTCTCAACCGTGGTAAGTAATACGCCCGATGGCAGTGCCTCTTCAAGTCCCATTGATTTCCCGTCAGTCCCACTCGAGTCCGCGTCGGCGCCAAACATAGGCGTAGACAACGAGAACAGTAACGATGAATACGAGCATTTCGATTAAGCCAAAAATCGCAAGTCGATCGAATGCGACCGCCCATGGGTAGAGAAAAACAATTTCAATGTCGAAGACTATGAACAACATCGCGGTGAGGTAGTACTTCACGGGGAAGCGGCCACCACCCACCGGCTGCGGTGTGGGTTCGATGCCACATTCATAAGCATCGTATTTTGCCCGGTTGTAGCGTTTGGGCCCGGTGAAGGTAGCTATGCCAACCGAAAAAACCGCGAAACCGAAAGCTAGGATGCCAAGAATCAGTATCGGTGTGTAGACGTTCACCGCTGTTCCACAACTCCTTGTATCTGCCGATCAATATGGTCGTTTTGATCGAAACTGGCACTCAACCTTGTGCGCTTGTGAATACCTTCACGATCAGCATAAGCATAGTGCGGCGCCTGCCCTTCATGCAGTGGCATCCGGCCCTGGGTTAACACCCCGGTGTAGCGCGACAATCCCACCGGACAAGTTGCGCCACTGCACCCGCGACCAGCCCGCCACTTGCAATTGCGCGGCGAGCTGCGGCTGGTCGGGCCAGGCCCGGATGGACTCGGCCAGATATACATAGGCCTCTGGGTTGCTGGCCACCCGCTCCGCCACCGCGGGTAGGGCTTTCATCAAATACTCGGTATAGACATTCCGAAATGGGGCCCAGGTCGGCTGCGAGAATTCACAGATCACCAACCGGCCACCCGGACGCACCACCCGACGCAACTCCGCCAGCCCGGTGGTCAAGTCAGCCAAATTTCGCAACCCGAAGGAGATAGTGGCCGCATCAAATACCCCATCGCGATAGGGCAAGGACAAGCCATCCCCGCCGACGAATGGCAACTGCGGCAGCCGCTGGCGGCCCACCTTTAACATCCCGAGGGAAAAATCAGTAGGAAAAACCTCAGCCCCAGCCTGGGCGAACGGCAAACTTGAGGTACCCGTACCAGCAGCCAGATCCAAGATCAGCTCACCCGGTAGGGGCGCGACCGCGGCGACCACGGCCTTGCGCCACCGCCGAGTCTGCCCCAGGGCTAATACGTCATTGGTTAGGTCATAACGCTTCGCGACCCCATCGAACATGGCCGCCACATCGGTCGGGGCTTTGGTCAAATCCGCTCGCGTCACGCGGCCATCCTTTCAGACACTGAATCTGCTTCAAGTGCCATAGGCATCTAGAATGCTCCTATGTCCAGTGAATCTATGTCACGCTTGGACACCACCCCGAAGGCCGAACGCCTTGTGGTGCGTACTCGCCCAATCCCGGACCCAGAACAGCTCTTGGCGAGGTTGCCGATCGAGAACCCCGTTGCGTGGGTTCGCGGCGGTGAAGGTTTGGTCGGCTGGGGGGTGGCCGCGCAACTCGAGGTCAGCGGACCGGAACGCTTTAGCCGAGCGCAGCGCTGGTGGACCAAATGGTGCGCCGAGAAAATAATTGACGACACCGTCGACGTACCCGGCACCGGCCCGGTGGCATTTGCCTCATTTGCCTTTGACCCGAACCCGGGCACGTCAATTATCACCGTGCCGAAAATCATCATCGGACGCCGTGGTGGCCAAGCCTGGGTTACCGTCGTGGACCCAGACAACGATCCGCGCGCAGATACTGGTTTGCGAAACTCCATTCGGCCGGTGTCGGTACCCGCGAAGCCGACAGCGGTGCGATGGGCCGAAGGGTCACGGACCGCCCCGGATTGGCAAGGGGCCGTTGCCGAAGCAATCGTGCGGATTAACGCCGGTGAACTCGACAAAGTGGTCTTGGCACGCGATGTGGTCGCACATGTTGAAGGCGAACTTGATATTCGACACCTGCTAATAAACCTGGCTGAAAAATACCCATCTTGCTGGACATTTAGTGTCGCTGGTCTTGTCGGAGCTACCCCTGAATTACTCGTGCGGCGCACCGGTGATCTAGTTACGAGTCGGGTACTTGCCGGCACCGTGCGGCGCCAAGGCGACGCCACCGCCGATGCCGGCCTTGCCTCGGCCTTACTTGGTAGCGGTAAGGATCTTGAAGAACATGAATACGCCGTGCACTCGGTAGCGCGAGTACTTGCGGCCCACTGCACCGACTTAACTGTTCCTGATCGCCCACATGTACTTGCCCTCGCCAATGTTCAACACCTGGCCACCGACATCACCGGCAGGTTGGCCGACGCCGCATCGGTACTAGCACTCGCGGCATCGCTGCATCCGACCGCCGCAGTCTGTGGAACTCCGACTGAGCGAGCTTTGTCCGTTATCCGCGAACTTGAGGGCATGGATCGCGGTCGTTACGCCGGGCCGGTCGGTTGGTTCGATGCCCAAGGTGACGGAGAGTTCGGCATTGCGCTGCGCTGCGCTAAAATTGACAGCGATACCAACACTGTGCGTGCATTCGCCGGCTGCGGCATTGTTGCAGGTTCTCACCCTGATACCGAGCTGGCCGAATCGACCGCGAAACTTGTGCCGATCAGGGATGCACTCGAAGCTATCTAGTCGTGAGATCCGTACCTGGCAGGGTGCTGCCCGCTTAAGCAGACCCGAGGGCTGCATGTACTGCTTCAAGCACCGCTCGCCAAGCTTCCGCTTCAGCAACTCGCGAACAGGTTCGCGCCACCACCACCTGCACTCCCCCAGCGGCAATAGCGGTATCCAATGCGACCATTAGTTCGGGCGCAGTCTGTGCCACCTGGGTTGGAACTTGCAGCGCCGCAGCGATGGCTCCAACATCAGCCCCGAGCGGCACCGCAAATACCCGATCGAAAGAGTCAGCGAATCGCGCCTCACCTTGCTCCAATTGCGAGAAAATGCCACCGCCATCATTATCCGAAACTACGATCACCAAATTGGGTCTTGTTTCAGTTGCCGGTACCAGTAAGGCATTGCTGTCATACAAGAAAGTCTGATCGCCAACAAGTGCAATGGCCCAAGTTGGATCATCGGCTGCATCATCTCGCTGCAGTGCCGTGGCCGCTCCCCAAGCTGAGGACAAAGTTCCGTCAATCCCGGAAGTACCGCGGTTACCCATCACTATGGCTTCGCCAATGAAGGTCGACGCGAGATTGAAAACATGGCGCACCTGAGATGAAGCCCCCAGAAATAGCATGCCTGCGGACGGAACCGCACTGCATGTAAGGCGCGCAACGTGCATGCCGGTCAACTGATCTCCAAAAGCCGCAAGGGCTGTTTCAACCGCTGCGGCGGTAAGGACATCCGCCCGCTGCCAAGCATCAAGCCAGTCAGGGTCAACCAGCGCATTCTCAGGGGGCAATGGCACTCCCGCGATCACGATGTCTGCCGATCGAGTTGGATCACTCCACTGCGCTTGCGGATCTACCGCAATATGCAAGGGTGATTTCGCGACCAGGCGCAACACCGCACGACTTAATCCGACTCGGCCGACGGTTATAACGACGTCTGGCACATGTGCCGCCGCGAAATCAGCATCAGCAAGGATTAGAGCCCCGTGAGAAAGTGAGGTATCGCAGTCCGACACATTGCCGCTTGGTTCACCTATTATCGGCCAGCCAAGGGCATCACCGAGGTCATCAATCAGGCCCATGAATTCAGAGTCGGCGTGATCGCCAACAATGATTATCCCGCGGGCCGGGCATTGATTGTCTTCCATGATGACACCTATGACGTCGTCAAGTGGTGTGCTCAGGCCGGCAACAAACCTGGCATCGGCTGTCCAGGGCCGCCCATCAGCGCGCCCGTCAGTGCGCCCTCCAAGTGCCGTTGCCGGTGCATCTTCGTCTAACACATCGGGGACTAACGGGTCGGCAAATGGCATATTTACATGTACCGGACCAGGATGCCACGCATCAGTTGACGCGGCCACAACGCGCGACATGGTGGAACGCCAGTAGCGAATCTCTTGGTCGCCAGAAACAGCCACTGCCATGTCAACCGTGAGTCGAACCGAGGTTCCAAAAATATCGGCCTGCGCAATAGTTTGGTTGGCTCCGACTCCACGCAAAACTGGCGGCCTATCTGCCGTTAACACGATCAACGGGATATTCGAGTGATCGGCTTCAACAACGGCCGGATGCAAATTTATCGCTGCCGTACCCGAAGTGGTAACGACCACGGCCGGAACTCCAGTAACTTTGCCGAGCCCAAGTGCTAAATATCCGGCACTTCGCTCATCTATTCGCACGTGCAAGAAGATTTCGCCCCGTTTTTCTGCGGCAGCCAATGCGAAAGCCAGCGGGGCCGAACGCGAACCAGGGGAAAGCACAAAATCAGTAATGCCGCACCTGATCAACTCATCGACAAGCACGCGCGCTTGGAGTGTCGATGCGTTCACGGGCTTAGCCTTTCATGTCGAGACGGTGGTACGAGGAACAGGTTACAAACTGTCGATTAGGTGCCCAGAACGCTTACCGGCCCCCGCATACCAGGCAGCGGCAAGGCGGGCCCGCCACCAAATCCCGCGCTCATCGCTAATTTCATCGCGCGCCCGCATTAGTGCGCTCAACTCCGGGGCAACTCTTTGCACTTTTAGCATTCCGCCAACAGGAACAATCGGCGTATCCACCACATCAGCAGCAAGTAGCGTGCCGGTACCAAGTCCGCAGGCAATTGTCATGTCGAGGGCTCCGGCCAATGCCGTCGAAGCCGAAAGACCAACCGAGGAGTCAAGTGAACCGCTAATGACTATCGGCATTGAGAGCCTCTCGACTATCCGAAGGCTGGCTTCAATGCCGCCTAGCGGAGCAACTTTGATGATCGCAAAATCCGCGATGCCACGTAAGTCGAGTTCCTCAGGTGCAGCCGCGCCCCGGATTGCCTCATCAACTGCAATAGGTACTGAAACTTGATCGCGAACCTGCTTGATCTCAGCGAGTTCGGCACATGGCTGTTCAACATATTCAAGCCCGTATTCAGTAAGACGCCTTAGTGCCTTCACCGCCTCGGGCACGGACCAACTGCCATTGGCATCAATGCGGATAGAGCCGACTCCTCGACCGAGTGCGGTATCAAGTACATCGCGAACGGCCGCAACCCGCGCTTCATCAGCCGCCAAGGTGCCGCCAACTTTTACTTTTACACACTGGCAGCCGTTTTCTATTACCGCAGCGCGCGTTAGCGCCGCCGCATCCGCCGAGCTAACCTCAGCTATTATCGCATTTACATTGATGCTTTCACGTTTACTTACTGGCCATGCTCCAAATGAGGATTCAATCGCGCAGTCGAGCCAGCGCGATGCTGCAACATCGGTGTAGTCATCAAAGGGGGCAAACTCACCCCACCCCGACGGCCCCTTAATCAAAACACCTTCGCGCTTGGTGATACCGCGAAATGCCCTAGTCATTGGCAGCCCGTAAACCACGGCGGTTTCAAGTAGCGCCTGCAGTTGTTTATCGGGCATGTGAAGTTACGGACGCTTGGGGAATTGACGGAAGTCAGGTTCGCGCTTTTCCTTGTAGGCATCGCGACCCTCTTGGGCTTCCGCTGTCATGTAGAACAACAAGGTCGCATCACCAGCTAGCTGTTGAACGCCCGCTAGCCCATCATCGGCCGCATTATGGGATGCCTTCAACATCCGCAGCGCCAGCGGCGACATGGCCAGCATCTCGCGCGCCCAGGAGACGGTCTCGCTCTCAAGATCGGCAATAGGCACCACCGAATTGACCAAGCCCCAGTCATAGGCTTGCTCAGCGCCGTATTGGCGGCAGGTGTACCAGACTTCGCGTGACCGCTTTTGCCCAATAGTTGCCGCGAGCAAACCTGAACCGTACCCACCATCGAAGGACCCGACTTTAGGTCCGGTCTGGCCAAATCGCGCGTTATCAGCGGCGATGGTCAAATCACAAACCACGTGCAGCACATGTCCGCCACCAATTGCGTAGCCAGCGACCATTGCAATGACCGGCTTCGGCGTGCGACGAATTTGGACCTGGAGGTCCAGAACATTTAACCGACCAACCCCGCGCTTAGCGACTTCATCATCACCGATGTAGCCATCATTACCGCGAATGATCTGATCTCCGCCCGAGCAAAATGCCCAATCGCCCTGCCCGGTCAAGATGATGACACCGATGGCGTCGTCATCACGTGCGTAATTAAGTGCATCACTGAGTTCAAAGAGGGTCGGCGGCCTAAAGGCATTGCGCTTCTCTGGCCTGTTGATTGTTATTTTGGCGATACCCACGTCTTCGCCAGTGGAAACCTCTAGCCGAATATCTCGGTAATCACCTACCCGCCGCCACTGGCAGCCGGGATTAATCGATGAGTACGAGGGGTCTGTCAATGCCGGTGAACCAGCAGGTACCACCGGGGGCAATAGGTATCTGGTACGGGTATCCATGTCGGGAACGCTATCGCGACGTCCTACGCTCGGTGCGATGCGTCCATTGACTTCAGTTCTAGTGCCACCCGGCCCCGCTGGCCTGACAGCGTTGCTGGACCCACTGCGCATGGCTCTCAGGGGAGTCGGCCCGGCAATTACACCGCTGCCGATGGTTAGTTCGACCATCTCTACCGAGTATGTCGATCGACTGCGCGCTGCCAGTTTTCCCGATGACCTAAGCCAGCCCCTTGAGTCTGATGAGGTTGCAGTGGTGTTGGCCACCTCCGGCTCCATGGGTCAACCCAAAGGCGTGCTCCTAACGGCGGCCGGGCTAACCGCGCTAGATAGCGTGGTCAACGGCGCCGACGCCCAGTGGATTGCAGCGCTTCCGCTGCATTCGATGGGTGGATTTAATGTCGCCGTACGTGCACTAGCAAGTGGGCGAGATCCAATCGCGGTAGCTAGCCTTGGTGGTGCGCAGCCATTTACGTCAGCTGTTTTTGCCGACGCTGTTGAAAGAGCGAGCGGAGCCCAAATCCACGTTTCCTTGGTTGCTGCCCAACTTCGCCGTCTCCTCGCTGACGAAATAGGTGTCGCTGCACTTCAAGCTTGTGCGCTGGTTTTGATCGGCGCTGGACCTTTGGCAGCCAGCACCCGCGCTAGCGCCCAGGACAACCAGGTCCGCCTAGTGACCTCGTACGGCATGACTGAGACATCTGGTGGCTGCGTTCTCGACGGTCGCCCGCTGCGCGGAGTGAAGGTAGAAAATTATTCGGAATCTTCCAGCACCTTGGTAATCAGCGGACCGATGTTGGCAACCGGTTACCGGCTTGAACCGAAATTAACCAAACTGCACTTCACCGCCGCCGGGTTTATCACCAGTGACCATGGCAGCGTCGATTCCGACGGCTTCGTCACGATCCTAGGACGCGCTGACGATGTGATAAATATCAATGGCGTGAACGTTTCAGCTGGTGCGGTCGAACAGGTGATCAGCGATATTCCTGAGGTGACAGCCGTATTGGTGATACCCATTGCGGGCCCTAGCGATGAAACGGCGATTGTCGCCGCGGTCGAGACCTCGTCGACCTCAACAATTGAAGCCGTCGTCAAAGCGACCGTGCAACAACATCTTGGGCCGGCAGCGGTACCTTGTCATGTCATCGTCCAAACCGAGCTGCCAATGTTGCCAAATGGCAAAGTTGATCGCGAAGTGCTCCGCAGGATCGCAACGCAATCGGGAAGGCTTCCATGGCAACGCTAGGACAATGGGCCGAAGGTGCGCGTCCGCGCACTTTGCCCGCGGCAATCGCACCGGTGGTTGTCGGTACCGGCCTAGCCATCAATGCTGACTCGCTGCGAATTGGCCGTGCCTGTTTGGCTTTAGTGGTCGCATTAGCTCTGCAAATTGGTGTCAACTTTGCAAATGACTACAGCGATGGAATCCGCGGCACGGACAACAAACGCGTTGGACCGGTCCGACTCGTAGGTCAGGGCATGGCTAGCCCCAGAAGTGTGCGCCTAGCCGCTTTTATTGCCTTCGGCATCGCGTGCATTGCCGGGCTGGCGCTGGTGATAGCTACCCAAGCATGGTGGCTGCTAATCGTTGGCGTTGCCTGCGTGAGCGCCGCCTGGCTTTACACCGGTGGGCCAAAGCCATACGGCTACCACGGTCTTGGCGAGGTGTTCGTCCTTATCTTTTTTGGCCTGGTGCCCGTCGTAGGAACCTACTATGTGCAGTCGGGCACGATTACCCTCGCGGCATTTATTGCCTCGATCGGTGTCGGCACACTTGCCTGCGCTGTTCTTGTCACCAATAACCTGCGAGATCTACCAAGTGATCAGCAAGCCGGCAAGAACACAATCGCAGTTCGAATTGGAGTCCAGCGCACCCGCACACTTTATGTTTTGTGCATCATCACCACAGCAATCACGACGCTGATCACTGCGGTACTTACTTCTTGGCTGGTTCTCTTGGCCCTTGTCATCTTGATAATTGCACCGATTCGCTTGATTCTTAGTGGCGCAACCGGGCCGGCGCTGATCCCGGCGCTGAAGCAGACTGGATTACTCGTTCTTTTCTACGGTCTCGGCTTGGGTATCTTGATCGCCCTCGCTTAGCCTCCGGCCTAGTTGCTCCTTTAATCTCTGAGTATCATCTGCTTCGTCTTCTGCGCGTGTTGATTCATCAATACGAGCATTAATCCGCCCGAAGAAGGCGGCCAAAGCTGCGCCTGTTGCAGCGCGCTGCCGATCAAGCACTACCACGCTGATGACCCCGGAGATCAGCAGCGCGACCACGGCGGCCAGCAGGCCCCTAAGTGGGGTGGTCAATTGAATTAGCAGCCACACGAATCCAAAGAGCAACAATCTAAGTGCGGTGAAGCGAATAACCGCCCACCCCGATGTCTTCACGTTAACAGCGTACGGCACCCGGTGGCTCTAACCCGAGACCGCGGCTGGCCAGTGCCACGGGCGTTCGTTATCATCTATGGGCAAGCGTTACTCGTTATAGATCCAGTCACCCGAATTCTTGAATTACGACGAGCTGGGAGGTGTGCACATGCTGCGGGTCCTTGGAGTTTTGGTTCTCGTGGCGATGTACATTTCATTCATCATTGACGTACTGCGCACCCCACGGCTTGAAGCCCGCACCCTGCCAAAGATGCTGTGGTTGGCACTGGTGGTGCTCATTCCTCTCATCGGTGGGATCTTGTGGTTCTTCCTGGGCCGTCCGCGACCTACTTCCGGTGGCTTATTTCGGCGCCGTGGGCCAATTGCCCCAGACGATGACCCCAAATTCTTAAAGGGCCTTGACGAAGAGGCGTGGCGGCGGCGCATGCGAGAGCGCCGCGGCGAGGCTTAAGCCCTGCCTAAATTCGGCTTAGACCTAAACCCCTGAGTACGAGTGCAAGCTGTTGATAAAGATATTCACCCCGAAATAGTTAATGATGAAAGCCGCCCAGCCGGCGATAGCAACCCAGGAGGCACGGTCTCCGCGCCAGCCAACTGTTGAGCGCGCGTGCAAATATGCGGCATAGATAACCCAAGTGATAAATGCCCAGGTCTCCTTTGGATCCCAGCCCCAATACCGGCCCCACGCATTTTCGGCCCAGATAGCTCCAGCGACTACCGCAAAAGTCCAGAGCGGAAACGCGAATGCGAGTACTCGATATGTCAACGTCCGAAGCTTTTCAGCCGAAGGCACTCGCGCTAGACCTGACTTACCTCGCCGCTCTGCTCGTGATTGAACTAGTGCTAGCCCGGCGGTGGCAGCCGCCAGCGTGAAGGCACCCGAGCAGATGATTGCCGCCGAGACGTGAATGAGCAGCCAATAGGACTTCAATGCAGGCACTAGTTGAGCCGCCTCGGTGTACAGCACTGTCACGGCTAGGCCCAAGGTCAACAGCGCTGGGATAACAATGAAAAGACCGAGCCAGCGCACATCACGGCGCAGTGAAATAAGTAAAAAAACGCCAAGAATGCCCAGTGCTGCGGTGATCGAAAACTCGTACATGTTGCCCCACGGCACTCGTCCCGCCCACACTCCGCGCAACACCACGCCAGCGAGCAGCACCACAAATCCCAACCAGGTCAAGGACATACCGATATTTGCCGAACGTCTACCGGTTTTGTAATCGGTCGGTGGGCCTCCGGCCGACATCGTTAACACGGCCGTGCTACCTACCGAATTCATTTCGACCGGCGCAGGTGCCACTACAGCGACTCGGCGCCGGCCAGAGGCAAATGAAATCGCAAAGGACACCATTGCAAAAGTCAAGGTAACCATCGAGGCGTATACCGCCGCATTGCTCGCCGCGGCCAATTGCGTCGCGCTCACTTTTGCTCCCTAGTTTCGTTATTAGATGTTGCCGACGCGGTGTCCGGCAAATCACTGACGGCACCGCGAATTAATTGTAGTTCACCTGGCAGATCAGCAGATTCAATGCGTGCCAACCCTGCAAGGTTAACCACCGTAACTCCCTCAGAATTAGTCGTCGCAGTGATCCAGACTCGACGTCTTCGAATAAATAGCGTCATTAATAGGCCGGTTATTGCAAGTACCGCTCCGAGTAAAGCAATCTCTTTCCCAGGGTCGAACGCGATCTGAAATGACGCCCAACGCTCAAAGCCCGTGAAGGCGATAGACCCAGAACCGTCGGGAAGCGTCCAAGTTTGGCCTTGGCGCAATGCTACGATTCCGATCTGCTCCATAGCCGCGGTATCTAGTCGGTACACACTTTGCGGGGCCCCACTGTCTAACCCCATATCGCCGCGCCAGGCCGACATGAAAACGGCAGGATCATCAGGGCCCGGGAAAATCGAAATCGGTCCACGCAAGTTATTCGACGCTGCCGTTGGTACGAAAATCCCCTCGAAACCCAACTGCGGGTCCGAATCCGGGATTTTCACCACTCCGGTTGACGTAAAATTGCCATCCTGCGGCAAGAAGACGACGGTGTCGTCAAATGTTATTTCACCCCCCGCATCACGCACTACAAAATGTGGTGCATATCCGTGACCTACCAAAAAGACTTTGGCACCATCGATTTCAAGTGGTGTATTAACTTCGATGCGAGCATTCTCAGCATTGGTAGCCGGTGACACCCGATAGGTCACATCCGCTTCGAATAGTTTCGGCGAGCCCCGCTGGGCCTCGCTCCGATCGAATTCAACATTGAACTTGTCAAGGGTGAATGAGAACGGTGACAGCCGCGATGCCCCGGTGAATCGCCCACCGCCCCAAGCGTCATATTGGGTCAAAGTGTTGGAAAACCCTTGCCCTGTGCGAATGATGACATTACCTTTCCAGCCAAAAAGACCGCCAAGGGCGATGGCAACCAAAATTAAAATTAACGAGAAGTGGAACAGGAGGTTTCCAGTCTCGCGCAGATAGCCCTTTTCGGCTGCAACGGAGTTTTCGGCTACCAGCAGGCGCCAGCGTCTACCTGATAAATACTTTCGGCCCCGTGCTAAAACTTCATCGGCGGAGGCGCTGACTTCAAATGACATCGACTCTGGCAGACGCAGCAGATTGCGAGGCGCCGGGGGCGGGGGGGCAAACATGGCTCGCCAATGCACCTTCGCCCTGGGTAATACGCAACCAATCAGCGAGATGAAAAGCAGTAAATACACAGCGGCGAACCATGGCGAGGAATAAACATCGAAGAATCCAAGGGCATCGAAGATAGGGCCGGATGTTGGGCTGTCAGCAATCCACTCATTAACTCTTAACGGGTTATTGCCTCGCTGCGGAAATATTGACCCAGGCACACTTGCGATTGCTAGCAAAAAAAGCAAAATCAATGCGGTCTTCATGCTGGTTAACTGGCGCCAGGTAAAACGAAGGAATCCAGGTGCGCCCATGGGTGGCAGGGTCGGTGCCTGTTTGGACATCTAGAGCACCGTCTCAAAAGTTGGAACCGAGGTGCGGAGCCAAATCGTGAAATCCGTCCAGACTCCTGTGACTAGAAGCACCCCGACAATAACTAACATGCCCCCACCGATGCGCATCACCAACAGGTAGTGACCTTTGACCCAAGCCAGTGCGCGAGCGGTTCGGCTGAACAACACAGCGAGTAAAACAAAAGGCAGCCCGAGGCCCAGGCAGTAGACGAATGAAAGCAAGGCGCCGCGCAGTGCGCTGGCTTCGGTGAACGCTAGGGTCTGCACTGCGGCAAGTGTTGGCCCAATACATGGGGTCCAGCCCAAACCGAACAACACCCCAAGGATCGGTGCACCGGCAACTCCCCAGTTTGGCAGTCGGTGAATACGCCACTCGCGTTGTAACCCTGGGATAAAACCCATAAAAGCCAGCCCCATGATGATGACCACAACCCCAAGCACCCGGGTAATGACATCTTGATATTGCAGTAGGACCGAACCTACGCCACCGAAGAATGCTCCAAAGGAGACAAAGACCACACTAAAGCCGAGGACGAAAAGCACACTGCCCAGCAGCAGGCGACTCTTGCGTCCATCGGCAAGTTCGGCTCCGGTCAAGCCGGTCATGTACGACACGTACCCGGGGGCCAAAGGCAGCACGCAGGGGCTAAGGAAAGCTATTAGCCCAGCGGCAAAAGCCACCGGAAAAGCAAATAGGAGAGACCCACTCGCCATCAGGTCACCGATCATGGCTGCTCTTCCAAGAGTGGCTCGATCAGGGCGCGGAGGGATGACTCACTTACCGTGCCGAGCGCGCGCGCTGCCACTCGGCCTTGCCTATCAATGATCAGGGTCGATGGAATTGCTTGCGGTGGCAAGGTGTCGCGGAACAACAATTGCAATTGCCCATCGGTATCGATGAGGCTGGGATACGTCACCTTGAACCGATTGACGAATGCCTCTGCAGACTTCGGTGAATCCCGGGTATTGAGCCCGATGAATTGCACATCTTGGCCAGCAAACTTCAACCAGGCAGCTTCGAGTGCCGGGGCTTCGGCTCGACATGGTGCGCACCATGACGCCCAAACATTTAATAAGACCACCTGACCTTTAACCATGCCCAGGTCGAAAGTGCCGCCTTCAAGGGTGGGGCCGATAAGTGCAGGTGCCGGTTGACGCGCCGCTACGGGCAAAACCACGATCGAGCCGTCGCCGGCGACGAACCCGGCATCAGCTCCAGCAGGTGAGGCGGGCTCGCTACCACCGCATGCGGTTATTAGGCACAGCGCGCTCCCGGCGATGAGCACCGATACGCATCGGCGAGTGCTGCGGTGCATCATGGCGGCTATGCGCCGGCGACCTTGCTGGCCTTGGCCAGGAGGTCACGTGAGGGCTCGGTATAGGTGATTGCTACCAGGTCGTCATTTTCATACGTCAATGAAGTAAGTGAAGCGAGTGTGCACTGCCGGCTACGTGGGTCATGCCAAAGCCGGCGGTCTTCGGCAGCTAAGCGTGCCACCCAAATAGGTAATTGATGGCTGACCAAGACTGCTTCGTGGCCGCGAACTTGGTCACGTGCCGCATGCACCGCAGCGGTCATGCGCGAGGCCACTTCGTCATATGGCTCACCCCAGGATGGGCGAAATGGGTTCCAGAGGTGGCGCCACGTCCTTGGCTGTTTCAACACCCCGTCACCGACGCTAACCCGCTGACCCTCAAAGATATTGTCAGCTTCAATCAGCAACGGCTCTGTTTGAATAGTTAATCCGTGCTTTGCCGCAATCGGCTGCGCGGTTTGCTGAGCCCGCTCCATCGGCGATGCGATAACAGCGGTTACGTCGTTGTCTGCCAGGGCCGCTGCCGCTCGTGTTGCCATCACCTGCCCAAGATCAGAAAGGACATAACCTGGAAGGCGCCCGTAGAGGACACCTTCTGGGTTGTATACCTCGCCATGCCTGAGCAGATGTACAACGGTTCGCTCTTCGCCACCCACACGAACCACTCTAAGTTACGTAACTTTGCGGCGCGCAGCGGTGCGCCGCCGACTCGGGCGCCAACTGCCTTCACCGGATTCGAGAGCCGCTTCGCGAAGTACTTCTCCATGGGCCGCGACCGCCTCGACTAACCCGTGCAAGGTGCTGGTGCCGGCGAGTACGTCGACGCGCAGGCCGTGCTCCTGCGCAGCCTTAGCGGTCTGCGGGCCGATGCACGCCACGATTGTGGTGTGGTGGGGCTTACCCGCGATGCCAACGAGGTTGCGCACCGTGCTGCTAGAGGTGAACAACACTGCGTCGAAACCACCGGTCTTGATGGCTTCGCGCACCTCGGCGGGCGGTGGTGCTGCCCGCACGGTGCGATAAGCCGTGATGTCTTCGACCTCCCAGCCAAGTTCAGCCAAACCAGCAGCCAAAGTGTCGGTTGCAATATCGGCGCGGGGCAGGAAGACCCGGTTGATTGGATCGGTCAATGAGTCGTATATCGGCCAGTCTTCAAGCAAAGCCCTGGTTGACTGGTCGCCAACCGGGACTAAATCCGGGCGTACGCCGAATTCGATTAGCGAGGCCACCGTGCTGTCGCCAACCGCCGCTACTTTCAGGCCCGCGAACGACCGCGCATCAAGGCCGTACTCATCTAGTTTTTCGCGGATAGCTCGCACCGCGTTTACCGAAGTAAAACCAATCCACTCGTAACGACCGGAAACCAGGCCGTGGATTGCCCGGTCAATTTGCTGCGGGGTCCGCGGCGGCTCGACCGAAATCGTCGGCACCTCCATGGGTACCGCCCCATGCCCGCGCAGCAGCGACATGATCGAACCGGTGGTGTCTTGGGTGCGTGGGATCAACACACGCCAGCCGAAAAGCGACTTCACCTCGAACCAATCCAATTTCTCGCGCTGTGCCACGACATCGCCGACGACCACGATGCCAACACCAGCGAGTTTCATCAGTTTTGAGATATTGCCAATCTCGGACAAAGTGCTGGCAATTGTTCGCTGATCAACCGTGGTGCCCCTTCGGGTTACCGCAATATGGGTCTGCGGATCGGCACCGGCCTGCACCAGCATCGCTGCAATTTCAGCAACTTTGTCTGCGCCATTTAGTACCACCAGGGTGATTCGCGGGTTGACAAGGTCAGCCCAATCCAAGTCAGCATCATCAGCGTCGACCACCCGAAATTGCCGAGTGCGGCCACCGGTTAATCCAAATCCGGCATATGCCGGGATCCCGGTAACTTCGCTGACTCCCGGGGCAACCTCAAACGGCACCTTGGCTTTCCGTAGCGCCGCCGCCTCATGAAGTAACGTGCCGTCGACCACTGGGTCGCCAGCAATGAGTCGTACGGTGCGCTTGCCATCTCGCGCAGCACTCACGATTAATTTGGCTCGCTCCACCTGATCTAGGGGCCCGCCTTCTTGATCAATCGCGATGATTATTTCGGCACCGGCATTTGAGTGGGCGTTAGCTATGTCAATCGCGTCAGCATCAACAATGACGACTTCAGCGTCGCGCAGAAGTGCTGCCGAGCGAAGTGTCAGCAACTCCGGATCACCCGGGCCAGCCGCAACAAGCGCGACCGAACCGAGGCTCACCTTTTTACGGGCCTTGGTAGTCGTATTCACAATGTCTCCTGGGCTGGTACCGATTGGCTCATTTGGTATTACTGGATTCTTTGACTTGGTCATGCGTTCATCGCCTCCGGCTCATAGCCACGGCGTTGCTCGTGGAATGCGAGAATCTGTAATTCAACCGCGAGATCAACTTTGCGTACTTCAACTCCGTTGGGGACTTCGAGGACCACCGGCGCGAAATTCAAGATGCTGCGAATCCCTGCAGACACAAGTCGGTCGCATACCCCCTGCGCACAATCCGCCGGCGTGGCAATGACCCCGATTTGGGCTTTGGTCGCGCCCACAATCGTCTCGAGTTCGACGAGGGGGCGAACTTTCAATGCGACGAGGTTGCCGAGTTCAGTGGCCGTAAGACTTTCGCCTATTACGTCAGGATGATTATCGACCAGGCCCACGATTGCAAAACCACGTGAAGTAAATCCCCGATACGAAATCAATGCCCGACCTAAATTGCCGACGCCCACGATTACTACGCCCCAAGGCTGCGCGGAGCCCAACTCCCGGCTGATGTGGTAGGTCAGGTAAGAAACGTCGTAGCCAACCCCACGGGTGCCGTACGAGCCTAAGTATGAGAGGTCCTTGCGAAATTTAGCCGAGCTAACCCCGCATTTAGCGGCAAGTGCCTCAGAGGAAACCGTCTGCACCCCGGCCTCGCTCAGGGAAACCAACACACGGTGGTAAACCGGTAGCCGGGCTACCGTGGCACCTGGAATACCACGATCGGCCTCACGGGGCCGACCTTTGCCGAGGGAGATTGACACGTTGCTCCTGCTGGGAAGCCCCGCCGCATTCGACGAGGTGCCCTAAGGGTAGGCATTAGTTCCCTACTTCACAAAGTTGAGCGGACACTTGTGTCCGATTATCGGGATAGGGCTCTGCGTAACCGTTCCGGATCTACTCTCCAGAAATCGTGAACAGCTCCATCAATGAGCAACACCGGGATCTTCTCCCAATAAGAATCAAAGAGGGCGACATCCTCCAAAACCGACACTTCATCCCAGGTCGCACCGGTCTCCGCGCACACCTGCTCAACGATTACCCGGGCCTCATCACATAGGTGACAGCCCGGCTTGCCGACAATTGTGACGTTCATGAAGGGTCAAGTGAGCACTTGTCACTCATCTCCATAAACCTCACGAAGTCGGCCTTTAGCCACCTTGCCGGTTGCTGAGTGTGGCAGCGCATCGACAATTCGAATCACCGATGGACACTTAAACCGCGCCAGCCGCTCGGCGCAATACGCAGCCACATCGCCTACCGAAAGTGCCACGCCCGGAACTGCAACCACGAGCGCCGTAACCGCCTCGCCGGTCGCGTCATCAGGCACTCCGATCACGGCAACTTCAGCTACCGCATCCATCGAATCAATGGCAACTTCGATTTCACGTGGATAAACATTGAAGCCGCTAACCAAAATCACTTCACGTCGGCGATCAACAATGTGTAGGTCACCGTCGGCGTCGAAGAATGCGATGTCACCGGAACGGAACCAACCGTCAGCGTCGGACCCGCCAACCCCATCCGGCCAATAGCCACTAAATACCGATGGACCTCGAACCCACATCTCACCCGGATCCCCTTCTTCGGCGTCGGACCCAGAGTCAGAACCTTCATCATGTACCAAGCGCACCTGCACCCCGGGCAACGGCCGACCAACCGAACCGGGCTTGGGCACGCCCGAGACCAAAGTTGTCGCGACGACCGGGGCGGTTTCGGTCATGCCATAGCCTTCAAAGATTTCTTGGCCGGTGGTCGCGGCAAACTCTTCGAATACTCGAGGTGGCAACGGTGAACCACCGCTGGTGAATAGTCGAACACCGGCAAGGGCTTCGCGGGCAGCGGGTACCTGACACCAGGCCTGATACATGCCGGGTGCACCAGCGACGGTAGTGACCCCGTGCTTAGTGATGACTTCAAGGCTACCGACCGGGTCAAAGCGATCTAGTACTACGCAAGTTGCCCCGGCCGACGCCGCTAGGCCAAGTGCGGCATTGAGCCCGTAAACGTGGAACATCGGTAATACGAGCAGAACTACATCACTGTGCTGCACCGCGGGTGGATCCTGCAGTGACCTAATCATCTCGACATTCGCACGTAGGGCGCCGTGAGTGAGCATTGCCCCCTTTGGGCGCCCACTGGTGCCTGCGGTAAAAAGCAGGAGTGCGAGTGAATTAGTCGGGGTGACTTGCTCGGCGAGAACCAGCTGCGAACCAGTTTCGAGGATTTCACGCCAGGGTTTACTTCCCAAGACAATCACTTCGCAGGCCGCAAGTGATGCCGTTGCCGCGTTGGCGGTAGCCGCAGTGCCTTCGTCGACAAGCAAGAGCCGCGCACCCGAATCAGCTATTAGTAGAGCGATCTCCGGCGACGTGTAGGCCGGGTTGAGTGGGACAGCAACAAGGCCGGCGCGCAAGATCCCGAAATATGCAACGACAAAATCAGCTGAGTTACCCAGAAGACCTGCTACCCGTTCACCCGCGTGTAAACCGCGCTGGATTAGACCGCACGCGAATGCATCAATCTGTACATCGAGTTCTGCCCAAGTCAAGGTCCGATCTGAATCAATGACGGCAATTTGGTTTGGGTAATTGCGTGCCGAATTTCGGACAAATTCAGCCACGTTGGAGTTCGGTGTCATGCCCACTCCTCCCTCCATGCCTGTGCAGGAGCCGCTCCCCTAGGTACGCTCAGCCTATGACGGCACCGGCTCCGCCCGCAGCGCCCACGACCCAACCCGGAAACCTCGATGTGCTCTCGGCCTATCGCCGCGCCGGCGAGGCTTCGGCTAAAGCGGGGAAGGAGTCGTCTAGCCCGCACGGGCAGGCGCACAGCGCTGCCTTCTTTGATCTCGATAACACGATCATCCGCGGGGCGAGTGTGTTCCACTTTGCCGTCGGCTTAGCCAAACGCAAATATTTCACGATGCCAGAGATCGCTGGCTTCGCCGTCAAGCAAGTTAAGTTTGTGGTCAGCGGGTCCGAGGATCTCGAAGATATAGCTTCGGTTACCGAGGCCGCACTCTCGTTCGTGCAAGGACGAAGTGTCGAAGAACTAAATGCTTTCGGCGAAGCGATCTTCGACGAGAGCATGGTCGACAAACTCATCCCCGGATCGCTGGCGCTTGCCCAAGCCCATCTTGATGCCGGGCAACAAGTCTGGCTCGTAACCGCGACCCCGGTTGAACTGGCAACCATGGTGGCGCGACGTTTAGGACTTACCGGTGCACTAGGCACGGTTTCGGAAGTCAAGAACGGGATGTACACCGGCCGGCTAAACGGGCCCCCGCTGCACGGCCTGGCAAAAGCTGAAGCCATCAGATCTCTCGCAGCCCGCGAAGGCCTAGACCTCAGCGCCTGCTCCGCATACTCGGATTCATCAAATGACATTCCAATGCTTTCAGCCGTGGGTAATCCCGTCGCTGTTAATCCTGACTCAACCCTGCGGGCACATGCTCGCGAAAATAATTGGGTGATACGGGATTTTCGCCGGCGCGCGCAGATCAAGGAGTACTCCGCACCAGGTTTGTCAGCGGCAGGTGGCATTGCGTTCGGCTTGGCAATCGGTTACGCAATAGGCCGGCGCAAGCGTTAGCCGAACACCGAAGTGCGCTGCATCAAGAGTCGATAAAGAGTCTGCTGAATTTGCTCACGAACCTGATCGGTCAAGTCAAATACCAGCATCGGGTCGTCAGCAGCATTATCGGGAAATTGGTCGGTGTGAATTGGTTCACCAAAGTGAATGAACCACTTACTCGGCAGTGGGATCAATCCAAGTGGGCCAAGTAGTGGGAAAGTCGGCGTAATCGGGAAGTACGGCAAACCAAGTAGTCGAGCAACTACGGTCGCATTCGCGATCATCGGGTACGTTTCCTCGGCGCCCACAATGGCGGTCGGAATGATTGGGGTCTTTGTTCGAAGTGCCGCTGCCACAAAACCGCCGCGGCCGAAACGCTGCAGTTTGTAGCGTTCAGCAAATGGTTTGCCAATGCCCTTGTAGCCCTCCGGCCACACGCCCACAATCTCGCCATCACCTAATAGGCGCTCCGCATCGGGATGGCAGGCCAAGGTGTGCCCTGCTTTTCGGGCGATCTCACCCAGGAACGGGCTCTGGAACACGAGGTCTGATCCGAGCATGCGTAGATGGCGATGGGCGGGATGCTCATCTAGGAGTGCCAACTGAGTCATAACCGCATCAAAGGCGATAACACCGGAATGATTCGCCACCACCAATGCCCCGGTTTCTTCCGGTACATTTTCTAGGCCAGACGCTTCAACGCGAAACCAAGACTTGTAGATCGGACGCACCAAGGCCATCAGTACCTTGTCGTTGAACTCCGGATCAAAACCAAAATCATCAACTGAATAATCTCCGGCTAGCCTGCGCTGCAAGAATTCCCAGAACTCCATCAGACGTGCCATTACATCTGGCTCAAGGTCTGCAACAAGGCGCGGGACGATCGGGTCGTCCCCGTGAATCGGAATTATTTTCGCGTTAGGCAACTGACACCTCGCGTCGAGCTAGAAAACTCGCGAATGCTTGCGGAGTTGAATACATCGGAGTGTGCCCAAAAGTCGTTTGGGCAAGGGAGGTGTCAAGTACCCTGCCAAAAGTCAAGTAACGCAACTGTTCGGTGGTGAAATCAATTACCCCAGCACTGCTAATGCTGCGGCCGACCGGCATGAACAAAAACTCCGGAAGTGAAACGCGTTTGTGGCCTGTTCGACGGATCGCCTGAGACAGCATCAAAATACCGCTGCCCGCGACATTGAAAGTGCCGGCATAACTACCCAACACAGCACGCTTAACGAACTCAAGGCCGTCATCTTCATGAATGAATTGCAACCGAGCATCAAACCCCAACACCGTCGGTATCACCGGTAGCGAAAAATAGGTTGTCATCGCCGTATCGATACCAGGGCCAATGATGTTCGCGAACCGCAAAGTGGTGACGGCCACATCTGGCCGTCGGCGCGCAAAACCGCGTACGAATCCCTCCACCTCAACCGAGTCTTTCGCCCACCCTGACCGCGGGGTATGCCGAGGCTGCATCTCTTCGGTGAACATCGCTGGGTCCTTTGGCCCACTTCCATATACCGAAGCTGACGACTTCACAACTAATGCCTTGACGCTAGGGGTGCGCTGACAGGCCGCGAGTAACTGCATCGTGCCTATGACGTTGATTTCTTTCATGGTCGCCCGACCACCGGCCTGCCTCGGGGTAGCAATCACCCCCATGTGGACCACGGTGTCGACGCCGGACTCGCCAAGGACTTTGGCAATAACTGGGTTACGGATATCGGCTCGGACGAACTGCATCTGCGACAACTTAACTTTCGGCGGTATTACATCAACACCGATGACCTGATCAATACTCGGATCCTTAGCGAGGATTCGGGCAATTTGCCCGCCAAGATAACGAGAGACACCGGTGACTAGGACTATGCGCCCCATTACCGACCCCCTAGCTGGCTGATCGCGGTGACTTATTACCGGGGCCAGACTAGCCCTTGTTGCGGCGTTGAACTCGGGTACGGCGCAGCAGTTT
>Ga0194035_1000430_pt1 | contig 24531 bp, 15 predicted proteins | sample JunL2320m_MetaG_FD_148680 | JGI IMG/M metagenome (GOLD analysis project Ga0194035, IMG submission 148680) | Anoxic zone freshwater microbial communities from boreal shield lake in IISD Experimental Lakes Area, Ontario, Canada - Jun2016-L239-20m | ecosystem: Environmental > Aquatic > Freshwater >...
CACCGGCACCCGCCGCACCCCCGAGGCCGCCGGCCCCGCCGTTGCCATTAGTGCCTGACGCGCCGCCGTTACCGCCCACGCCGCCCGCACCACCTGCGCCGCCGTCGGCGCCACTGCCGCCGCTGCCGCCGACGGTGGACTGGTCGCCGTTGGTGGCACTGATCCCGGAGCCGGCATTACCGCCGACTCCACCTGTGCCGGCATTACCGCCGGCACCGCCGGCACCGCCGTTACCGGTCGCCGCTGTGGCGCTGCCGCCCGAGCCGCCGGCGCCACCGTTACCGCCCGCGGTGCCGTTACCGCCATTGGCTTCGATGCCGGACTTGCCGTTGGCGCCGGCGAAGCCGGCCCCACCCCTGCCACCGTTGCCACCGTTGCCACCGTTGGCCGTGTAGGTGGCGCCGCCGTTACCGCCCGCGCCGCCCTTGCCGCCGGCCACACCCGCGTTCACCGACGCGAATCCTGCGCCGCCGTTGCCTCCGTTGCCACCGTTGGCAGCCGGATTCCCGGCCACGCCGTTAGAGCCGCCCGAGCCGGTCCCCTTGACGCCGCCGGCACCGGGCGTTCCGGCCTGGCCGCCGTTGCCCCCGTTGCCGCCATTTGGGTTGGTGGCATCGCCAGCGAGTCCATTGCCGCCGTCGCCACCAACGCCAGCGTCGCCACCCTGGCCGCCACTGCCGGCGGTACCGGCGGTGCCGGTGCTGACAGCACCCGCGTTACCGCCCCTGCCGCCAGTCGCGCCTGCGCCGCCGTTACCGCCGTTACCACCATTACCGCTATTGATCGCGAATGAGGTCGGGCTCAGGCCGAGACCGCCAGTGCCGCCCTTGCCGCCGATTCCGCCGCTACCGCCGTTGCCGGAGGTACCGGTGGTCGCAGCGCCGCCATTGCCGCCATTGCCGGCCGCTGCCCCGTCTTTGCCACTCAGGGCGTTGGGACGGACGTCTGTGCCCTGGGCCCCCGGGCCGGCCTGGCCGCCGTTGCCGCCGTTACCACCGTTGCCGGCCACACCCGCGGTAGCGGCACCGCCGTTGCCGCCGTTACCGCCGACACCGCCGTCATTGCTCTGGCCGCCGAGGTTGCCGCCGTTACCGCCGTTGCCGCCGCTGCCGGCGTCGGCGAATGCGCCGTCGGTGCCGGAGGTGAGGCCGGTGCCGCCGGTGCCCGCGACACCGGCGTTGCCGCCGTTGCCGCCCGTACCGCCGGTGCGATCGGAGGTCGACACGAAGGTGCCACTCTTGCCGTCACTGCCGTTGCCGCCTGCGCCACCGCTGCCGGCATTGCCGCCGTTACCGCCTGCGCCACGAGTGCCATTTGTTGCGCCGCTGCCGCCGGCAACACCGGCGGCTCCGCCGTTGCCCCCCGCGCCACCGTTGCTGCCGGCCCCCCCGTTACCTCCGGGCTTGCCGAAGGTGCCACTGGTCGTGCCGACGGGAGGATTGAAACCTGCGCCGCCGTTGGCGCCGTTTCCGGCAGAGCCGCCGTTTCCGGCGTTGCCGCCGTTTCCGTTGGTGCCGGTGGTAGCACCGCTGCCGCCGGCAGTGCCCGCGATCCCGCCGGTGCCGCCATTGCCGCCGTTTCCGGCATTGCCGCCCGCTCCGCCTGCCTGGCCGTCAATGCTCGCTGCGGTACCCGCCGCACCGACCACACCGTCGCCGCCGCTACCGGCGGCGGCGCCGGCGCCACCGTTACCGGCATTGCCACCGTCTGCGTCGGCACCCGCCAGGGCGCCGGCGCCGCCCGCGGCACCGCCTACTCCGCCGTCACCGGAATTACCGCCACGGCCACCATTGCCGCCGCGGCCGCCGTCGGTACCCGCCGCGCCCGGAGTCGCACCGTCGGGGCCGTTGAGACCGGCTCCGCCAGCTCCGCCGTCGCCGGCGTTACCGCCAATGCCCGCATCACCCCCGTCGCCGTAGCTGCCACCTGTACCGGTGGTCGCGGCGCCGGCCGCGCCACCCTGACCGCCATTGCCGCCGGACGCACCGCTACCGCCAGCGCCGCCGTCGGTACCATCCGGGCTAGCCAGGGTGCCCGCCGTACCGGCGACACCACTGCCGCCGTTACCGCCTAGGCCACCTGCGCCGCCCGTACCGCCATTGCCGGCGGTACCGGTGGTCGCCGAACCGCCCGCGCCACCGGTGCCGCCGTTGCCGCCGATGGTGCCGGACAGTCCGGACCCGGCGGGTGCGTCGTAGCCGCCGCCACCCGTGCCACCCTCGCCGCCGTCGCCGCCGGTGCCGATGGTGACATCGCCACCCTTGCCGCCGGTGCCACCATTGCCGCCGTCCTTACCGGCCACCGTGGAGGTCCAGCCATTGCCGCCGCTGCCCCCTTCGCCGCCGTCGAGGAGAGCGCCGCTATTGCCGCCGGTGCCGCCGGTGCCACCCGCGGCACCACCCGAACCCGCGCTGCCCGCCGCGCCGCCGTCACCACCGGTGCCACCGTCCGGGTTGTCCTCGGTTCCATCCGCACCGGCCGCGCCGTCCGCGCCCACACCGGATGCGCCGCCGTTACCGCCATTACCGTCACCGCCGCTGCCGGTTCCGCCATCACCGCCGCCACCGCCATTACCGCCGTTGCCGCCGCCGCCGCCGGCAGTGCCGGGCTCGCCGTCGTTCACGCCTGCGCCACCCGCGCCGCCCGCACCGGCGTCACCGCCATTGCCGCCGCTGCCGGTTTCGGAATCGCCGCCATTGCCGCCCGCGCCACCGGAACCGCCGGAGCCACCGGTCTGCGCGCCCCCACCGGCGCCGCCGGCACCACCATTGCCGCCACCCGTGGCGCCCGCGGACGAGAAGCCGTAACCACCGTTGCCGCCGTCGCCGCCGTCGGCGGAGGTGCCGTCGACGCCCCAATCCGCTCCCGAGCCGCCGGCCGCACCGAAGCCGATGGTGCCGCCCTTGCCGCCCTTGCCGCCGTTGCCCCCTGTCGGGGACGCGGCGTTGCCGTCGGCGCCGTCGCCGCCGTTGCCACCGGTGCCGGCATTCCCGCCGTCGCCACCAACGCCGCCGACTCCGGAGATCGCCCCGGCCAGGCCGCCAACGCCGCCGTTGCCGCCGTTGCCGCCGACGGTTCCGGCGGTGCCATTGCCGCTGGGGAAGGTTCCGTCGGTGCCGTCGGTGCCGTTCTTGCCGCTGCCGCCGCTTCCGCCGCGGCCACCATTGCCGATGGAGCCGGCGTTGCCACCGATACCGCCGTTGCCACCGGAGGTTCCAGCCACGGCCGAAGCATCCGAGGACGCGTCGTAACCGCTGCCACCGGCCCCACCGTTACCGGCAGGGGACGTTACTGCGGTGCCGTCAGCTCCGTCCGCACCGTCGGTCGCGGGGTTGCAGGTCTCGTCATCGGTGTAGCCGGCCAGACCGCCCTTGCCGCCGGTTCCTGCGGTGCTGGCATCGCCACCGTTGCCGCCATTACTGCCGGCGGTGATCAGCGCGGTGCCGTTGGCGCCGTTGCCGCCATTGCCCGGGGTGCCGGCGTTGCCGCCGGTACCGCCGTTGCCACCATCGCCGGCAGCAGCAGTGCGCTCGAAGAAGAACAGGAAGCGGCCCTCACCGGCCGCACCGCCGTTGCCGCCGTTGCCGGCGCTGCCGGCATTGCCACCGTTGCCGCCATCGGTGCCGTCAATCAGCGGATTGGCTGAGCTCACCCCGTTGACTCCGTTACCGCCGTTGCCGCCGTTACCGCCGAGGCCACCGTCACCACCATGGCCACCCCAGCCGAAGACCCAGGAGCCCTCGCCGCCATTGCCGCCGTTGCCGGCACTGCCACCGCTAGAGCCGTCCGTGCCGCTGTCGCCCGGAAGCACACCGTCGATGCCATCAGTGCCGTTGACGCCCGCGCCGCCCGCGCCGCCGTTACCGCCGCGGCCAATCACCGAGAGCAGGCCGGTGCTGCCGCCGTTACCGCCGTCGCCCCCGATACCGGACACGCTCGCGGCCACGCCACCATCGCCGCCATTGCCGCCGCGACCGATCTTCAGGCCGCCGCGGCCACCGCCGCCACCGTCACCACCGCTGGCGCCGAGTCCGCCAGTTCCACCGTCGCCGCCGATACCCCAGAATGTCAGATAGCCGGAATCGCCTGCGGCCCCGCCGTTTCCACCAGTGCCACCAGTAACGAATGCGTTGCCGGTGCTGGCTCCGCCGAGGCCACCGTCGCCGCCGAAACCAAGGAAGGACAGCACCGCACTGCTCCCGCCGGAACCGCCGTTGCCACCGTTACCGGACACAACATCACGAGCACCCGCAGCACCGCCGGCACCGCCGGCGCCGCCCCCGCTGATAAAGGACAGCAACCCGCCGCCGCCGCCGGCGCCGCCATTGCCGGCCGCCGCGCCGAAGCCGCTGCCGCCGGCGCCACCGGAACCGCCCACACCGAACAGTGAGATCACTGCGGCCTTACCGCCGGCACCACCGTTGCCGCCCGCGGTGCCGGTGGCCCCGTTGCCGCCGTTGCCGCCGGCACCGCCTGCGCCGAACAACGCCAGCAATCCGGAATTTCCACCTGCGCCGCCATTGCCGCCGCTTTTGCCGCCAGTGGTCAGGCCACCGGAACCACCCGCACCGCCCTTGCCCCATAGCGCGAGCGCTCCGGATGTTCCGCCAGCACCACCCGCGCCGCCGCTGCCACCACCGACGCCGCCGGCGCCGCCGGTGCCGCCAGCTCCGCCCCTGCCATTGAGGAGCCCGGCACGACCGCCGGCACCACCTACGCCGCCATCGCTACCGAGGGTCGCGCCTCGGCCACCCTCGCCGCCCGCGCCACCGGTGCCGTAGTGCGAGAGGAATCCGGTGTTACCCGCGGCGCCACCCGCGCCACCGGTGACACCGATCGCGATCGACTGCGCACCCGCGCCGCCATTGCCGCCATTGCCCAGGAACAACCCACCCGAGCCGCCGGCCCCGCCGGCGCCGCCGTTGATACCCGCCCCGCCGTTGCCGCCGTTGCCGAACCAGCCCGCGGAGCCGCCGGTGCCGCCGTTGTAGCCGTTACCGCCGTTACCGACCAGACCGGCGTTGCCGCCATTGCAGGCGGTACCACCGGTGCAGGTTTCCGCGGTGTAGCTGAAGCCGCTGCCCACCACGATGCCGGCGTTCGGATTGTCAGCGGTGCCGTTGCCGACGAAGATCCGCAGAATGCTGCCCGGCTGCCAGGCCCCCACCGCCGACGCACGCGGACCTGCTGGCTCACCGCTGGTGACCGCGGTCGCCGCGGCCTGCGTTCGCAAAGCGCCACCCAGTTCGCGACGGCTGACCCCGAGCGCCGTCCACGCCAAAGGCGCCACTGCCGAACCGTCACCACTGCCGTTCAACCACGTCGATAAGTTGTCGTTCAGCCCACTGACCCCGCCAGAAGCCTCAGCCGGCTGGGCCACACTCATCACCGGTTCCGCCACGATCACCGGATCGGCAATCTGAAACGAATCTATCACTGCGGCAACAGGATCCGAAGAATCCGACCGCGGCGTCACTGACGGCAGATCGATAGGGCCGGGATTGACGCCCGACACCCCAGGGTTGGGTCGCTGGTGATGCGTCCGATTGCCCGTCGCCGCCGCGGGCTGGGAAGGCCGTCCCCGAGCCGCTGAGCGCCGCGCCGGCGCTGCCGTGGACCCTGACGATCCCGACGACGCCGACGATGCATCCGAACTCGAACCCGCTGACCCAGTCGTATCAGCAGCAGCTACCGGCATGGATGCCACTGCCGCGCCGACACCCAGCGCCACCGCAAGTGCGCCCACACGACCTACATAGCGGGCATACCCCGATGCCGACTGCTCCACCCGCGGCGCCCTACGAGACTGGATCTCACGAACTCGACTGATGCGGTTATCAGCAACACCGGACACGGGGGAAACGACTGGGCTCATCTGAGAATCCTTCGATGGACGGGCGCAAGCTGCCTCGCGCGGCGTTGCCAGTATCGCTACTGGCAAACATTATGTCTAGCGAATCGGGATTCCATGCCAAAAGCGCTAAAACCGCCGCAGGCCAGTATCCCGTCCCGGCGTATCCACGACGGCAGCGGCTGGCATACCCCGGGCGTGCACTTCTAGCAACAGGACGAAGCCGGTTCAGCCGGCGCCTCAGCCGGTGCACCGAAGGTCCCTGAGTCAGTTCGAGTGAGGATAAAAGTGCAGCTTCCCGCGGTACTGCAGCAGTAACGCGACGGTGGCGGTCCAGCCCGTCTGGTGACTTGCTCCCAGGCCCCGGCCGGTGTCGCCATCGAAGTATTCGTAGAAGGGCACCAGGTCCCGCCAGTACGGATCGTTCTGGAAGTACTCGTTGTCCCCGAACACCGCACGCCTGCCGTTTTCGTCGCGGACCATCAGACTGGTAAGACGCCGGGCCATCCGATCGCCAACGGTGACCAGCGACGCCGTCCCGGTCGGATCCGCCGGATCGGGAACGCTGAAGGTGTCTCCGAGGAATCGTGCGTAGGAGTTGAGCGCCTGAACGAACAGGAAGTTCGTCGGCAGCCACACCGGGCCACGCCAGTTGGAGTTCCCGCCGAACATCCGATTGCGGGATTCGGCGGGCGCGTAATCGACGACGTGGTCTATACCGTGCACGCGGTAGGTGTAGGGATGATCGCGGTGATAGGCCGACATGGAGCGAATACCGTTGGGCGACAAAAAATGTTGTGGATCCAGCACTCGTTCCAGGATCGCCGCCAGTCGATCCTGGTGGACGACACCCAGCATGAAGTGCGATCCGTCTCCACCGGTCAGTTCGAGGTTGACGTCGCGGTCGGTGTGCTCATAGGCACGCGATAGTTCGTCGAGGTAGCGCTTGATTGTCTGCACCGCTTCGGTGGCGGTGACCGGGATCGCGAAACCGGCGAACAGCGGAACCACGGCTTGCATCGAGAACACCTCGAGCGATCGGCTCGTACCGTCGGGCAACTCGATCACGTCGTGGTAAAAACCGGTCGTCTCATTCCAGAAGCTGATGTGATCGCTTCCCTTCTCCAGCGCATTGGCGATCAGCCACGCGTCCCACACCCATCGACCGAACATCCGCAGGTACCCCGGATCCTCAACGGCGAGTTCGATGGTCATCTCGAGGAGGTGAATCATCAGTGCCGCCATCCACGCGGTGCCGTCCACCTGGGCCAGGGTGCCGCCGGTGGGCAGCGGATGGTCGCGGTCGAAGACACCGATGTTGTCCATGCCGAGGAAGCCGCCGCCGAACACACCGCGGTTGGATGCGTCCTTCTGGTTCAACCACCACATGGCGCCCAACGTCGCCGAGCGATACACCATGGCCAGAAAGTCGCGGTCACCCGTTCCGGTGCGGGCGCGGTCGAGTTGGTACACCTGCCAGCCGGCCCAGGCGTGCAACGGCGGGTTGGTGTCGCCGAAGGACCATTCATACGCGGGGATCTGACCGTGCGGATGCTGTGCCGTGGACTGCTGGAGAATAAGGACCTGTTCCTTAGCGAACTCCGGGTCGATCAATGCCATTGCCACGCAATGAAAAGCCGAGTCCCAGGCCGCGAACCACGGATACTCCCACGCGTCCGGCATCAGGATGACGTCGCTGAGGGCGAAGTGCTGCCAGTCGGTGTTGCGGCCTGTCCACCGCGCATCCGGCGGCGGCGGCTGGCCCGGGTCTCCTTTGAGCCACCGGCGCACGCGGTAGCTATAGAACTGCTTGCACCACAGCAGCCCGGCCAGCGCCTGGCGCTGCACCAAGCGCTCGTCGGCGCTGAGATCCGCGGCGACCAGATCCTCATAGAACGCATCAGCCTCGGCCTTACGCACCGCCAGCACCGTATCCGCATCGTCAAAAGGCAGGGCAAGCTCGGTCGGGGCGAACCGCACCGTGACCGTAAAACTTTCACCCGCGTCAAGTTTCGCCACCACGTGGGCGGCGACCTTGCTGCCCTCAGTCGCGCTGACGGCAGCGGCATCGCCGCCGACGACGTAATCATTGATCCCGTCCTTGGCCGTCACCGAGGTGTTCGCAGATCCGAACAGCAGACGGTTGTTGGTCTCGTTCTCGCAGAAGAGCAGATCGGGAACTTCACCGGTCGAGGACATCACCGACAACCAGCGCTGCCCCAGTTCCGGATGGCGCGTTGTGGCAACACCTTTGCGGCACCGGGTGATTCGCGGTGCAACTTCGCCGGACTCCCACGACCAGGTGTTGCGGTACCACAGCTGTGGCAGCACGTGAATCGTCGCCGCCTGCGGCCCACGGTTGGTCACCGTGACCCGGCAGAAGAAGTCCTCCGGCGACGCCTTGGCATACTCCACCGCGACATCGAAATACCGCTGCGCAAGCCACTCCTCTCGCAACGCATCGAACAGTTCGTACTCGCCGACGTCCTGGCCGCGGCTTTGGTTGGTCTGCAGCAGATCGTCATACGGGAACGCCGCCTGCGGATACTTATAGACCATGGATGCGTAGGCATGCGTGGGCAGATTGTCGGTGTAGAACCAGTAGTCCTTGACATCCTCACCGTGGTTGCCCTGTTCATTGGATAGCCCATAGGGGCGCTCCTTAAGGATCGCGTCGCAGCCGTTCCATAGCGCGATCCCCATGCAGAGGATCTGATCGCGATCACACCAGCCGGCAAGGCCGTCTTCATTCCATCGGTACGCGCGACTGCGCGCATGCTCGAACGGAAAGTACGACCACGCCCCACCCTTGGCGCTGTAGTCCTCGCGGACCGTGCCCCATGCCCGCTCACTGAGGTAGGTACCCCAGCGTCGCCAATCCGAGGACCCTGCCTTGATCTCATCGAGGCGGTCCTGTTCGGCGGTGCTCACGACAGCCTCACGCCGGTCTCACGCCGGCGACGGGAGCCAGGGCTCGCGCCAACCCGGATGGCCGGCAAGCAGTTTCGCCGCACCGGCCGGCCCCCATGACCCGGGCGCATACGGCTGGACCGGCGGTGGCGCGTCCAGCAGTGGCTGGACGATCCGCCAGGTCTCCTCGACGCCGTCCTCCCGGGTGAAGTGGCTGGCGTCTCCGCGCAGCGCATCACTGAGGAGCCGCTCGTAGGGTTCGGGTGCGTCACCGAGTTCCTCGGCGAACACCAGCGAGAGATCGACGGTGCGAGTGTCGTTAACTGCGGGTGCTTTCGCCTGAATCACCAGGCACGCGCCAGGGTTGGGGTCGATCCGGAGGATGAGTTCGTCGGGATCGGGGATGTGTGGCAGGAATGCCAGTTTCGGCGGTCGCTTAAAGATGACCCGCATCTCGGTGGCCCGCACCGGTAATGCCTTACCGGCCCGGATGAAGAACGGCACACCCGCCCAGCGCCAGTTGTCAATCTCCAAACGAAGCGCCGCATAGGTCTCGGTCTTCGAATCCGGCCGCACGCCGTCCACCGACTGATAGCCGTCGTACTGGCCACGGACGTAGTGCTTGGGATCAATCGGCGGAATCGCGCGGAAAACCTCAACCCGCTTGTCGCGCTGGCCATCTGCCCCGGCGACGCTGGGCGGCTCGGAGGCGAGCAGTCCGATTAACTGGAGCAGATGGTTCTGCACGACATCCCGCAGTGCACCGACCGGATCGTAGAAACCGCCGCGCCCTTCGATGCCGAAGTTCTCGGCCATGGTGATCTGCACGGCGGCGATCCGGTCCCGGTTCCACAACGGCTCGAAGATCGAGTTGGCGAACCGCAGGAACGCGATGTCCATCGCCGGTTCCTTGCCCAGGAAGTGGTCGATCCGGAAGATCTGCCACTCCGCCAGAAGCGCACTCAGGTCCGCATTCAGCGCCCGTGCTGAGGCCAGGTCGTGGCCGAACGGCTTCTCCACCACCACCCGGGCCGTACTGGTGAGGCCGGCCGACGCCAAACCCTCCACCACCCGGCCGAATAACGACGGCGGAATCTCCAGATAGAAGACCGGGGTCCGGCGCCCCTCGATCGCCGTGGCAACGCGCCCATAGGTAGCGGAGTCGCCGAAATTACCCGACACCATCGATAAGCGCGCGGCCAACCGCGTGAAAACAGGCTCGTCGATGGTTTCCCCGGCCGCCTCTATGGCACTGCGGGCGTGATCGCGCAGCACGGAATCCGACCACTCGTCGAGTGCCACCCCGACGATCGGGCAGTCCAGCAGTCCCCGGCGTTCCATCCGGTACAGCGACCGGAAGGTCATCTTTCTGGCGAGGTCACCGGTGATCCCGAAGATCACCAACACATCAGCCGGCGTGATGGCCGGCGAGGTCACGATTCCTTTTCGTTGTGGCCGCCGAATTCGCTGCGCATCGCCGAGAGCACCTTGGCGGTGAAATCGCCGAGGTCGCGGGACTCGAAGCGCTGGTACAGCGCCGTGGTGATGACCGACGCCGGCACGCCCTCGTCGACGGCGGCGAGCACCGTCCAGCGTCCTTCGCCGGAGTCGGAGACCCGCCCGCTGTACTCCGCGAGTTCCGGCGAACGGGCCAGTGCCGACGCGGTGAGGTCGACGAGCCACGACCCGACCACCGATCCGCGCCGCCACAACTCGGCCACCTCGGCCACGTCGATCTCGTATTGGTAGGCCCACGCGTCGCGCAGGGGTGCGGTCTCGGCGTCGGCGGTGCGGTCGACGCTGCCGGCGTTGGCGTGCTTGATGATGCTCAGGCCCTCACCGATCGCGGCCATCATGCCGTACTCGATTCCGTTGTGAACCATCTTCACGAAGTGGCCCGCGCCGTTCGGCCCGCAGTGCAGATACCCCTCTTCGGCGGTGCCGTCGGTGCGGGTCCGGCCCGGCGTCCGCCCGACGTCGCCCCGCCCCGGTGAGATGGTCTTGAAGATCGGGTCGAGCCGAGTCACGACTTCGGTTTCGCCGCCGATCATCAGGCAGTAGCCCCGGTCCAGGCCCCACACCCCGCCGCTGGTGCCGCAGTCGACATAGTGGATTTTCTTCTCGGCGAGGTGCTTTGCGCGGGTGATGTCATCGCGGTAGTAGGAGTTCCCACCGTCAATCAACGCGTCGTCCGCGTCCAGCAGGGGGATCAATTCATCGATGATCTTGTCCACGATGGCCGCCGGAAGCATCAGCCAGATCGCCCGTGGCTTGTCCATCTTGGCCACCAGGTCCTGCAACGAGCTGGCGCCGGCGGCCCCCTCGGCCTCAAGTGCCGTGACGGCATCGGGGTTGACGTCGAATACGACACACCGATGCCCGTCACGCATCAGTCGCCGGACCAGATTGGCCCCCATCCGGCCCAGTCCCACCATGCCGAGTTGCATCGGTTTGTCAGTCGTCATCGCTGCCTTCCCTCTCTCCGTGATCTCGCACCGTAACCCCTGGATGCGAAATCTAGTCGCGCTGGAGGTAAACAAATCGCGTTTCCGCGCCTTAGCTGGTGAGACCATGAAAACACTGGTCGCACGGCGTGGTCATGTTGACGCTTGAGTTGCTGCACCGATAGATTAGGTCTCAAGTGGGCCTGTGCCCTCATCGGGGGAATCGCGAAAGGGGGGTGCCGTGGTGTCCGCATTCAAATGCGCCGCCCACGTGGGCGCGACAGCAATCGCGCTGGGTCTGTCACTGGCTGTTTCCTCAGGAGTTGCGGCTGCAGATGACTCCCAACCGGGCTCCCAGACCGCGTCGTCGGTAAGCACTGACGCTGCGCCCCCGCAATCGGAGAGTCCGCCAGCACGCCATCCGGCGCGTGAAACCCGGGCCGACAATCGGGCTGCACGCGCTGAATCCAATCCGAATCGCACCCCACGTGAATCCCCCCGTTCGGCCGCGCGTCTGGTGGCACCCGCCAGTGACAGCACCGGCCGGGAGCAGACAGCGCCCAAGTCCTCCACAGCGGTAGCGCCACGGACGCCATCGTCGGCTGCCCAGGCTGCCCCGGCGGGCGCTTCGCCAGCGGTGGCGCCGGTGGCCAGGCGTGCACTTCGCGTCGTGTCGACTACCGGCGCACTGAGCACGCCGGCCCGCGCGCGTGCGGCGGCATCGGCGACCGATCCGTTCTCGACGCTGCTATCCCCGATCCAGGGGTTCGTCGAGGGAATCGGGCTACTGGTGCGGCGCACCTTCTTCAACCAGGCGCCGTCAATGAGCCCGGTGCAGATCACCGGACAGAGCACGGGACCGATCACCGGCACCGTCGGAGCGTTCGACCCCGAATTCGACGCGATCGTCTATAGCATCACCCGCAGTGCCCAGTACGGCAGCGTGGTGGTCGGTACCGATGGCAGCTATACCTACACGCCCGGCCAAAACTTCGGCGGCACCGACACCTTCACCGTCGCCGCCACCGACACCGGGTTCCACATCAATCTTCTCGATCTTTTCCGCGCGGCCAGCACCTCGGCCAACGTTGCAGTCAAACAGGGCGCCGCCGCCACTTCCCCACGGCTGCAGTTCCAATTCGTCTACGGGACCGGATCACAACTCTGGTCCACCGCGGCCCGCAGCTCCCTCGAGTCGGCCGCAACCGTGCTATCGACCCACATTGTCGTGACGACGCCGGTTGTCGTCACCTTTAACGTCACCGGAGAGTTGTCGCCGCTCTCCACGACGCTGGCCACGGCCAGCAGCGAGTTCATCAGTGACGACACGGGCTTTCTCCCGACGGTGGTTCAGAACAAGATCCTCACCGGCGTCGACTCCAACGGGCCCACCGCCGACGGCGAGATCACCTGGAACTTCGCGCAACAGTGGGCCACCGGCGATACCGCCGACTACAGCCAGTTCGACCTCGAGGCAGTCGCAACCCATGAGTTGGTCCACACCCTGGGATTCCTGTCCTACGTGGCTGCGCCGGGCGCCAACACCGGTCAGAGCTGGACGATGTTCGACAGCTTCCTGGTGACCGCGGACGGCACAAAGGTGATCGGCAGTGACTTCACCTGGAACACCGCCTACGACCCGAACCTGACGGGCGGAAACGGCGGACTCTATTTCGGAGGCACGGACGCCGTCGCCGCCTATGGCGCACGGGTTCCCCTGTACACGCCGAGCCCGTGGGAATCCGGAAGCTCGGTCTCACATCTGGACGACAGGACCTTCGTCGGCGTCAACCGGAAGATGATGAACTCCCAGGTGCGAGTGGGCCGAGGCATCCGGGATCTGAGCCCGGTCGAACTCGGCATCCTTGCCGACCTCGGCTACACCGTCATCTAAATCCATCTCCGACGAAGGGCGATGGGCTCATATCAAGTCTGCCTTTGTCATTTCGTCTCGGGTGAGTTCGGAATCCGCCGGATGCTCGAACATCCCATTCGCATAAAACGGGCTCGGAATCATCAAATCCAACTGGGGTGGTGAGGCAAATCCGCCCATCATGGACGGTCCCCGCCCATCGATGCTGCGATGACCGTGCGCCACTCCGCATGGTGCCATCATCACATCGTTTTCCTCGGCGTCGACCCAGCCGAATCCGCCACCAAAAAGTTGACCTGAGCCACTCCACATCACCAGGAATTCGTCGGACACCGGGTGCTTGTGGATCACGTCCGCAACCCCAATCCCGGTATACGCGTAGTTGAAACCGGTCAATCGTGTCCCGGCCCCCGGCCACAGGACCAACCTCATGGGAAGTCCGATACCGGTGAAGGGGACACCGTCGAGAACATTGAACAAGGCCCCTGTCAGCTTGACCTCATCGGGGGCGAGATTTTTGGCCCTCACCTCGAGCTGGTCCTCGCGGAAAGTCATCTCCTCAAGTTTGGGAGGAATGACGGGGATTGCATTGGTGCAGGCTTTTGCGATGGAGTCGAAATTCATCACACCCAATTGATTGTTATAAAACCCGTTGTCGGAGTAGAGGTCGAACTGCGGCGGGCAGATCTGATTCACGAGAATCGCCGGTTCGGTATTGCCGGCGGGATTTCGGATCTGATGTTCTACGCCGGGGGGAAAGTAGGCGATATCACCGGGCTGCAACGTCACCCACCGGTCTTTGAGCCACACCTCGACGACGCCGTGCCGGCACAGTATGGCTTCCTCGGCCAGATCATAGGTGTACTGATCGCTGTGCTGGCCTGGCGCAACATTGGTGACATGAACTGATTGGGTCTGGTAGCCCGTCCCGGGCCAGGCCAAAAGTCTTGTTTCCAGACCGTGAGCGGTAATCGTCGGGCCGTCGAATAGGTTACCGATGGCACCCTCTGAACGAATTTGTTTCGCGCTCCGGTACCGGGCACGTAAATCATCGGTGATCTTCATCGGGATCCTTTGACGGTCGTGACGGTTCATGATCCTAGTTACCGATCTGCGAGCGAGGGTCAGCGACGAGAAACACCGGTTGTTTCCTGATTCGATACCTGTCAATATAGATGCGTGTCGAATCGATGCCCGGTGGGGCCGCTGGTGGCCGAGCCGCTGACCATGGCCGCGGCCACCGAGATGGCGGCGAAGTTCAAAGCACTGTCCGACCCCGTGCGCCTGCACCTGCTGAGCCTGGTGGCCAGCCACCGCGGCGGTGAGGCCTGCGTGTGCGATATCACCTCTGACGTGAGAGTGTCTCAGCCGACGGTGTCACATCATCTCAAAGTGCTGCGCGATGCCGGGTTGCTGACGTCGCAGCGCCGGGCGTCCTGGGTGTACTACGCGGTGGTTCCCGAAACACTGTCGGCACTGTCGGCGCTGTTGCGTACCGGCGTCGACGCAGCCACATCCGTCGGGGCGCCCGCGTGACTGAGACGGCCGCGCACGACGACACCTCCGGGGCGCTGGCCCGACTCTCCACACTCGACCGCTTCCTGCCAATCTGGATCGGGATCGCGATGGCGGCCGGCCTGCTGCTCGGCCGGATGATCCCGGGACTGTCCGGTGTGGTGTCGGCGGTGCAGGTCGACGGGGTCTCGCTGCCCATCGCACTGGGCCTTCTGGTGATGATGTACCCGGTGCTGGCCAAGGTTCGCTATGACCGACTGGACTCCGTCACCGGCGATCACAAGCTCCTGATGAGCTCGCTGGTCCTGGTCTGGTTGATCGGCCCGGCGCTGATGTTCACTCTCGCGTGGACTTTCCTGCCAGATCTGCCGGAGTACCGCACCGGGATCATCATCGTGGGCCTGGCACCGTGCATCGCGATGGTCATCATCTGGAATGACCTCGCCAGTGGTGACAGGGAGGCCGCTGCCGTCCTGGTGGCGATCAACTCCGTCATTCAGGTGCTGTTCTTCGCCGCGCTGGCCTGGTTCTACCTCTCGGTGCTGCCGAGCTGGCTTGGCTTGAAACAGACGACGATTGATTTCTCAACCTGGCAGATCGCCAAGTCAGTGCTGATCTTCCTCGGCATACCCTTAGTTGCGGGCTTCCTCACTCGCCGCTACGGCGAAAAGCTCAGGGGCCGTGCGTGGTACGAGTCGACGTTCCTGCCCACGATCGGCCCCTGGGCGTTGTACGGCCTGCTGTTCACCATCGTGATCCTGTTCGCGTTGCAAGGACGGCAGGTCACCTCCCACCCGTGGGACGTGGCCCGGATCGCTCTGCCGCTGCTGGCGTACTTCGCGGTCATGTGGAGCAGCGGCTATGCGCTGGGCGCCGCCATCGGATTGGGGTATGCGCGCACCACCACCCTGGCCTTCACCGCAGCGGGCAATAACTTCGAGTTGGCCATCGCGGTTGCCATCGCCACCTTCGGCGCCACCTCCGGGCAGGCGCTCGCCGGTGTCGTCGGCCCCCTGATCGAAGTGCCGGTTCTGGTCGCCCTGGTGTACGTGTCACTGGCATTACGTCGGCGATTCGCTTCGAAACCTTTACTGGCACAGCGGGAGTCATGATAAGGCCCAGCGTACTGTTCGTCTGCGTTCACAACGCCGGACGCTCACAGATGGCCGCCGGATTCCTCACTCATTTGACCGGTGATGCGATCGAGGTCCGCTCGGCCGGCAGCGCGCCGGCCGCGAGCATCAACCCGGTTGCCGTCGAGGCGATGGCCGAAGTCGGCATCGACATCTCGGACCAGTCACCGAAGATCCTCACCCCTGATGCGGTCGAAATCTCCGACGTCGTCATCACGATGGGCTGCGGGGACACCTGTCCGGTGTTCCCGGGCGTGCGCTACCGGGATTGGGAGTTGCCCGATCCGGCCGGTAAGGGAATCGGGGCGGTTCGCCCGATCCGCGATGAGATCAAGGCTCGGGTCCAGGCTCTTATCGACGAACTCACAACCGCGTAATCACATCATTAACCAGAGAGCGACGAGGAGCGCCGGACAGAACGGCAACCCAGCCCGACCGGGTCGAGATCACCAAGGACGACGGTTCCGTGCGGCAGAGCCGAACCAATCCCCACGCGGCATTTTCCAACATAGGCAGGCTCGATTCGCCAACCCGGCCCGGAGGTGCGGCGCCGCGGTTTAAGATCGGCTGCTATGACCGAGCGTGAGGCCATGCCCTATGAGGACCTCGGCGCATGGTTTACCGATGACCTCCGCCCCGGCTGGGCCCGCTACTGGAGTGAGGCGCCGGCTGCACCCCCCAAGCCGCCCTGGTACCGCAACAGCAAGGCGCTGCTCGCAATGATCACCGCGGCTGCGGCCGCCCTGGTGGTGGCCACCGCATTGCTCGTGACCCTCAGCAACGCCGACTTCAACCAGACCAGACAACTCCGCAGCATCAACCCGGCGCCCGTTGCGCCGGCGACCGAAACGGCGGTCATCGCCGCGACACCGTCACCGGCGGCACAGGCGGAAACCGAGACTGAACCCCCACCGGCAGCGGATCCGACGGCATCAGCGGATGCGCCTCCGCCACCGCCGGCGCCACGTGTGGTCGATACGAATAACTCCGACGGTCCGCGTATGAACGTCACGCGAGCGCCGATGAGTTTCACCCCCGGACAAATGCCCAAGAACTGAAGCCAGCAGTCTAAAGTCCGTTATCTGTACTGCAATCATTATCATCATGCGGCGCAGAGGATTTTACTGATTCGTGAGTAGCCGGGGGGCGGGGATGTGCCGATGACCGTGCCATGACCACTCCCGATTCGATGGACGCCAAGGCGAGGTTTCTGGCCGCCGTCGAACGAGTGCCCGATCGCGCCAACGGCGCGGAACGACTATGCGCCGCATGCGTGCTGGCCCTGCCGGTACGACGGGCCGCCATCGCGATATCCGTCAACGGCCACGGCTTGGAAGTGCTTTCCGCCACCGACCAGATCGCCGAGCAGGTGGAGTGGACGCAGGTCACGCTGGGCGAGGGGCCCGGATTCGATGCCGTGGCCAGTGGCGGTCCGGTCTCGCTGGTCAGCCTCGCGCAAGCCGATGGACGCTGGCCAGTATTCGTCCCGGAGATCGCCGGGACCGGCATTGGAGCCATGTATGCGCTTCCACTGCAGGTCGGTGCTATCAGGGTAGGTGTGTTGGATCTCTACTGCGGCCCCGGGGAGTTCCTTGAGGGACCCGATTTCGCCGATGCCGTCGCAGTCTCCGAACTGCTCACCTCGGTCCTTCTCGCGGTCGGTCCGGGCGGCCGGATTCCGGAATCCCTGGGCCCGTGGTGGAATCAGCCCCCGGGCACCCGTGAAGTCCATCAGGCCACCGGGATTTTGATGGAGCAGCTTCGCATCGACGCCCGGTCTGCCTATGTTCGGCTTCAGGCCTTCGCATTCGGAAATCGCCAATCCCTCAGAGACGTTGCCGGCGATGTGGTGGGCCGGCGGCTGAGGTTCGACCCCGATTCGGGCGAGGCCACCGCCTCCTATCCCACGGCACACCCATGATGTGCCCCCCAACATCCCTACTACCGCCTCGGGTGTGGGACTATTTATCGCAGGAGGATTGCCGTGGATGACTACGGGCGTTTAGCACAGGCGTTCGTCGGCTTGGCTGACACGCTTGTGGCCGACTATGACCCCATCGAACTCTCCCAGCAACTCATTGAGAGCTCGATGGCCCTGCTACCCATCGCCGCGGCCGGTCTCCTGATCGGCGACGTTCACGGCGAACTTCACGTTCTCGCATCAAGCAGCGAGGAGATTAGGCTGCTGGAGCTACTCCAAGTGCAAGCCGACGCCGGACCATGCCTGGTCGCCTACCGCACCGGTCAACAGGTCCTGGTCGAGGATCTGAATCTCGAGCCGCAGCGTTGGCCGGCCTTCGCACAGCAGGCCGCCGAGTACCAGTACCGGTCGGTGTCGGCCCTGCCGTTGCGGCTGCGCAACGATCGCCTGGGCGCCCTGAACCTATTCCGGACCGAGGTCGGTGCCATGTCACCCACCGATGTTTCCGTCGGCCAAGCCCTCGCCGACGTTGCCACCGTCGGGATACTGCACCAGCGAACCCTGACCCACTCGCATCTGATCAGCCAGCAACTCCAGGGCGCCCTGAATAGCAGGGTGACCATCGAACAGGCCAAGGGCGTACTTGCCGAGCGCGGTTCCATCGATATGGACCGAGCGTTCGTGTTGCTTCGGGCCCACGCTCGCAAGACTCAGCAACGTCTCGCCGATGTCGCCCGTGCGGTGGTGGACAACGCCGATACGACTGCGATCCTCGAGCAGGAGCAGACGTAGCCGTTCGGCACCCGGGTCGATAAAGTTCGTCCCCATTTTCGCTCCGCCGACTGTAGTGTGGTAGGGGCAAGGCTTTCCCCAGCCCCCGGTGAGCAATCTGGTTTCGGCTCATTCCTAGGGGTATTCCATGCCATTGCATTCAGCCGGACTCACTTTTCCGGAACGCCGCACCGTTCCCAGAGCGGAGACTCCGGCTTCTCCTAACGCCCCGGTCCGCGTACATCCCTGCGCCGTCTAGGGCGGGACTGTGCGCTTCGGGGGTGGCCTTGCCGGTGATGAGGGGTCCGGCAAGACCACCCCCAAAACGCACAGTCAGTCCTCACAGCGGATGCAACGTCACGAAGTTCGGTATCAATCCGTCGCGAAGTCCGCTTCCGCATCCCGTTGCAGGTTGACATAGGCGTCCTCGCTGACATCGAAGGCGACGGTCTGGATTGTGCCGCCGCTGAACGTGCCAGGATTCTTGTACTGCGCGGAGACATTATCGCCACTGTCATAGCCCACGCACAAACCATCGCCAGCCAACGTGAACTTACCGATCTGGGCCCGCATCGGTCCGCTGACCACCGGTTTACCATCGACGAAAAGCGTTGTGGTGCCCAGTGACTCGCCGTGCTCGCCGGCCTTCTCGCGCTTGAACTCCATACCGAGCGCATGCTTTCCCGGCGTCAGTGGCGGGGAGACGAAATCCTGCTCCGGCTTGATGCCGAGAAAGTTGTAGACGTAGTGCAGCCGGCCGCCGGAGATGAACAGGGTGTGCCCACCGAACCGGGAGCCGTGCGCGAAGATCACGCCCTGGGCATTCGCCGCCAGATCGACGGTACCGACGACCTTGTAGGACTTGCCCCGGATGTTGACCGCGACACCCTCGGGCACCGGCGCGGTATCCGGGTAGTACAGATAGCGGTTGCGCGGAGGTTCGGCCTGGGGCCGCGGGGTGCCGGCCTGCTCGACGGCCGAGCGGTCGTCGAGAGGCAGGACGAAGTTGTCTCTGGCTTCGGTGTCCCAGGCTTTGATGAGCTCTTTGAGCTTGTCCGGGTACTGATCGGCGACATTCGTGGACTCCGAGCGGTCCTCGGCGACGTGATAGAGCTCCCAGCGGTCTTGATCGAAGTGACCCTGGTTGCTGATCGGCGCGTGCAGTGCGGCGGCCTTCCAGCCGTCCTGCCAGATGCCACGGGTACCCAGCATGGCGAAGTACTGCCGCTTGCGGGTGGTGGCGGCATTCGGATCGTCGAAGCTGTAGCGCATCGACACGCCGTTGAGCGGGTACTGCTTGATGCCCTTGTATTCCTTGGGCATCTCCAGTCCGGCGACGTCCAGAACAGTGGCCGCGACATCGGTGGCGTGGTGATACTGGTCGCGCACCTGACCTTTGGCCTTCATGCCCTTCGGCCAGGAGATGATCATCGGATCGCAGGTGCCGCCGGAGAACTGCGCGTAGCGCTTGAACATCTGGAACGGGGTGGAGAAAGCCGTCGCCCAGCCGGTGGGGTAATGCTCGTAGGTGTCCGGGCTGCCCAGGGTGTCGATGTACTTCATATTTTCCGACAGTTCGTCGGGATAGCCGTTGAAGAACTTGTTCTCATTGACTGATCCGTTGGGTGAACCCTCGCCGGAGGCGCCGTTGTCGGCACAGTAGAAGATGATCGTGTTCTCCAACTGCCCGGTCTGCTCCAGATAGTCGACGATCCGCCCGACCTGGGCATCGGTGTACTCGGAGAACCCCGCGTACACCTCGGCAAGTCGGGAGAACAACTTCTTCTCATCGGCATTGAGCGAATCCCACGGCCGCACCGCATCATTGGGCGCCGTTTTCGCAATATCCTCGGGCAAAGGGTTGATCGGCGTCATCTTGGTACCTGCGGGCAACACGCCCTTGTCGATCATCCGCGGCAGCACCCAGTCCCGGTAAGCCTCGTAGCCGTCGTCGAACTTCCCCTTGTATTTGTCGATGTACTCCTGCGGTGCCTGATGCGGAGCATGGTTGGCACCGGGGCAGAACCACATGTACCAGGGCTTGGACGGGTTGGACGACCTCTGGTCGCGAAGCATCCGGATCGCGTTGTCGGTGAGGTCTTTGGAGAGGTGGTACCCCTCTTCGGGGCTGTACGGCTGCTCGACGAACCGGTTGTCCTCGACCAGGTCGGGGTACCACTGGTTGGTCTCGCCGCCGAGGAACCCATAGAAGCGGTCAAAACCCTTCTGTAGCGGCCACTCCGACTTGCTGCCGCCACTGGAGACGTCCTCCTCGGGCACGTTGTGGTTCTTGCCGATCCAGAATGTGCTGTAGCCGTTGTCCTGCAGCACCTGACCGATGGTGGCGCACTGCGCGGGCAGTCGTGCGGCCATACCCGGAAAACCGTTGGAGCCCTCGGTAATTGACCCGGAGCGGTTCACGTGCTGACTGCGGCCGGTGAGGAAGCACGACCGGGTGGGCGAGCACAGCGCGGTGGTATGCCACTGCGAGTACATCAATCCGTTATCGGCCAGCCGTTGCATGACCGGCATCTCGATCCGGCCGCCATAGGGTGACCAAGCCGCCAGACCGGTGTCGTCGTAGAGCACCACCAGAATGTTGGGCGCGCCCTCGGGCGCCTTCTTCAGTTCGAACGGTTTCCAGTCCGGCGTCGAGTCCCGGACGTCGAGCTCGATCTTGCCGTCGAAGCCCTCATTGATACCGGTGCCGTAGCCGGGCGGACCATCACCGGAGGCATTGCTTCCGCCCTTGGAATCGCACCCGGCGGCGAAAGCGCCTGCCGCGGCCGCTCCCACGCCGGCGGCCATACCGCCCAGGATCTTGCGCCTCGAGAGCTTGCCGCGACCGCCGGTGGTCTCGTCTGCGGTCGGTTCAGTCGGGTCGCGGTCGTCCATGATCATTCCCTCGTCGTAGGTGTGGCGAGAACGGGTGAATCCGTCGTAATCTAACAGACCAACCCGTCCCGATACCGGAGTGCGCAGATCTTCGCCAGATTTCTGACTCCGTTGATAATTTACTGGCAGTGCGGTAACCGAATGCCTACTTTAATTCGCTGCGTTAGCACCGGCACGCGAGTACGGTCGGCGTTGGCACACCGCACAGAAGCGCGAACGATGACATCGCAACGCACCGCGAATCACCGCGACGTGCTGCGCGCCCTGGCCGACACCGCCGTCCCGGCGTTGCCCTGTGAGGCGGATCCCACCGGGTTTTGGGCCGCCAGCGGAAGTGACCTGGGCGCCGCCCCCGCTGCCGGGGTGAACGCGCTGACATCGCTGACGCTGGCATTGGCCTACTGCGCCCCGGACCCGACGACCGGAGTGAACCCGATCTGGCAGGGCTTCGGGTACGACGGGCCACCACAGGTCAATCCCGGGGGCCGCGACCCGCTGCCCACGGTCGTACCGCCTGGTCCGGATGCGGTGCTTGCCGCCGACGTGTGTGTGGTCGGCTCTGGGCGGGCGGCGGTCTGATCGCGGGTGTGCTCGCCCAGGCCGGTCTCGACGTGGTGGTGCTCGAGGCGGGCGGCAATTACAACGAGGCCGATTTCACCGGCCTGGAGTTGCCATCTTTGCAACAGATGTTCTGGCGCGGGGGCGTGACAACCACCACCGAGATGAACGTCAGCATGCTCGCCGGCGCCACCCTCGGTGGCGGCCCGACGGTCAACTGGTCCAACTGCCTGCGCACTCCGGCGTGGAATTCCTCCGTCAGCTGATGTAAACCCGCCCGAAGCGGGTCATGGCGCTCCAGTAGATATCCCGCGACCATCCCGGCGACGGAAACACCACGCCCTGGGTGAATCCCCCGATTCGTGCGCGGCCCTTCTCCGCGCCGGTCTCGATATTGAGCACCACCACGTGTTCGCCACCGCGACCGAAGTCATTGGTCACGATCTCCCCGCTGTCCGGCAGACAGATCATGTGGCTGGCGGCGCCGAAATCGTTTTTACGCCATAGCGGCTTCAGCTCGTTGGCGACGAATATCCACCCCTGAAGCACGCGGTTCGCCGAGTCGTACCCCACCACAATGCGTCGCGACTCATCCACCAGTGGTGGGTTGGTGATGGTTCCGCCCGGGATGCCGGAAACCTCCACGGCATCAGAGTCTTTCGAGTCGGACAGGTTCACCCGGATCAGCCGATTCGCGGTAGGGCTCACTCCCCGCCCGACCATGGACCGCAGATACCGGTGTTTACCGTTGTCCATGAACCAGGCGTTCCCCAGCCCCAACACCACATCCCAGCCGTAGGTTTGCGCGGTACCGGTCGCGTAGTCATAGCGCCAACCGGCATCACGCACGAGTGTCTGTGCCGCCTCGTCCCAGTCGAAGCGGAAAATGCTCTGTACGCCGACCACATAGAGCGTGTTTCCCACCGCACTCAGACGCGCGATCGCCGGCTCGGGGCACTCGATATCGGCGCAGGCGGACCCCAGCGGGTCCGGACTCAGAACAGACAGCCGGGCAGGACGGCTGTCGGAGATGTTCTTCGTCACGATCAGTCCGTTATCAAGCACCACAAAGCTGTTGTATGGCAGATCAATGGGCAGCTTCACCGATTCCGTCAGACTGCAGTCCCGCGCCAGACGATGTGCCCAGCGCCCGTAGACCACATACAGATCGCCATTGGCGTGCAGCGCCAGACCGCCCGGCCACATCGGGCCACCGGGTAGTCGCGGTGACTTCGCCTTCGGTACCAGCGTCACCGGATCGATCAGCATCACCCGCGACGACGTCGGCAACCCCACTCGCGCCCGCAGCGCCGAATGTGTCAGGAGATACACCTCACCGGGTGCGCCCAGCACGGTCATGGTGGACATCACCCGGGTCACCGCAGTGGCCTGAAGAAGTTCGCCGGGCCGCAACCCCATTCCCAGGCCACCATTGGGCGCCTGCAGCCTGGCCGCGCCCCCGTCCTCAGCGGGCCACGGTGTGTCGAGGTAGCCCTGCACTACAGGTATTGATCAAGCACGTTGTAGTGCTGACTGAGGTAGTACGCCAGGGTCAGGCCCAGGATCGCCAGATAGGCCACCAGTGAGATGATGCCCACCCGCCGATCCAGTTTCGCCGTCAGGGCCTGAGCCATCTCCGCCCGGTTGCGGCGACTCGCCAGCACCGTATAGGCCATTGACGCCAAAATGTAGATCATCGAGACGATGTACACCAGATCCAGCATCGTCAGGTATTCGACCGAGGGCAGGCTGGCATCCGTCGTCCACTGCAGGGCCACGATGGTCAGCATCGCGGTGATACCGATTCCGGCGCGGGCATCCTCTAATCGGGCCGGCAGCAGGTAGATCAGCGAGGTGATCAGGATGACGATGAAGATCGGCAGCACGATCTTCACCAGGTAGGGCAACACGTCTCGGGTCACCGGGAGCGCGACGATCACCCGGGAATAGGGCGTGCTGGCATTGGCCGAGATATCCCCGAAGTTCGTCGGGTACTTGTGCGGCACAACGATCAGCGACGGCTTGCCCAACACGTAACCGGGGATTGACATCGCACCGCCGTCGTTGATGGTGACGGGGGTGGTGTCAGGAACGAATTCGATCACGGACGCGTTCTTGCGCTTGTCCTCAAACACCATCTCAAGAACCTGGGTGTCGAACGGATACTTCTCCAGGTTCATCTTTCTGCTGAACACACCCTGGTAACGCAACACCTGATATTTGGATCCGTCCGGCATATCCACCGGTGCGTCGTATAGCGGCTCGCCCGCCACCCCGCCGGTGGGCGAGGACGTGGTGTTCTGGGTGCCTTCGGAGTTCATCGCCTCGATCGTGAGCGACGGGTCGATCGCCGGGTTCTTCCAGCGCATCCACAGATAGAAGTCAACGGTGAAGTTCTCCGACGCGAGGTCGATGTCCTGGAGGTCGTTGATGAAGACGCCGACGGTGACCTTGTCGGGACCGGTGTCGGCGTGTGCGGCCGCAGGCAGCGCGAGCGGCATCAGCCCCACGGCCGCCAGCACCAGCAGAATCCGGATCACCAGACTGGCACGAGTGCGACGCACCCACCGATCCACGATTTCCCTCCACCGTCGCCGTTTGCGCCGATGCTAACCCAGATAGCGTTCTGCCTGGTTGTTCGACGCCAGGGCCGGCCATTT
>Ga0194035_1000433_pt1 | contig 24479 bp, 25 predicted proteins | sample JunL2320m_MetaG_FD_148680 | JGI IMG/M metagenome (GOLD analysis project Ga0194035, IMG submission 148680) | Anoxic zone freshwater microbial communities from boreal shield lake in IISD Experimental Lakes Area, Ontario, Canada - Jun2016-L239-20m | ecosystem: Environmental > Aquatic > Freshwater >...
GCTCGTCGGAACCCTGGCAGACCGAGAAGTAGGTTGTCTGCCCGGTCTGGCCGCCGGCGTTGACCGCCACGAAGGCACCCGGCTTGGATCCCGTCGCACCCGCGCCGGAACCGCCGTACTGCCCGTATCCGCCGCCTCCGCCGCCGGAACTGGTGACGGTGTACCCCTCGCCCTGCCAGATGCCGGTGTAATAGTCGACCACCTGCTGGGGCTGCTGGCCGGCCAGGGAGTACCGCGCGAACGCCACACCGTTGTCGGTTTTGGTCTCCAGTTGGCTGGCCCCGGCGGGAGGCTGGGCCAGGCCGGGGCTCGCCGCGGCACCGGGCGAGGCCGGCGTACTCATCGACGCTGACGCACTGGCCGACGCTGACGTGCTGGGCGCCGCCGAGGTGGAGACGGTCTCGGTGACGGTGGTCGTGTCCGACTTGGTGGTGCCCCCGCAGCCTGAAAGCACCAGTGCCGTGATGCCGAGGCCGGTGATGAAAGCAGCGATCCTCATGGTGTTCCTTTGCTCAGCTCCGACGTCGATAGCCAGTTCTGGTGAGTATGTTCCACGAGGTTGTCGGTGGGGGCACTTATGGTCAGGTCAGATCTGTTCCACAGAGGGGGAGAAGTGATTACTCGAATGATTTTCACCTGCCTGGCCGCGGCGGTCTCGGCCATGGTGATCGCCGCGCCGAACGCAATGGCGGACAACAACGTCTGTGTGGGGGTGATGAATCAGAGCGGATGTAATCCGGCGCCGTGGAACGGTCAGCTCATGGAGACTTGGAACACGCCCGGTTACTACGGCGGCTGGACCAACGGTCCGGTCGCCTGCGACCCGTTCACCCGGCAGTGCCGGGGGTGGGCACAACCCTGATCTGACCCTGCCTCGCGGGCCGTAGGATTGCCCGGATGACCAGGCGTCAGGTGGCGGCTCTATTCGCACTGTGTCTGGCGGTGTTCATGGTTGCTGTCGACGGAACCGTCATCAGCGTCGCGGTGCCGGCGATCGCCGACGAGTTGCATCCCAGCTACAACGAGATCCTCTGGATCAGTGACATCTACTCCTTCGTTCTCGCCGGCCTGCTCATCACCATGGGCAACGTGGGCGACCGCATTGGCCGTAAGCGCCTGCTGCTGATCTCGAGCGTGGCCTTCGGGGTGGCATCCGCGGTTGCCGCGTTCGCGCCCACGGCCGCCCTGCTCATCGTGGCCAGGGCTGTGCAGGGTTTCGCCGGCGCCGGGTTGATGCCCGCCACGCTGGCGCTGCTGCGCACCGTCTTTACCGACGACCGTCAGCGGATGCGGGGGGTAGGGATCTGGAGTGCGGCAGGCGCGGCGGGGGCGGCAATGGGTCCGACCGTGGCCGGCGTGCTGCTCGAGCACTACTACTGGGGCTCAGTGCTTTTGGTGAATTTGCCGGTGGTGGCGCTGGTCGTCGGGATCGGTGCGTGGGTGCTTCCCGAGGCGCGCAGTGACGTCAGGCATCCACTCGATCCCGCTTCTGTGGGGCTGTCCATTGCCGGCATCCTCGGAGCCGTCTACGGCATCACCGAATTGGCGCACTCGGGTCTCGACTTCTGGCCCGCCTATCCGGCGCTCGTCATTGGTTCAGTGCTCCTCGTGGTCTTTCTGCGCCGGCAGCGTCAGCTAACGACGCCGCTGCTGGATCTGGAACTGTTCGCCCAAACCGGATTCAGCGCGGCGGTTGTGGCACAGACGGTGACGGTATTCGCCAACGTGGGTGCGCTGTTCTTCGTGCCGATCTATCTGCGTCAGGTCAGCGACTTCACGGCGTTGCAGTCCGGCATGGCACTGCTGCCGGACTCGTTGGTCAGTGTGATTGCTGCCACCAACACCGGTCGACTGGTCCGCCGGTGGGGGGATCGCCGAGTGTTGCTGCTGGGCCTTGCGGTGGGCGCTGCGGGACTGGTAGCACTCGGGGTGACGATCCCCCTCTCCTATATCGCGATCGTGGTCCCGCTGATGATGATCGGCTTTTCGTTCGCGGTGGTGGTCACCGCCGCCTCGGACATTATTCTCACCAGCGCCAGCGAAGACCGCGTCGGCGCGGCCACCGGGATCTCCGAGGCGTCCTTCGAACTCGGCAACGCCCTCGGTATCGCGCTTATCGGCAGTGTGGTGGCGGTGCTGTACTTCCTGGCCACCGGGTCGTCGGCACGGCTGACCGCGGCGGTCGACCCTGGCGGATTCACCTCAGCCATGACGGGCTCCAGTGTGATCTGCGGGGTGGTGGTGGCACTGACCGCAATCGTGGTGGCCCGGGCGGTTCGTGAACAGCCGGCTGAGGTGATTCAGTAAGCCGCTAAGCCGCGATCAGCGATGCAGTGGGATGGACTGGGAGTTGGTGAAGACATCCTCGGGATCCCATATCCTCTTGACATCCTCAAGCCGCGCCAGATTGTCGCCGTAGTAACTGCTCGCCCAATCTTTGAGATCGGGGTCGGGGAAGTTCTGGTACGAGCGGCCGGTGGTGTGCGGCAGCACCGTCTCCCACAGTTCGGTTATCCAATCGCGCATATCGGGAGGGACCGGGGAGAACGGCGTGGCGGGATCCGGCGGCGTGCGCCATCCGGAGGACATCTCGATCAGCAAGCGGGCCGGCCGATGGATGTACGCGGTGGCCTCAGGGGCGACATCGCTGACCGCATCTCCCACCCAACCGAAAAGCCCGATCGCCCCCTTGCGGTCCGGGTCACCGTTGGTGGGTCGGCGCCGGACCACTTCCAGTGCCGCGCCGAGCGCGTCGGCTGACAGAAATTGATCGGCGTAGAGCGAGCGGTCCCAGAATGAATACGCCGGCGAAGGTTCCACGATGTACCACCGGTAGCAGTCCCACCACGGCCGCTCGGTAATCTCGGCCTGTACCCCGGGGACGGCGAGCAATGGAGCGAGCAGATCGCGTGCCTCGGACTCATCGACGAGCACCTGCACGCGCAGCTTCGCAAAGTCGGGGTTGCCGCTCCACGTGCCCGTGGCTATCCGTCCAGCTTCTGCACGCAGTTTTTGGAACGCCAAGCCCGACGCGAGGATAGCGTCATCGCCCTTGAACATGAACAATCCGGTGGTCGCACGGGTCACCGGTACCTCGACCATGTCGTACTCCAGATCGGTGACCACGCCGAGGTTGCCACCCGCGCCACCGCGCAACGCCCAGAACAGGTCGGGGTTCTCAGTGGCGCTTGCGGTGACGACGCTGCCGTCGGCGGTGACCATGGTGACTTTGCGCAGCCGGTCGGCGGTGAGACCTGCCCACGGGGCGTTGGGTCCGATGCCGCCACCGAGGGTCAGGCCCGTGATGCCAACGGCCGGGCAGTTGCCGCCGGGTAGAAGTAATCTGCCGGTTCCGCCCTGGGGAAGGAGCTTGGCGAGGTCAGCGTTACGCACACCGGCCTGGGCACGCAGTATCGTGCCATCGATAGTCGCGGTGTTCATGCGGCGCGTACTGATGATGACTCCTTGCGAAATGGAGCCATCCGCGTAGTTGTGGCCGCCGCCGCGGATCGCGAACGCGGTGTTAGTCTTCCGGGTCCAGCGCAGGGTTGTGGCGACATCCTCCGGATCCGCGCACAGCACCACCGCTTCAGGCGCAGTTGCCGCGAAACGGAGATTTCTGGGGGCTGCCAGCTCACTGAATTCCGGATCGCCGGGGCGCACCACCGAGCCATGCACGTTCTGCTTGAGATCGGACCACGCCGTTCCGGAGGCACGGGTTTCGGTCGGTGTCCTGTTGCAGGAGACGGCCAGCCCGGCCGCGGTGAGTCCGGCAGCGGCGAGCAATTCGCGCCGCGTCAGCCTTGGCATAGAAGTAGTGAACCACTGTTGGAGAGCTCGGGGCATCCTTTAGCCTTGGAATGGTGAGTTCGTTCACGGTTCCCTATACCGACGATCAGATTGAGGTGGACACCGATCGTCGGGTGGTGATGCTGTTCCGCAATGCGTGGAACCGGGAGTCCAGCGGATACCCCGACGAGACCTACACCTTCGATGCGCTACTGGCCGATAAGAGCCTGCTGGTGTTACTGACCGCGATGCTCGCCGGCAACGATGCCGCTGAACTTGAGCGGCTGATTCGCACGCCGCCCGCGTGACGGCGATCCCGGCCGGGGTCCGAGCGATGGCCGGACGCGGACCGCGGTGGGCAGCGTGGGTGGACGGTTTACCCGTGACGGTGCGACTGCTCGTCGAGCAGTGGCGGCTGCGCCCCGACGGTGATCCCACCCACGGTCACTGCTCCCTGGTTCTGCCGGTCCGGACACCCGAGGGTACGGCTGCGATGCTCAAGATCGGCTTCCCTGATGAGGAGTCCGAGCATGAGCATCTCGTGCTGCAGCACTGGGGTGGTCGCGGTGCGGTGCGTCTGCTCAGCGCCGACCCGCACCATCGTGGGCTGCTGCTGGAGCGGCTGAGTTTCACCGATCTCAGTACCGTCTCCGATGCGGAGGCGTGCCGCGTCGTCGGTGATCTATACCGCCGCATTCATGTCGCGGCGCTGCCGCAACTGCGTCCGCTGTCGTTGTCTATCGATCGGTGGACCGCTGAGTTGGCCGAGTTGGGACGCAACGCGCCGATTCCCCGTCGGCTCGTCGACGAGGCCGTCGCACTCGGCACCGATCTGGCCGCCGACCGGACGGTAGCTGATCGGGTGATTCACACCGATCTGCACTGCAGCAACGTTCTGGCCGGCAATGTGCTGGCAGCCGAACGTGAGCCCTGGCTGGTGATCGACCCGAAGCCGGCTAACGGCGATCCGCACTACGAGATCGCGCCGATGTTGTGGAACCGGTGGGACGAGATCGCCGGCGATGTTCGCGAGGGCGTCCGGCGGCGCTTCTGGATGCTGGTCGACGGCGCGGGATTCGACGAGGATCGTGCGCGGGGATGGGTGATCGTGCGGATGATGCACAACGCCATGTGGGCGCTGCAGGACCGGCCTCACAGTGATCAGACCTGGCTGACCCGGTGTATCGCCGTCGCGAAAGCCGTTCAGGGCTGAGGGGCGACACCTCATGTCGAATCGTGAGATCGCGGATGCCGGCCCATTCGGGGCCTTTCCTTGCATCGGTATCGATAGAAATAACTCACTACAACTATGTCGAGATCGACTCCACCGTTCAGGACAACGGTGCCTAAATCGCGCCTCCGGCTGGGAGCCCACCTCGCCTCGGCTCGGTTATCGCCCGTTGTGAGCTAGGTGTCCGATCGCCATCCAGATGAGTCGCGATGAGCCGATTCGGCGGGTAGCCGTGGAGCGACGGTATAGATTGGAAGCAACGGGGAGGGCAGCACGTGGTTAGGTGGCTGACCAGCGGCATCCCAGGCTTCGTACTGTTGTGGGGGATGGTCGTCGCCATCTCCGGCGGTTCCGCACTGATGGTAATGCTGCTGCGGCGTCGATACCCGAAACTAGGCCGCGACTCAGAGAACGCGGCGGTAGATTTTATCGTGGTCGGGTTGCTCACCGCATGGGCGCTCTACGTCAATTTCCTGATCAGTGCTCTGCAAAGCCAGGCCTCTGCCAGGGACAGCGACGCCCGGGCCGAGGCCACGGCAGCTGTTCAGCTGGCCAGGGATACCTTCTACCTACCCGCGGCTGACGGTGACCAACTCCGGCACAGTCTGCTCTCCTACGAGCAGTCCGCCATAGCCGAATGGCCGCTGGCCAGTCAGGGACAGTCGCTGCCGGAAGCCGACAAGGCTCTGATAGACCTGCACCAGACATTCTTAGATGTCGGGCGGCGGATCGTAGGACAGCCCCTCTTTCCGATGTCAGAGATAAAGCCCAACCTCGACAGCCTCAGCCAAGCGCGCAGTTCAAGAATCCTCGAGGGCGCCGTCAACGATGGGCTGACGAGTTCCTTGTGGACGATCCTCCTGTTGACCAGTGGGCTGGTCGTTGCTGGCGGCATCGCAGTCGGTTCGCCGAACTCAGTGCTGCACTACGGAATGGTATCCATGGTCGGCGCTCTGGTAGCGGGGTTTTTGTATCTGGTGATAGCACTGGATGGCCGCTGCCTGGCCGACACATGCCACGGTGACGTCACAGCACCACAACCGCCCGCAACGCTGCAATACGTGGTCGATTTTCTGACGAAGCCCACGCCGTAGTCCTCGATGGATTCTGGATTATGACTCGAGTCTGTTCCGGATACCGGTGATTCGGGTCTTGAGTTCTTCTTCGTCGATCACACCCCGGGCTACCAGCGAATGTGCCAGTGCCACAAGCTGATTCTCCGGGTGCGGCAGGTCGGCGTAGCGGGTCGCCGACAGCACGTCCTCCTCATCGCGGCGATCTTTGAGGGTGAAACCCAGATCGTCGCCCGCACAGGAGCGGTCGATGGCGTCGCACATGCCGTCCAGACTGGTCTTCCACGGCGGGACCGGATTCTCCACGCCGTATTTGTCGGCCATGACGGGCCAGGTCTGGTTGCGGCGCACAATCTGCTCGAGGGTGTCGACGGTGACGCTCTCCGGCGGTACGTCTGCTGTGCTCATCTCAGTTCGCGATGGGCCGGATGGCTGCGCGGGTCTTGGTGATGATGTTGGTGGTGACGCCGGGGGTAGGTAGGGCGACACCGATGAGGCAATCCCGCGTGATGATCTCGACGAGTTGATCCTCGGTCCAGCCCTCGGTACCTGCGGGGCGCAGTGGCATCACCATGAAGCGGTGCTTCTGGTTGGAATCCTGCACCCGGACCTCGACGTCGTCGGGTAGCGCAAGGCCAAACTCGGAGAGCACCTGGCGTGGCCACCGCACGATCCGTCGTCGGTAGTTCGGCGTGCGGTACCACTCGGGGGAGTTGCCGAGGATCGGCCGCGGATAACACGAACACAACGCGCAGACAATCACGTTATGCACCGCAGGCGTGTTCTCCAAAATCTTGAACGCCACGAAGTCACTGGGCGTACCGAAGCCGGTGGGCTCTAGCCAGTCGACACCCATCTGCTTGCTCGCGGCGAGCGCGTCGGTGAGTGCGAGGTGTTTGAAATCCGGATCCAACCATGCCTTGGCCACCAGTCGGGCGGCCGGCGTCGGACCGATCTGCTCGGCGAACTCGGTGAACAGCCGGTGTTCGGCGGCGGTGAAAAGGCCCTTCTCGATGCACAGTTCGCGCAGTGCGATCTCGAGGACCTCGAAGTCGGTGATCTCGTCGACCATCGGTTTGACGGTGCGGTCGTGAGCGTGGTCGTGGTCGTGCTCAGTCACGGGAAAAACCTTTCTCATTCACCCTCAGCGGGCGGCTTCCAGCCAGCGCTCCGGGATTTCGGTCTGCAGGGTGTCGATCATCGGACCCGTGTAGCAGTGCCACAGTTCGCACTGCTGGAACCGGACGATGTAGAACCACTCCGGTTTTGCGTCGGGCCGGTCCCATGTCTCGTCCTCGGGTGCCGGGCTTTCATAGGTGGCCTCGGCGATCACGCCTTCGGCGCCGCGGACGTATTCCGGTGTGCGGGTGTAGAACAGCGCCGGAAGTTCGCGGACTCTGACCCGGTCGCCGGCTTTGAACTTCGCCGGCCCCGCCTTGCCGGCGAAGATCTGCGGATCGCCGATGCCGGCTGCCTCGAGATGGTGGGAGTTGCGTTTGACCTTCGATCCGTCGCCCTCGGACTTCGGCTGGGCCTCGGGAAGCCGGCCTGCGAGTCCACCGGCGTAGCGGTCCTGGACCTCGGCCAGCCGCTCGGTCAACTCACCCCAGCTGAGGTACCCCTTCTCCAGCAGCAGTCGGCCCACCGACCACAGCCAGCGGCCGTAATAGGGAATACCGAGATAGACCGCACGCCCCACGTCGACATTGCCGATGCGCCGGCGCTCCTCGGAAACCCAGATGCCCCTCATGCCGAGAACCTCGCAGAGCACGTAGGTCATCAGCTCCCACTGCTCTTCCTCTTTGTTCTCATAGTTCGCCGGCAGATCGAGTTCGCCACCCACATCGTGGGGGTTCTTCATGTAGGCCAGGAAGTGATCGTGGGTCATCTCATCCGGCATCGGCCACTCCGATACTTCCGGATAGGTCGCCTTCAACCTCGAGATCAGTGCCAGTTGTTCTGCGCGCTCCGCGGCGTTGGACATGGGCAGCTCCCTAAAGTGTGACCCTACACGCAGAACTGCTAGCTACGCGAAGGCCCCGGCGGCAGTGGGCCGGTGCATCGCGGGAGAACTTCAGGTTCGGCGGTAGCCTTTCGGCTCAGGGTCGCGTGACCCGTGCGGAGGCAAGGAGCTGGTATGGCCAACCGGGTTGTCATACCCGGGCCCCGTCGGACCGGGCCCTCGCCGCTCGATATCGCCGCCATCGTCGGTCTCGTCCTGGTGGTGGCGTTGGGTGGGCTGTGCGGGTGGCTTGGCTACCAGGCCTACGAGGTGCGCGAGGCCAACCAACTGCGTCAGCTGTTCATCGAGACCGGCAAGCAGGGCGCGGTGAACCTCACCACGATCGACTACGCGCATGTCGAGGTCGATGTGAGGCGCATCCTGGACTCGGCGACCGGCCAGTTCCATGACGACTTCTCGAATCGGTCCGGGCCGTTCATCGATGTCGTTCAGAAGGCGCAGTCGAAGTCGACGGGCAGTGTCACCGAGGCCGGTCTGGAATCGGTGAATGGAGCCGAGGGCCAGGTGCTGGTGGCGGTGACGGTGACGACGACCACCCCTGATGTCGCCGCTCAGCCGAGGCGATATTGGCGAATGCGGTTGACAGTCCGCAGGGTCGACGATGGCGCCAAGATCGCGAAAGTGGACTTCGTGCCATGACAGACGAAAACACCGACTCCAATGCTGAACCCGACGTCTCGGAGTCCGAGGACTCCGTAGCCGAGACCGCGGCTAGCACTCCGGTGTCGCTGAAGGACGACGGCCGGTTGCGATTCTTTGCGTTCCGCGTGCTGCCGGCCCTTGTCGTCCTGCTGGGTGCGGGTGCGGGCATCCTGCGGTGGCAGGACTCGTCGCATCGTGCGGTCGAGAATGCTCGTGTCGGTTCGGTGGCCGCCGCCCGTGACGCCACGGTGGCGATCCTGAGTTACAAGGCTGACAGCGTCGAGCAGGATCTTCACTCGGCGACTGATCGGCTCACCGGAACCTTCCTGGACTCCTTCACCGACCTCATCAACAAGCTCGTCATCCCCGCCGCCAGGGAGAAGAAGATCACGGCGGCCGCACAGGTATCCGCTGCGGCCTCGGTGTCGGCCACCGCGAAACATGCTGTTGCGCTTATATTCGTCGACCAGACCGTCACCATCGATGGTGGCGCTCCCAGCGGCACCGCATCCAGTGTGCGAGTCACGCTGGATAAGGTCGACGACCGCTGGTTGGTGTCGGGCTTCGATCCGGTCTGAATGCGCGTTCCGGGAAGGACTTACTTCTGGGTGATGGTTTCGGTGAAGGCACCGTTGCCGTTGTTGAGCCAGGTGATGGTGCCGTGCTGGAACTCGCCGACCCAGCCGCCGCCGGTCACCTTGTAGCCGCCACCGGTCTCGGCCTCATCACTGGTCGGGAAGCCGAGCTTGCCGGCGGGGCCGCCCTGAGCGGTGTAGGTCTTGAGGATCTCGCCCTGGACGAGGTGCGCTCCGGTTGACGGCGAGGAGAAGATGGTGCCGTTGGTGAAGGCCAGCATCGTGCCATCACCCACCGTCGCCGCCATCGCCGTCGGTGCACCGAGTGCTAAGGCGCCACCCAACTTCTCGTATGCCGCAGCGGTGGGCCCGTCCATCGACACTTCGCCCACGCCGGGCACGTTCATCGAGGTGGGTGTGCCGTTGAGTACTGAGGACACCACGCTGGAAGCGGCGCTGCCCGCGCTACTGGCGGCGCTGCCCGCCGCACTGGCCGCGCTGCTGGCGGCGCTACCTGCTGCACTGGCTGCGCTGCTGGCGGCTGTGCCGGCCGCGCTGGCGGCCGACGAGCCCATGCTGGATGCGCTCGATGCGATGTCCTTGGTGGCCTCCTTGGCCTGGGAGCAGCTCACGACGAACGCTGTGGCGATGGCGATGCCACTGGCCGCGGCCGCGGCACGGGCCAATTGAGTAGTCATAATCTTGGGATCTCCTCCGGTGGATTCGACGGAATGCGACACATCCGTCGCACGACAACCTAGCAAATTTACGATACGTCCCTACGCGTCACTGACGGTATGTTTTCCCTGAATGACGAGTTTTGGGAAAATAATGATTCGCCTGTGGCTTGTGAGACTCACGTTGTCCGCCGAGCGCAAAATCCGGGCCACGGGGCATAGGTGCGATTAGGCTCGGCGCCGGAGCGGCACCGTCGCCGCCCGGGCGAGGAGCGACGATGTCGGCGCAACCAGCCGTCGAGCGGTCAGTCAAGGGCCCCGCCCTGCCACCCGGCAAGACCATGATCGTCCACTCCGCCGACGGCACCCGGTTGCACACCGAGGTGTTCGGTCCCGCTGACGGCTACCCGATCGTGCTGGCCCATGGGATCACCTGCTCGCTGCGGGCCTGGCATGAGCAGATTAACGACCTCTCCCGCGACCATCGGGTGATTGCCTATGACCATCGCGGCCACGGCCGCAGTGGTGTGCCCTCGCCGTCATCTTTCAGCCTCGACCACCTGGCCGCCGACCTTGATGCGGTGCTGGCCGCCACGCTGCGGCCGGGCGAGCGGGCTGTGATCGCCGGCCATTCGATGGGCGGCATTGCGATCAGTGCATGGTCGGATCGGTTTCGTCACCGCGTCGCGGAACGCGCGGATGGCGTAGCCCTGATCAACACGACCACCGGTGAGCTGGTTGAGAAGATCAAGCTACTGCGGGTCCCCTTCGCACTGGCCGGCGGCCGAGTCGTGGCCGCCCGCAACATGATCCGCGCTCTCGGTGGCGCTCCACTGGTCCGGGGCGCCCAACCGGGCAGCCGGCGCTTCATCCAGATGATGGCGGTCGGCGCCGACGCCGACCCGGCGATCTCGCGCTTCCTCCACGAACTGTTCGCCGCCACTCCGCCCGCCGGCCGGGGGGCGTGGGCGCGGGTTCTGGTCGACGAGATGGGCCCGGAGCACATCGACCTGACCGGACTGACCGTTCCGACCCTGGTGATCGGCAGTACTAGGGACCGACTGCTGCCGATGAGCCAGGCCCGAAAGATCGCCGCCGCCGCACCCAACCTCATGGAGCTTGTCGAGATACCCGGCGGTCACTGCGCGATGCTCGAGCACCCGACGGAAGTTAACCTGCACCTTCGCAATCTGGTCACTGCGGCGACCTCGGCGACACGCAAACGGCGGTTCAGTTCCTAAGCGCTGCAGCCACTTCGGCGGCTGCTCGCTGCCCGGAGCGCACTGCTCCATCCATGAAGCCGGTCCACTCGTCAGCGGTCTCGGTACCGGCCCAGTGCAGCGGTCCGACCGGATGTCGGAGCAGCGCTCCGAACTGCGTCCACGATCCCGGCGGTACGGCAGCGGTCGGACCACCCGGAGCGAAAGTCTCTGCTCCCCAGCGCTGATCGAGATAGTCGATGGGGTCAGCAGCCTCGTCGCCGAAGATCGCGGTGAAGCTGGCCAGTGCGGTCGCGCGTCGCTGCTCCGGCGGCAGAGCATCGAATCCGCGCGCGTCGACGAAACCGAGAAGCACGCCCGGCCCGCCCGATTCGGGGCCGACATCGAAGGTGATGAACACCGGGCCCTCATCGGAGAGTGACTGACCGGAGAGACCGTGATCGCGCCAGAACGGACGCCGATAGGCGGCATAGGCCTTGGACAGCGCGCCCTGCGGCCAGCGCTGCGCCAACTGCTGGTACTCGATGGGTGGAGCGGGTGCGATATCGATGTCCACGCGGTGGGCCGGGGGGATCGCCAGGATGGCACGCCGTGCCTCCACCACACCGGCCGAGGACATCACGGCCACCGCATCATCGGACCATTCGATGCGGGTGACGGTGGCGCCCAGTCGGACTCGGTCGCCGAGTTCAGCGGCCATCGTGGTGGCTATCTGGTGACTGCCGCCGGGGAAGTGGTCCTGCTGGGCACCGTCGACGACGTCGAGCATTCGGTCCAGGCCGCCGGCGGCGTTGACGTAGCGCACGGCGTGCAGCATCGACACCTCGTCGGGTTCGGCGCCCCAGGTCACCCGCGACATGATGGCCATCAGGTCAACCGAACCGGCGGTGGCGCGGACCGAGCGCAACCAGTCGCCCAGGCTGATCGCGTCCAGCTTCGCCGCACTGGGGGCCGACCACGGCTCCGCGACACTGACAGTGCGCGCGATGCGCGCGAATTGCCACTGGATGCGGCCGATATCGACCAGCCCGATAAGGCCGAGTTTGGGGATGGTGCCGTTGTAGCGCCGTACCGTACCGCGCCACCGGATCAGGTTGGCGCCGTCGTTGAATGTCGGTGTGGTGTCGCAACCGAGGTCGGCGGCCAGTTTCAGCACGGCGTCCTGGGTGGGTCCGACGAACGATGCGCCCAGGTCCACCGGGATGCCGGCCAGCATGGCCGAGTTGGTCCGGCCGCCCACCCGGTCGCGGCCCTCGAGCACCACCACGTCGAAACCACTGCGGCTCAATTCGCGCGCCGCCGTCAACCCGGCAAGGCCGGCACCCACCACCACCACGTCATTCGCCATGCCTCCAGATTAGGGTGAGGGTCTCGTGAAAGTACTGACCGCCCTCTTCGGGCCCACCGATGCCATCGACCGTGCCCTTGCCCTGCGTGAGGCCGGTGCGACCGGGGTGTTCACCTTCGAAGGCCCGCACGATGTTTTCGCGCCACTGACCCTGGCTTCGTCCGTCGGCGGGCTGGATCTGATGACCAATGTGGCAATTGCGTTCCCGCGCAATCCGATCCAGCTGGCCCATCAGGCCTATGACCATCAGCTCCTGTCCGGGGGGCGGTTCACCCTCGGATTGGGCACCCAGATCCGCACCCAGATCGAGAAACGCTATGGCTCCGAGTTCGAGCGGCCAGTGGGACGGATGCGGGAGCTCGTCGGGGCCCTGCGGGCGATCTTCACCACCTGGGAAACCGGTGAGCGGCTGGACTTCCGGGGCGAGTTCTACCGGCACACCCTCATGACACCGACGTTCACCCCGGGGCCGAATCCCTTTGGGCCGCCGCCCATCTACATCGGTGCGCTCGGCCCGCAGCTGACCCGGGCAACCGCGGAGGTGGCCGACGGGCTGCTGGTGATGCCGTTCGGCACGACGCGGTTTCTGCATGAGGCGACGATGCCTGCGGTACGAGCGGGGCTGACCGCGGCCGGGCGGTCGGCGTCCGAATTCGCGTTGGTGCCGGAGGTGATCGTGTCAGCGGGGGAGGACCATGACGCCACTCGTCGGCTGCTCTCCTTCTACGGGTCCACCCCGGCCTACCGTCCCGTGCTCGACATCCACGGCTGGGGCGATCTGCAGCCCGAACTCAACGCCATGTCCAAGCAGGGCAGGTGGAATGACATGGCCGGCCTGATCACCGACGAGGTGCTGCACACCATCGCGGCCTGCGGAACACCGAAGGAGATCGCCGCCCGTATCCGCGAGCGGATCGCTGCGGCAGATGGCATGGCCGATACGGTCTGCCTCTATCAGCCGGGTCCCATCGCGACCGACATCTTGGCCACGATCGTCGACGAACTGCGGGGATAGCGCCTACGGCCTACTGCCTACGGCGAGACTGTCAACCAGTCGGCAAAACCGGACGGGTCGTGGCGGCCGAGCGCACCGTGCTCGAACAGGCCCCAGCCCTCCAGCGGTGCCGACGAGTCGTCGTAGCAGAGCGCGCGACCCACGTGGTCGATCACACCGAAACCGGAGCGACCGATGATCGCCGGATCTTTCATGTCATAGGTCAGCCGCTCGGTGAACTTATCGCCCTTCCACACACCGTGGATCCAATCCGAGTCGCCGCCGTAGCCGCCGCCGACATGGATGGGCACCGGCAGCTTGGATTCGACCTCGAACCGCACCGGCGTACCGGTGGCGTCGGTCGCGTCGATGGTGGCACCGGTGGGAATCCTTGTCCCGGAACGATAGTGGATCTTGACCCGCGGCCAGCCCAGCTGCTCGACCCGGCCGTCGCGCCAGATCCGGGTGCAGTCGTTCATAGAACGGAACCCGCTGGGATCCTCCTGGATGATCATGACGACCGCGAAATCATCGAATGCCATCGGCACGTACAGCCACCACATGCCCTCGAACGGCGGGTCGGCCGGCCGGCCGGCGGGTTCGGCTTCGCCGATCGGGCGGATACCCCACGACCGGTCACGGCTGCCGATCCATGTCGCGGGGTCGACGGAGATCTCGGTGCCGTCGATCACCATCTGCCCACTCCAGGAACCCAGTTGGGCGAACCGTTGGGCATCCAGTGTCACCTTGTTGCCGGTCCGCATCACATGCCGTTGTTCCTGCACCACCGGGAACAGGCCTTCCCAGGTGAGGTCGAGTTCGATGCCCTCGGTCTCCTCCATGACGATCCGTATCGTCTGGAGTGGATCGACGACCTCGACGCGGTAGCTGTTGACGTGCTGGTAGAGCCGGTTCTGGTCGATGGCGTCGGACAGGTGCACCGCGGTCTGCTGATGCGCCTCGCCGCCGTACTTGCCGCCGCCGCGACGGGCGACCAGCACGTAGGCGTCCTTGACACCGAGGTTGGGGTAGTAACCGATACCGGTGATCAAGAATATTTCTCCGGTGCGGTCGTGGGCGTTGAAGTAGGAGCGGTCGTAGAAGTTACGGTCCGAGGGGCCCGGCCAGGCGATCGGCTGGGGCACCTGGTGGACGGGATATTCATCGAGTGGTCCGAGCATCAGGGGGCTTCTCCTTCTTCCGTTCCTTCTGCGATGAGTCGCTTCAGCAGCCCCCCGTGATAGAACATCGACTCCACGTCGTCCGGCTTCTCGATCTCACCGAAGTGCACCCGTCGAGCACCGGTACGCATGAACACGACGCACCAGATCACCGCGGAGTAGATGTAGAACCAGCGCAGGTCGCCCAGTTCGACGCCGGCGAGCTTCTGGTAGGTGGCGCGCACGTCTTCCTCGCGCATCACCTCGGGCAGTCCGGGTAGTCCGGCGAGTCCGGCGAGTTCCTGAAAGACCATGTGCGCGAAGATGATCCAGGCCACATCTAACTCACGCGGGCCGACGGTAGCCATCTCCCAGTCCAGTACCGCCACCGGCCGGAAGTCCCGGTAGAGCACGTTGCCGATGCGGGAGTCACCCCAGGCCAATACCGGATCACCGGCAGCAATGGCGGTGGGGAAGTGATTCTCAAGCCACCCGAGTGCGGCCTCCACCAATTCCGAGCGACCGATATCCGGCACCGCAAACTGGTACCACGTTTTGAGCCATTCGAAATGGCGGCGCAGTGCGGTATCACCCGGCGGGTCCACCTCGATGAGGAAACCGAATGTTTTGGCGGCGTTGGGAATCGAGTGCAGCTTGGCCAGTACTTCGACGGTCGCGTCCTGTAACTCTCGCTTCTTGTCGGCGGGAGCGTCGGCGAACCAGTTGCCGCCGAAGGTATAGGGCATCACATCAGGCGGCACGATTCCCTCGACGAGGTCCATCAGAAAAAACGGACTTCCGAGCAGTTCCCCCGTCGGCTCAATCCAGCGCACGCGCGGTACCGGCACATCGGTCAACTCCGCCACCAAACGGATCACGTCGAACTGGTGGTCCATCCGATAGTCGATGAACACCGGCACGTCCTGTGCGGTGGGCGCCACCCGCGCCACCCACTTCTCCTCGACTCCCTTGCCGTCCTGCTCCCAGCGTCCGGTCAGGATGATCGTCTCCGACGACATCCCGTTCGAGTCGACACCGCTTTCGACGGTCACCTTCGGCCGGACACCCGACGGCAGGATGCCCGAAAGCCACTCGGACAGCACCACGGGCAGCGTGCTGACATCTCGAGCCGAGCGCTGCAGGCGCCCGACATCGGCATCGACGGACGGCTGGTTGGTCAAGCTTTCCTCCAACACAAGAATTGATTGCGGTCTCGACGGTGCCATACTGCGGGCCGAAACGTAGCGGCTTGTGCAGATCGAGAGTGAGACTTTGATGACAGCACGATTGGCAGGCCGGGCGGCCATCGTCACCGGAGCCAGCCGTGGCCTGGGGCGGGCTACGGCGCTGGCGCTGGCCGCCGAAGGTGCGGCGGTGGCCACTGCGGCGGCGCCGAACGCCGAGTGGCCCGGATTCCTGTCGGTACCCGTGGCGGCCTATCGCCGCCACCTCGAGATCGGTCCGCTCGCGGCTTATGAACTGGCCCAACTGATCTGCCCGGACATGATCGACGCGGGGCGGGGCAGCATCATCAACATCACGTCGGTGGCCTCCCGGGTGCCCGGCGACGGGCCCTACGCGGGTGCCAGCGGTGGAGTGCTACCCGGCTACGGCGGTTCCAAGGCCGCACTGGAACACCTCACGTCCTGTGTCGCCTTCGATCTGCAACGCCACAATATCGCTGTGAACGCGCTGGCACCGTCGCGGCCGATTCCCACCCCGGGGCTGAGCTACTACCGCAGCGCGTTCGCCCGGGCCTCACCCGACGAGGAGTTCGCCCGCGCCGTTGTCGAACTCGCGATGGTCGACCCGCGGGTGGTGACCGGTCGCACGATCGGTCATCTGGAAGTCCTCGACGGCACCTTCCGCCCGTTCACCGATACCGCGGCGGCGATGGGCCAGGTGTACCGACCTAAGTGAGTAAGACCTAAGTCAGTAAGACCCAAGTCAGTAAGACCTAAGTCAGCAATCTGGCGGCGCTGTCGGCCAGATCGAGCAGCGGCTGCGGCAGTGCGCCGAGTGCGAACGTGATGACCGCGGTGACCGCGATCGCCACAACGCTCAATGAACTCGGCGGCGCGACCACGGGTGCGTCCTCGGGTGGATCGGTGAAGAACATCATCACGATGACTCGCACGTAGAAGTAGGCGGCGATACCGCTGGCGACCACCCCGACCACCACCAGCGGGATCGCCCCACCCTCGCCGGCGGCCTTGAAGACGGCGAACTTGCTGACGAAGCCACTCGTCAACGGGATGCCGGCGAATGCCAGCAGGAACAGCGAGAACACCACCCCTACCAGCGGATAGCGCCGGCCCAGACCCGCCCACCGGGCCAGGTCGGTCTGCTCGGTGCCGTCGCGGTCGCGGACCACGCCGACCACGGCGAAGGCGCCCAGGGTGCTGAACCCGTAGGCGGCCAGATAGAACAGCGTTCCGGTCAGGCCGGCCGGGTTGGCGGCAACAACGCCGGTGAGGATGAAGCCGGTGTGCGCCACCGCCGAGTAGGCCAGCATGCGCTTGACGTCCCGTTGCGTCACCGCGGCAATGGTTCCGGCCACCATGGTCAGGATCGCGATGGCCCACAGCACCGGCCGCCAGTCGTCCTTCAATGCCGGCGCTGCGACGTAGAGCAGTCGAAGCAGCGCGCCGAATGCGGCGATCTTGGTGGCCGCCGCCATGAACGCGGTGACGGGCGTAGGTGCGCCCTGATAGACGTCGGGCACCCACGCGTGGAACGGCACCGCTCCGACCTTGAACAGCAGGGCGACCGTCACGAGAGCGAGGCCGAGGAGCACCAGGGTTTTGTTTCCCGAACCGGTGTTGATGGCCGCGGCGATCCCGGTGATGCTCAAGGTGCCGGCGTAGCCGTACAGCAGCGCCATGCCGTAGAGGAAGAATGCCGACGAGAAGGCGCCCAGCAGGAAGTACTTCAGCGAGGCTTCCTGGGAGAGCAGCCGACGCCGCCGAGCCAGGCCGCACATCAGGTACAGCGGCAGCGAGAACACCTCGAGTGCGATGAACATGGTCAGTAGGTCACCGGCTGCGGGAAACAGCAGCATGCCGCCGACGGCGAACATCGTCAGCGGGAACACCTCGGTCTGGGCGATCCCGGCCTTGGTGGCCACCTTCTCGGCAACGCTGCCCGGCACCGTCGACGCCTGCGCGGTGAACGCATCCAAACCCGAAGCGCCCGAACCGGATCCGTCGTAGGTGGTGTGCTCGGCGATCAGCAGTAACCCGAGGATGGCGACCAGCAGGATGGTGCCCTGCAGGAATAGGGTGGGCCGGTCCACGGTGACCGCTCCCACTGCCGCCAGCTGTCCAGCCCCGGTGCCGAGGTTGGCGTACACCAAGACCAGGGCGGCGAACGCGGCGGCCAGGCCGGCGAGGCTCAGCGCCACCTGGGCGCCGTAGCGGCTTTGCCGCGGTGCGAAGGCCTCGATCAGCACCCCGGCGATGGCGATGCCGAGCACGATCAATATGGGCGAGAGCATCCCGTACTCGATGCTGGGCGCGGTCATCGCGAGCCTCCAGCCGACAGGTTGGGAGCGGGATCGGACTGGTGGATCGAGGTCAGCGTGTGGGTCACTGCCGGATTGATTACGTCCAATGCGATCTTCGGATACACACCCAGCACCACCAGCAGGGCGATCAGTGGCACTATCACCAGCAACTCGCGTGGCCGCAGATCGCGCACCGCTTCGTTGCCGCCGGTGACCGGGCCGGTCATCATGCGCTGATACATCCACAGCACATAGAGCGCTGACAGCACCAGTGCCACTGCCGCAACGACCGCCACTGCCGGGTACCGGGTGAACGTGCCGATGAGAACGAGGAATTCAGACACGAACGGCGCCAGGCCCGGCAGCGCCAGGGTCGCCAGCCCGGCGATCAGGAAGGTGCCGGCCAGGATCGGTGCCACCTTTTGCACACCGCCGAAGTCGGCGATCGCCCGGGTGCCGCGACGGCTGACCAGGAAGCCTGCGATGAGGAACAGCGCCGCCGTCGCAATGCCGTGGTTGACCATATAGAGAGAGGCCCCGGATTGGCCCTGACTGGTCATCACGAAAATGCCCAGGATGATGAAGCCGAAGTGGCTGATCGAGGTGTAGGCGATCAGCCGCATCACATCGGTCTGCCCGATCGCCAGGAGCGCTCCGTAGAGGATGCCGATGACGGCCAGGGTGATGATCGCGGGTCGGAAGAATGTCGAAGCGTCGGGGAACAGGGGCAGGCAGTAGCGCAGCATCCCGAAGGTGCCGACCTTGTCCATCACCGCCATCATCAGCACCGCGGAGGCTGGCGTGGCCTGCACGGCGGCGTCAGGCAGCCAGCGGTGGAACGGCCACAGTGGTGCCTTGACCGCGAACGCGAACATGAAGCCGAGGAACAACGCGTTGGCCAACGCCGGCGCGATCACGAAACTACCGTTGGAGATCGCGTCGGAAATCTGGCGGAAGTCGAATGTGCCGTCGGCGAACGCCTTGTCGTTGGCGGTCGCCACATACAGACCGACCAGGGCCGCCAGCATGAGCAGGCCGCCGAAGAGGTTGTACAACAGGAACTTCACCGCCGCCTTCGAGGTGGCGGGGTTGCGGGCGCCGAATCCGCCGATGAGGAAATACATCGGGATCAGCATCGCTTCGAAGAACACATAGAACAGCAGGATGTCGAGGGAGATCAGCGACATGAGCACCATGCCCTCGGTCGCGAGCATCAGCGCGACGTAACCGTGCGGTGCCCGGCCGGACCGGCCGGGCCGGTCGTCGGCGTCGTTCCAGCCGGCGAGCAGTAGCAGCGGCATCAGTACCGCGGTGAGCACTACCAGGGTCAGCGCGATACCGTCGACGCCGAGGATGTAGCCGGTACCGAAATATGTTATCCAGGTGTGGTTTTCGACGAATTGGTAGCGCTCACCGGCCGGGTTGAAGCTCACTGCGAGGATGACGGCCACGGCGAGTACCGCCAGCGACACCCCCAGTCCGGCGTACTTGGCCGCCTGCCGCTGCGGTGTCGGCAGCAAGATGATGACCACGGCGCCGAGAACAGGCAGCGCCCACAATAACGTCAGCCACGGGAAGTTCGTCACCTACTCACCTCCACATCGCCGAGATCAGGATCGCGCCGGTGACCAGAGCGGTCCCGGCCAGCATCGACAACGCATAGCTGCGGGCGAAGCCGGTCTGCAGGCCGCGCAACCCGTCAGAGAACTGGCTCACCAGTGCCGAGATCCCGCGGACGCTGCCGTCGATGGCCTTGTCGTCCACTGCCACCATGGCCTTGGTCAGCTGCTGACCGGTTCGCATGAAGGCCGCCTCGTTGATCGCGTCGCCGTACAGGTCGTTGCGGGCGGCGACGGTCAGGGCCGACACATCCTGCGGTGCGGTGTCGGCTACCGCACGCATCGCGTACTGGCGATAGGCGATCACCACGCCGACGGCCACGGCACCGAGGGCGGCAGCCGTGATGATCCAGGCCGGGATCAGATGTTCGGCTTCGTGGCTTCCGACAACGGGTTCCAGCCAGGTCTGCAGGTTGTGGCCCATCGAGAGCGCCGCGCCGGCGCCCACCGACCCGAGAGCCAGCAGGACCATCGGTGCGGTCATCGTCGCGGGGGACTCGTGCGGATGCGTAGCCGTTCCTTCCCCCGAGGCTTCGCTTGCCCCCAGGGGAGCGTTCCAGCGCGGCTGACCGAAGAAGGTGAGCAGCATGACCCGGGTCATATAGAAGGCGGTGATGCCCGCACCCAGGAGTGCGGCCCCGCCGAGCAGGACGCCCCGGATCCCACCGGCATTGAAGGCGGTTTCGATGATGGCGTCCTTGGAGAAGAAGCCGGCGAACGGGGGCACACCGATGATGGCGAGGTAGCCGAGTCCGAATGTCACGAAGGTGATCGGCAGCAGCGTGCGCAATCCGCCGAAGCGGCGCATATCGGTTTCGTCGTTCATGCCGTGCATGACCGAACCGGCACCGAGGAACAGGCCGGCTTTGAAGAACCCGTGGGTGATCAGGTGCATGATCGCCACCGCGTAGCCGGCCGGACCGAGGCCGGCGGCGAGCACCATGTAGCCGATCTGACTCATGGTCGAGGCCGCCAGCGCCTTCTTGATGTCGTCCTTGGCGCAGCCGATGATCGCACCGAACAGCAGCGTCACCGCACCGACGATCACCACGGCGGTCTGGGCGGTCGGCGCGAGGTTGAACACCGGCCCCGAGCGGACGATGAGATACACCCCGGCGGTGACCATGGTGGCGGCGTGGATGAGTGCCGAAACCGGGGTGGGGCCCTCCATGGCGTCACCGAGCCAGGACTGCAGGGGAACCTGCGCGCTCTTGCCGCAGGCGGCGAGCAGCAGCAGCAGGCCGATCGCGTTGAGGGCACCACTGCTCATCTGCGGGGCGGCATCGAACACCGTCGTGAAGCCGACGGAGCCGACCGTGGCGAACATGACCATCAACGCGATGGCCAGGCCCATGTCGCCGACCCGGTTGACCACGAATGCCTTCTTCGCGGCCGCCGCCGCGCTGGGCTTGTAGGACCAGAAGCCGATCAGCAGATAGGACGCGAGTCCGACGCCTTCCCAACCCAGGTAGAGGCCGAGAAAGTTGTCGGCCAGCACCAGCACCAGCATCGCGGCCACGAACAGGTTGAGGTAGGCGAAGAACCGTCGCCGCCCCGGGTCGTGTGCCATGTAGCCGATCGAGTAGATGTGGATCAACGCTCCGACACCGGTGATCAGCAGCACGAAGCAGATCGACAGTGCGTCGAGTTGGAGGCCGAAGTCCACCTTGAGCACGCCCACCGGAACCCAGGAGAACAGCGTCTCCCGGACCACCCGGTCTTCGGCGGGCAGGCCGAGCAGATGCGCGAACAGCGCGAGCCCGCAGATGAAGGAGCCGATCACGGTGAGGCAGCCCAGGAGGTGCCCCCACGCGTCGGTCGCCCGCCCGCCGAGCAGCAGTACCGCCGCGCCGACCAGGGGCAGCACGAAGGTCAGGAGGAGAAGTGACGTCATGGCAGGCCCGTGATCAATTCCGCAGCAGGTGGGACTCGTCCACGTCGGCGTTGCGGCGGGTACGGAAGATGGTGACGATGATGGCCAGCCCGACCACCACCTCGCAGGCGGCTACCACCATGGTGAAGAAAGCCACCGCCTGTCCGTCGAGCCGTCCGTGCATGCGGGCGAAAGTGACGAACGCGAGGTTGCCGGCGTTGAGCATCAACTCGACGCACATGAACATGACGATCGCATTGCGCCGCAACAGAACACCGGACGCTCCGATGGTGAACAGCAGCACTGACAGGTACAGGTAATTGTCCGGGTTCATCGATCTGCGTCCCGGCCCGGGGCCGAGTGCACCCGTCCCCGGATCACCGCACCGACGGACGTCGCGTCGTCGGAACCGTCGGGCAGTCGGGCCATGGTGTCCGCGGCGTTATGCCGCGCGTAGACGCCCGGGTTGGGCATCGGCGTGGCCCGGCTGCCATCTCGGAACCGTTCCACGGCCATTTCGCGCTGGGTCTTTCGGGCCTCGAAGCGCTCCCGGTGCGCCAGCACCATCGCTCCGAGTGCGGCGGTGATCAATAGCGCGCTGGTCAGTTCGAACGCCCACAGGTTGCGGGTGAAGATCAGATCCGCCAGGCCCTCCACGTTGCCGCCGGCATTGGCCTCGGTCAGACCCACGAAGCCGGACGTCGACATGGTGCCGATACCGGCGATCAGCAGCACGCCGAAGCCCAGGCCGGCAGCGATCGCCGCGAGGCGTTGTCCCCGAATGGTTTCCATCAGTGACTGGCCGGAGTCCACGCCGATGAGCATCAGCACGAACAGGAACAGCATCATCACCGCGCCGGTGTACACCACCACCTGGACCACTCCGAGGAACAGCGCATCCTGGGCCACGTAGAGCACTGCGAGCGAGATCATCGTCGTCGCCAGGAACATCGCCGCGTACACCGCCTTGGGTGCGGCCACCACCCCGATCGCTCCGGCCAGGGCGATCGCGCCGAAGACCCAGAACACCGCCGCTTCGACGGTGGAGGTTCTGGTGAGGGTCTCGGTGGCCAGCACCGTGATGTCTGGGTTCACCGGGTCACCTCTCGGTTCGGGCCGTTAACCCGACCGAGGTAGTAGTCGTCATCTGATGCCCCGGGCGCCATCGGGTGCGGCGGGGCCTCCATGCCGGCTTCCAGTGGCGCGAGCAGTTTGTCCTTGCCGTAGATCAGATCACTGCGGTTGTCATCGGCCATCTCGTAGATGTTGGTCATGGTCAGGGCCCGGGTGGGACATGCCTCGATGCACAATCCACAGCCGATGCACCGTAGGTAGTTGATTTGGTAGACGCGGCCGTAGCGCTCACCGGGTGAGTAGCGCTCGGTCTCGGTGTTGTCCGCACCCTCGACGAAGATCGCGTCGGCGGGGCAGGCCCAGGCACACAGTTCGCAGCCGATGCACTTCTCCAGCCCGTCCGGATAGCGGTTGAGTTGGTGGCGGCCGTGGTAGCGCGGCGCGGTCGCCCCGGGTTCCTCCGGGTACTGCTCGGTGATGGGCCGCTTGAACATCGACGAGAACGTCACGCCGAAACCGGCGAGAGCATCGAGGAATTTAGGCACGGACGGGCTCCTTGATTGGCATCGGAGGCACCGGGAAAGACCCGGCGCCAGGCGGTGGCGGCAGCGGAATATTGCGGTGAATCCGTTTGCTGCGCAGTTTGATCAGGGCAACCACCGCGGCGAGCAGAATCGCGCCGACGATCAGGTTGGGCAGGACGCCGTCGATGTGTGCGCTCCGCATGATCGCCACGACCAGGATCCAGACCAGTGAAATCGGAATCATCAGCTTCCAGCCCATCGCCATGAACTGGTCGTAGCGCAGCCGCGGCAGGGTGGCTCGCAGCCACATGAACACGAACAGGAAGGCCCAGACCTTGGCGACGAACCACAGCAGCGGCCACCACCCGGTGTTGGCGCCCTCCCACAGGCTGATCGGCCATGAAGCGCGCCAGCCGCCAAGGAACAGGGTGCTCGCCAGCGCCGAGACGGTGGTCATATTGACGTACTCGGCCAGCATGAACATCGCGAACTTCAACGACGAGTACTCGGTGTGGAAGCCGCCGACTAACTCACCCTCGGCCTCGGGCAGATCGAAGGGCGCGCGGTTGGTCTCGCCCACCATGGAGGTCAGATACACCACGAAGGACGGCAACAGCAGGAACACATACCAGGTGTGCTCCTGGGCGGCGACGATCCCGGAGGTGGACATGGTTCCGGCGTAGAGGAACACCGCCGCGAAGCACAGCGCCATCGCGATCTCGTAGGAGATCACCTGGGCGCTGGAGCGCAGACCGCCCAGCAGTGGGTAGGTCGAGCCGGATGCCCAGCCCGCGAGCACGATTCCGTAAACCCCGATCGAGGTAACCGCGAGGATATAGAGGACGGCGACCGGCAGGTCAGTCAACTGCAGCGCAGTGGCATGGCCGAACACCGACACCACCGGGCCCATCGGAATCACGGCGAACGCCATGATCGCCGGAATGACCGAGATGATCGGCGCCATCAGGTAAATCGGCTTATCCACGCCGGCGGGGATCAGCCCCTCCTTGAGCGCGAGCTTGATGCCGTCGGCCAGTGACTGCAGCAGACCGAACGGCCCGACCCGATTGGGGCCGTAGCGCAACTGCATCCGGCCCAATAGCTTGCGCTCCACCAGGATTGCCACCAGCACGGTCAGCAGCAGGAAGGCGA
>Ga0194035_1000434_pt1 | contig 24472 bp, 21 predicted proteins | sample JunL2320m_MetaG_FD_148680 | JGI IMG/M metagenome (GOLD analysis project Ga0194035, IMG submission 148680) | Anoxic zone freshwater microbial communities from boreal shield lake in IISD Experimental Lakes Area, Ontario, Canada - Jun2016-L239-20m | ecosystem: Environmental > Aquatic > Freshwater >...
TGCACCCCTCCATCACCGTGCTGGACAATCGTGAGCGGGGGCCTGTTCCCGCACGCAACATTGGGGTCGCCCAGGCCACCGGCGACTGCATCTGCTTTCTCGACGATGACGACTGGTTCACCGATACGTCCTATTTCGCCAGGGCCTCGGATGCCTTCGACCGCGGGGCTGACTTCTGCTTCTGCGACGGCGTGCTGCGCTTCGAGGACGGGCGGCCCGAAATGCCCTTCGCCTTCGAGGCTGATGGGCAGTCGCTGATGCGCGACAACACCATCCTGATCTCCGGCGTCATCTATCGCCGCGCGATGCATGCCGCACTCGGCCCCTTCGACGAGTCACTGCCATTCTACTGGGACTGGGACTGGTACCTGCGCGTCGCCCGCTCCGGGCACCCGCTCACCCACATCCGCATGCCCGTGGTGGCCATCCGCGTGCATGCGCAAAACATGTCGGGCGAATCGCTCGAACCACAGCGGCGCATCAATCTGGACAGGTTTTCCACAAAGCATGTGCTGCCGCCGATCCCCCTGAAGAACCATCTGGACATCGCAACGCAAGCGCCGGGCAAGCCGCCGCCGACCAAGACTTGATTGCTAACTTATTGTTATTGTTTTGTTTTTATTTTTGACGCGTCGACGACGTGATGCTGAGCCCCTATTCTCAAGGGTTTTTCAAGCACCCTCCCGAAAAAACCCCGGAAAATAAGAGTTTTCGCGAATCGAAAACGGGATTAACGCGGTTGCCAGCCAACCCCAATAAGGAGACACAACATGGCTACTGACGACAAGATCCAGACGATTGCCCTTTCGAAGATCGCGGCTGAACTCGCCGAGAAGCACGAGATGTCGAAGAAGGCCGCGGGCGAATTCCTCAGCGCCTTCGTCGAGCTGACCGTCAAGAACCTGAAGAAGGGCCACAAGGTGCGCGTCACCGGCCTCGGCATCTTCCAGGTCAAGAAGCGCCCCGCCCGCATGGGCCGCAACCCGGCCACCGGCGAAGCCATCAAGATCAAGGCCTCCAAGAAGCTGGCGTTCCGCGCCGCCAAGGAAGTCAAGGACGCCATCTAAGTCCTTCTCCTTTCTCTATCCTGAAGTGGCCCTGCCCATCGGCGGGGCCATTTCTTTTTGGATGAATTCTTTTCACCGCGACGTTGATTGCGGAGCCCCGTCCGGAGGGGCTAGAACACGCACCGAAACTCCCATTTCGCAAGGATATTTCCATGAAGACCCAGGCTCGTGTGGTGGTGATCGGCGGCGGCGTCGTCGGCTGTTCGGTGCTCTATCATCTCACCAAGGCAGGCCGGAAGGACGTGGTGCTGGTCGAGCGCGACATCCTCACCTCCGGCTCCACCTGGCATGCCGCGGGCGGTTTCCACACGCTGAACGGTGACCCGAACGTGGCCAAGCTTCAGGGCTATACGATCGCGCTCTACAACGAGCTTGAGAAGATCTCGGGCCAGGCCTGCGGCCTTCACCGCTCGGGCGGCCTCATCCTCGCCGACACGCATGAGCGCATGGAATGGCTGAAGATGGCCCATGCCCGCGCCCGCTACCTTGGCCTCGAGACCGAGATCATCTCCATGGCGGAAGCCAAGAAGATGCATCCGCTGCTGGAAGAGAAGTATTTCGTCGGCGCGATGATCGACGCCGCCGACGGCAACCTCGACCCCGAGGGCACCACGCATGCCTATGCCAAGTCCGCGCGCATCGGCGGGGCCGAGATCTACCAGGACACCAAGGTCGAGGAGCTGACGCACCGGCCTGACGGCACCTGGGACGTGATCACCAACAAGGGCAACATCCACGCCGAGCATGTCGTCAACTGCGGCGGCCTCTGGGCGCGCGAAGTGGGCCGCATGGTGGGGATCGAGCTTCCCGTGCTTGCCATGGAGCACATGTATCTCGTCACCGACGAAATGCCGGAGGTCGTTGCCTACAACAAGGAGCGCGGCCACGAGCTGCCGCATATCATCGACTTCAAGTCAGAGATCTACATGCGCCAGGAACGTTCCGGCATGGTGCTCGGCACCTATGAGCGCGCCTGCGTGCCGTGGAGCCCCAAGAACACGCCATGGGCCTTCGGCCGCGAGCTGCTGCAGCCCGACCTCGACCGGATCGCGCCGAACCTCGAGCTTGGCTACAAGCACTTCCCCGCACTCGCAGAGGCCGGCATCAAGCGCGTGATCAACGGGCCCTTCACCTTCACGCCGGACGGCAACCCGATCGTCGGCCCGGTGCAGGGCGTGCAGAACTTCTGGCTCGCCTGCGGCGTCATGGCGGGCTTCAGCCAGGGTGGCGGCGTGGGCCTCGCACTGTCGCAGTGGATGGTGAACGGCGACCCGGGCTTCGACGTCTGGGCCATGGACTGCGCCCGCTTCGGAGAATGGGCGACCCGCACCTACACCAACGAGAAGGTGCGCGAGAACTATTCCCGCCGCTTCTCGATCCGCTTCCCCAACGAGGAACTGCCCGCGGCACGCCCGCAGCAGACCACCGCACTCTATGACACGATGATCGCGCAGGGTGCCGTGATGGGCGATAGCTGGGGCCTCGAAACCCCGCTGTGGTTCGCGCCCAAGGGTGTCGAGCCCAAGGATGTCGTGTCCTTCCGCCGCTCCAACGACTTCAAGCATGTGAAGGCGGAGGTGCTGGCCACGCGCAACGGCGTGGGCGTCACCGAGATCGCCAATTTCGCCAAGTACCGCTTCTCTGGCCCGGGTGCTGAAGCCTTCCTGTCGCGCATGATGACCAACAAGATGCCGAAGACGGGCCGCCTCATCCTGACGCCGATGCTGAACCCCGCCGGCAAGCTGATCGGCGACTTCACCATCGCCAAGGCGGCGGATGACTGCTTCTACATGTGGGGTTCGTCCCAGGCGCAGAAGTATCACATGCGCTGGTTCGAGCAGCATTTGCCGAAGGACGGCTCGGTCCATATCCACCGCTATGACATGGGCCTCGTCGGCCTCTCCATCGCGGGGCCGAAGTCCCGCGAGGTGCTGCAGCAGCTGGTGGACGAGGACGTGTCCAACGCCGCCTTCAAGTTCATGGACCATCGTTCGATGGAAGTGGCGCATGTGCCCGCCCTCATCAACCGCGTCACCTATACCGGTGACTTGGGCTATGAAATCTGGGTGGCACCCGAGTATCAGCGCCGCCTCTACCAGGAGATCATGCGCGCGGGTGAGGCCCACGGCATCGTCAACTTCGGCATGCGCGCTCTGCTCTGCATGCGCCTCGAGAAAAACTTCCCCACCTGGTTCCGCGAGCTCCGCCCCATCTACGGCGGCTTCGAGGCCGGCATGGATCGCTTCATCGACTTGGGCAAGAATGACTTCATTGGCCGCGAGGCCGCGATGGAAGAAAAGCGAACCGGCGGCAAGCTTCGCCGCGTGTCCTTCATCGTCGATGCGGCGGATGCTGACGTGCTGGGCGACGAGCCGATTTGGGCTAAGGGCAAGGTGGTTGGCTGGGTCACGTCGGGTGGCTTCGCGCATTACGTCGACAGGTCGATGGCGCAGGGCTACGTGCCCGTCGAACTGGCGGGCGACACGTCGCCCGGCGCCTTCGAGATCGAGATCATCGGCGACAACCGCAAGGCCACCATCATCACCGAGCCGCCCTTCGACCCCGAAGGCAAGCGGATGAGGGGCTGACCCCATGCGGGCCTCGGCGCATCCGAACGCGCTGCGCGTCGCGGCTGCGCTGGGGCCCAACTTCACCGTGGTCGAGTTCGACGAGAGCACCCACACCGCGCAGGAGGCGGCCGACGCCATCGGCTGCAGCCTCGCCCAGATCGCCAAGTCGATCCTGTTCCGCAGCGCCAGCGGCAGGCCGGTGATGGTCATCGCTTCGGGCGTCAACCGCGTGGACGAGAAGAAGATCCGCACGCTGCTGGGCGAGAAGATCGAACGCGCGCAGCCTGACTTCGTGAAGGAGATGACGGGCTTCGAGGTGGGCGGCGTTCCGCCGGTCGCCCATGCGAGCCCTTGCGTGATCTATCTCGACGATGACCTCAAGGCCTACCCAACGGTGTGGGCGGCGGGCGGAACACCGAATGCAGTCTTCGAGATCGGCTTCACGCAACTGGCGGAGATGTCGGGGGCAACCGTCGCGGATGTGAAGAAGTAGTTCTCCTGCCCTTTAGCCTCATCATGCCCGGGCTTGACCCGGGCATCCTATACGCCGCGCCAGAAAAAGATGGCCGGGACAAGCCCGGCCATGATGAGTGGGGGACGTCAACCGCCCTCAGCTCATCCTGCCATAGAACCCCAGCTGGTCCTCGCGGCTGAACACCACGCCCGGCCTGTCGAAGTAGGAGAACACGGCGATCATGCGCTCGCGCGCGCCCTTTACCGTGCCCACCTTGTGGGCCGTGTTCTTGCCGCGGAAGACGTTGAGCGTTCCGGCCGTGAGGTTGAGTGACTTCACCAACGGGTCCTCGCCGCGCAGCAGGTGGGCGACACCGTCGTAGTTGGGGTTATCATCGCTGCGAAGATCCGTGCGGTAGATGAACTCGCCGCCCTGGTCCGGTGCCTGCAGCAGCAGCGTGGTGGTGAATTCGCTGCGGTCGAAGTGCCAGTTCAGCGCCTCGCCCTCGCGATAGGCCATCACGTTCACGCGTGCGAGATCGTCGCGCGCCGGGAACAGTGCGTCCTTGCCCATTGTGGCGGCGAGGAAAGTAACAAAGTGCGACCACTCATAGATCCACACCGGGATCGACTGCATGATCTGATCCGCGCAGACCGTGTGGTTCACCGTTTCGCAAAGGGCGAGTGCCGGATGGTCAGGCGCCAGACTGGGAATGTCCTTCTTGAAGTAGATGTTGTGGTTGCGGCGGTGGGTGAAGGAGAGCGTCTCCATCACCGGGCGGATCTCGGCAATTGCCTGCTGCAGGGCATCTGGCTTCACGAAGCCTTCGAGGTTGAACATGCCGTTCTGCGCCAGGTCGGCGCGGCAGTGCGCCACCAGCGCATGCCATTCCGGCGTGCCCGGCCTGTCCAGCGGATAGCGGTCAAGATCGAGAATGTGGCGCATGGCTGTCTCCGGACGTACCCAAGCCCCGAGGATCGCACAGGACCTGTTTGCGACAACGGGTCAAAATGTTAGTCTGGCTTGGATAATCTTATCCAGATGGGTCGGCATGCTGAAGCTTCCTCCTCTTAACGCATTGAAATATTTTGAAGCAGCCGCCCGCACCGGAAGCTATGTCACGGCCGCTGCCGAATTGAATGTGAGCCCAGCGGCCATCAGCCAGCAGGTGCGGAACCTTGAAACCTTCCTCAAGCGCAAGCTGTTCACCAGGCTCAACAACCGCATCGTGCTCACCGATGCCGGCCAGGCCATCCATGCAGGGATATCGCCAGCCCTCGAGGACATCGCGGCGCTGACACAGCGCGTGCTGGCAGGCAGCAGCCGCGCCAAGCTGGTGGTGAGCGTCATCCCGTCGCTTGCCGAATGCTGGTTCATGCCGGCGCTGGCCGAGTTCACGCAGGCAGGCGCCCTGCGCATCGACCTGCGCGTCGAGAATGACCCCGTGGATTTCGCTGGTGGCGAGATCGACCTGCGCATCGGCTATGCCAGTGCGCACTATCCGGGGCTCGCGAGCGTGTCGCTGTTCCGCGACGCGGTGCTGCCGCTGTGTGCGCCGAAGCTGGCCGCCGAGCTCTCTCTGGCCAATGCCGACGACAGCCTGTTCATCCACACGAGCTGGGGGCAGGACTTCGGCTCGCATCCCTCGTGGGATGAATGGCTCGCGTGCTTTTTGCCCTTCCGCCGCATCGACCCGGCAAAGGGCCACCGCGTCGGTTCATCACAGCTCGCCCTCGATTTCGCACGGCGCGGGCTGGGCATTGCGCTGGGCCAGCGGGCGCTGGCGCAGGAAGGGCTGGAGAACGGCACGCTGGTGGCTCTCGACCCACAGGCCCTGCCGCTCGGCCATGACTATTGCGCCTTCTACCCGCGCGCACGTGCGCGCAAGGCGGGGCTGCTGCCGCTTACCGACTATCTGCGAACACGCGCGCCGCATCGGTGACGGCATCCCACACATTCACGGCGAAGGTGCGCATCGCATAGATGTCGAAGCTGTTCTCTCCCGTGCAATGCACGGTGACGGGCGTGTGGTGAATGCCGGTGAGCGCCACAGCGCCGGGCGTGAACACCGACGGGTGGAGATCGACGGGAATCAGCCGTGCCAGAACCTCCCGCGCCGGAGCACCCTCAAGCGCGATGCGCGTGCGGCTGCTCGACAGCGGTGTTACCGCGCACTGGCCCTTGAGCCTGGACGGCACATCATCCGTCTCGGGTCCGACAATCCAGAACTGGGCCGGTCCAATGCGGAACAGCGTGTGCGCGCCATTTACCTCCGCCTGCTGCACCTTCTCCGGCAGCGTGCCGACGACGGCGGCGAGCCTTGCCCCGAAATCCGGTGAAAGACCTGCCACCTGCGTCAGCGTGAAGCCGGGGCGTTCGGCGATCCTGAGAACCGCGCTCACAAAGGGCTTCGCGCTTGCCAGTGCTGATCTGCGCTCAAGCATGCAGGCGGGCTCCTTCCTTGTCGATGAAGTGGGGCGACACGATCTTCAGCCGCGCCTGCTCGTTCTTGAGCGGGAAGGCAGCGATGATCTCCTCGCCCTCATGCTTCAGGCCACCGTCGAAGAGGCCGAGGGCGATGAACTTGTTGAGCTCCGTCGACCACGTCACCGAGGTGATGTAGCCACGCCCGTGGCCCTTGATCTCGTCCGTTGCCGCAAACAGGATCGAGCCACCGCGCAGCTTCTTGTCAGGCTCCATCAGCTCGAGGCCGACGAGGCTCCAGCGTTCGGGCCGCTGGCAATCCTCGCGAAAGCGCAGCGCCTTGCCGACATAGTCCTTTTCCTTGCCGGCCATCTTGCCGAGGCCCAAGTCATCGAGCGTGTTGCGGTGGTCAAGCTCGAGGCCAGCCACATGACCCTTCTCGATACGCAGGCTGGCCAGGGCTTCCAGGCCATAGGGCTTGATGCCGGTCGAGCCTGCGGCCTTCAGGATATGCTCCCACAGGCTGATGGCATAATCCGCCGCGACATGGACCTCGTAGGCGAGTTCGCCCGAGAAGGACATGCGCAGCAGGCGCACGGTGACGCCCTCGAACACGATGTCCTTGCAGCCCATGTAGGGCAGTGCCGCATCAGAAAGGTCAGCCTCCGGGAAGGCCAGCTGCAACGCTTCGCGTGCCTTGGGCCCCGAAACGGCCATGCCCGCCCACTCGTCGGTGAGCGAGGCCACCTGCACGTTCAGCTCCGGCCAGTGCATCTGCAGCAGGTATTCAAGCCAGCTCATCACCTCGCCCGCCTGCGCGGTGGTGGTGGTCATGTAGAACTGGTTCTCGGTGATGCGCGCCGTGGTGCCGTCATCCAGCACGATGCCGTCGTCGTTCAGCATCACGCCATAGCGCACCTTGCCAACAGGCAGCTTGGCGAAGCCATTGACATAGACGCGGTTCAACAACTCCGCCGAGTCCGACCCCTGGATGTCGATCTTGCCGAGCGTCGAGACGTCGGCGAGGCCCACGCCACGGCGGACGAGCTCCATTTCCTTGACGTAGGCCGTCTCGGGCGAATTGCCGGCCCAGGCATAGTACCAGGCACGCTTCCACAGGCCTGCATCGATGAAGATGCCGCCGTTCTTCACGTGCCAGTCATTGAGCGGCGACAGGCGCACCGGGCGGAAATGTGCGCCCACCGTGCGGCCCGCGATGGCGCCCATGGTGAGTGGCGCGTAAGGCGGCCGGAAGGTGGTGGTGCCTGCTTCCGGAATGGTGATGCCGCGATATTCGGCCATCAATGCAAGCGCATTGATGTTGGAGGTCTTGCCCTGGTCGGTGCCCATGCCGAGCGTCGTATAGCGCTTCAGGTGCTCCACCGAGCGATAGCCTTCCTGGTGCGCGATCTTCACGTCCTTGATGGTCACGTCACTCTGGAAATCGACGAAGGCCTTGCCCTTGGCGCTGTAGGCGGGCGTCCATGTGGGCAGGATGGCATAGGTGCGGTCCGTCGCATGTTCCGGCGCATAGACGGGACGCGTCTTGCCGAAGCCAGCCGAGGACGCAGCGGAGGCGCCGGCATTGGCGCCTTCCGCGACGGCCGCCGAGAGACCGAAGGTTCCCATCATGGCGCCGGCGCCGAAATGCGTGGGCGCGAAGCCGCCGGGCACGAAGCCAGCCACTGCTTCGTCATATTTCGGCTTGATGCCGCCATGAGAGGAAACATGGACAACCGGCGACCAGCCCCCGGCCATGCCGACGACATCGCACTCGATGGTGACGGCATGCGCGCCGCCCAGCTTCACGCGCTTCACACCCTTGGAGCCTTCGACATCGAAGATGCCGCTGCCCGGGAAGATGGCGATGCCCTTGGCTCCGGCGCGCGACAGGATGTCAGCCGAGACGGCGGCGCGATGGTCCGCCACCGTAACGGCGACGCCCGCGTCCGCGAGGTCGAGCGCAGCCTGATAGGCCGTATCATTGTTGGCGACGATCACCGCGCGCTTGTCGGGCGCCACCGCGAAGCGGTTGGCATAGCTGCGAAGTGCTGAGGCCAGCATCACGCCCGGCCTGTCATTGTTGGAGAAGACCAGCGGCCGCTCGATGGCGCCGGTGGCCATGACGATGGTTTTCGCGCGAAGCTGCGTCAGCAGCATGCGCGCCTCGCCCTTCCGCGCATCGGGGCGGAGGTGGCTGCGGTTTTCCACGAGAATAGCGAGGTTGCCGTCATAGAGGCCCTGCACGGTGGTGCGGGTGAAGGCCTCGACGTTGGCAAGGCCCTTCAATTCGTCCACGCAAGCGATGCGCCAGGCCTCATGCTCGGCATCATTGCCGGACAGCAGCGAACCGCCGAAGTCCGAATCCTGCTCGGCCAGCACCACGCGGGCGCCACTGCGGCCTGCCGTCAATGCAGCGGCAAGGCCCGCGGGGCCCGAGCCGATGACCAGCACGTCGCAGAAGGCGAAGAGCATGTCATAGCGGCCAGGGTCGGGAAGGTCGGTCGCCTTGCCCAGGCCCGCCGCCTTGCGGATGAAAGGCTCGTAGAACATCCATGAACCCTTCGAGGGCCCCATGAAGGTCTTGTAGTAGAAGCCCGACTGGAACAGGGGCGACAGAATCGAATTCACCGCCATGAGGTCGAAGTCGGCTGAGGGCCAGGCATTCTGCGTCTTGGCCACGAGACCGTCGACGAGGTCCACCATGGTGGCCGCGACATTGGGCTCGGTCGTGGCACCCTCGCCCAGCGTGAACAGGCCGTTCGGCTCCTCGATCCCTGCGGCGACGAGGCCGCGCGGGCGATGATACTTGAAGCTGCGGCCCACCAGCACCTTGTCATTGGCGAGCAGGGCCGAGGCCAGCGTGTCGCCTGCGAAGCCCGACAGGTCTTTGCCATCGAAACGGGCGGAAACCGGCTTGGCGCGGTCGATGCGACCACCCTTGGGAAGCCTGCGGAAAGTCGTCATGACACCACCCCGCCGATCTCGTTGGTGGCGGTGTTGCGGGCAAGCGTGAACCAGCGGCGGCAGCCCAGCACATGCTGCCAGTATTCCGTGTGCGGACCTTTCGGGTTCTCGAACAGGAAGACATAGTCATGCCAGGTCTGGAGGTCGCCCGTTCCATGAGCGGGGCGCTCTTTCGAGGCATCGCCGCCATAGCGGAATTCGGAGACGTCGCGGTCGCCGCAATGTGGGCAGGGGAGCATCATTGCTTGTAGGTCCAGTTGCCGAGGCCGAACTCGTCAAGCTCTTTGCCCTTTTCGAAACGGTCGAGGGCGAAGTCGCGAACGAGCTCATGTTCCTGGTCATGGGCGATGGTGTGGGAATAGGTCCAGCCCGAGGCGGGCGTTGCCTTGAAGCCCTGGTAGCACCAGCCGCCGTTGAGATAGAGGTTCCTCACCGGCGTGCGGCTGATGAAGGGGCTGCCGTCGGGCGTCATGTCCTGGATGCCGCCCCAGTGGCGCAGCATGCGCAGGCGCGAGATGAAGGGCATGAGCGAGACAGCACATTCCGCCACCGTCTGGATGCGATTGAACTGGCCGCGCTGGGTATAGGTGTTGAAGCCGTCGATGTGGCCACCGAAGACGAGGCCACCCTTGTCCGACTGCGACAGGTAGAACAGCTCCGCGCCCCAGGAGATGACGTTATCGACGATGGGCTTGATCGGCTCCGTCACGAAGGCCTGCAGGATGTGGCTTTCGACGGGCAGCTCGAGGCCCGCCATCTTGGCGACATGGGACGTGTGGCCCGCAACCGCGATGCCCACCTTTCCGGCGTTGATGCGGCCGCGCGAGGTTTCAACACCAGAGCACTTGCCGTCCTCGATGACGAAGCCCGTCACCTCGCAATTCTCGATGATGTGCACGCCAAGTGCCGAGGCGGCGCGGGCATAGCCCCAGACTACGGCATCATGGCGCACGGTGCCGGCGCGCGGCTGCATGATGGCGCCATGGATCGGCCAGCGCGCATCCCTGGACCAGTCGAGATAGGGCAGCAGCTTGCGCACCTCGCCCGCATCCAGCAGCTCGGCGTCGATGCCGTTGAGCCGCATGGTGTTGCCGCGGCGCGCGAAGACATCCATCTGCACCGGGTTCACCGCCAGCACGATCTGGCCGCGCTGCGACACCATGCAGTTGAAGTTCAGCTCGTGGGAGAGCCCCTCCCACAGCTTCAGCGAATGCTCGAAGAAGGCGGTGTTGCCGCCGATCATGTAGTTGGAGCGGATCAGCGTGGTGTTGCGGCCCACGTTGCCGGAGCCGATATAGCTCTTCTCGATCACCGCCACATTGGTGATGCCGTGGTTCTTGGCGAGGTAATAGGCGGTGGCAAGCCCATGACCGCCGCCGCCGACGATCACCACGTCATAGGAGGATTTGGGTTCGGGTGACTCCCACGCCTTCGGCCACGGCATATCCGGGTCGAGGGCGTGGCGCGCGAGGGCTAAGGCTGAATAATGCTTGGACACGGGGGCGTTGGTATCAGACTTGGGCGCCCTTCGGCAAGGTGCAGAAACCTCACGTCCTGCGGCGTTCTGCCCATTCGGTGACAAGGAAGGTGACCAGGCCCAGCCCGGCGAAACCGCCCACCAGCGGGATCACCGTGCCATTGTACAGCTGCCCGATGTATCCCCCCGTGACGATGGCGATCAGGGATGACAGCGAACCGATGATCGCCGCCGCCATGCCGGCGATGCGGCCCATCGGTTCCATGGCGATGGCGTTGAAGTTGCCGAACAGCAGGCCAGAGCAGAAGAAGCTGAGAAACAGGTAGCCCGCAATGAACCACAGGGGCGGCAGGCCGTGGGCCAGCAGGCTCACCACAAGTGCCATGGCCGCCAGCACCAGGAAGCCGCGCAACGCATATTTCGACAGCCGCCGCATCCCTAGGCGCATGACAAGCCGGGCGTTGACCATCATGGCAATGGCCATGCCGCCCGCGAAAAAGGCGAACCACAGCGCGAAGTAGGCGCCCTGCCCGTAAAGCTCGGCAAACACCTGCTGCGAGGTGCCGAGATAGACGATGAAGGCACCGAAGATCGTGCCCGCGGCCACCGTATAGCCCATGGCGATGGGGTTCCTCAGGACTTCCCACGCGGCGGAAATGAGGGAGCCGACGGCAAGCGGCGTGCGCCTGTCGGGAGGCAGCGTCTCGGCCTGTCGGAACCATAGCCACAGACCGGCGATGACGCCAACGGCGAGGAATCCGACGAAGATCATGCGCCAGTCGGCAAACAGCAGCACCAGCGTGCCAATGGAGGGCGCCAGCATGGGCACCAGCATGAACACCATCATCACGAAGGACATGACGCGCGCCATGGCGGCACCGGCCTGCCCATCGCGTACCATGGCGATCGACACGATGCGCGGGGCGGAGGCGCCGAAACCCTGGATGGCACGGCCAATCAGGATCATCGGGAAGTTCACCGAGAACAGGCAGATCAGCGAGCCCAGCGCATAGAAGGTGAGGCCGATGACGATGGTGGGCTTGCGGCCCAGCGCATCCGACCACGGGCCATAGATCAGCGTGCCCAGCGTCAAGCCGCCGAAGAAGGTGGTGATGATGAACTGCCGGCTGTTGGGGTCCGCCGCACCCAGCTCATGCGCGATGGTGCCGATGGCCGGCAACATGGTGTCGATCGACATCGCCACCATGGCGTTGAGCAGCGCCACCAGCAGGATGAATTCGACCGAGAGTTTTGCCGTATCCCGCATCAGGTCACGTAGTTCAACATGCGCAGCACGTCGAAATAGTGGTTGGTCTCGAAACGGACGGTGCGGTTTCCGACATGTTCCATGCCGGGGTACCACTGGTGGCGTGCCGCCAGCACCGGGTTGGAATAGGTGATCTCGACGATCACATGCTCCGGCACCTCGAGCAGCGACTCCTTGAGGTTGCCGCGCAATGCTGCGGCGGCCCCCTCGCGGATCGCCTTCGTGGCGGCGGCCGGCGTCATCGAAATTGTCGACTGGCCACGGCCTTCCTTCACTGCGCAGCGCCCCACGTGTGGGTTCACCTCTTCGATTTCCATCATGAGCCCCAAGTCACCGCTGACGAAAACCGTCGGCACGCCGAGCATGGAGGAGGCCAGTGAATGGATCAGGTATTCGGACGCACGCCTGCCGTTGATGCGGATTTCTGCGGCATCGTGAGACAGGGTGTGGGCGAGGCTGTTTTCCTCGGATCCGGCGGAGGAATGGTAGCCGATCATCATCACCGCATCGAAGGTCTCGTCGAGGTCCTGCACCATGCACAGGGGATGGCCAGCCCAGGCCCGGATGAGGCGCACATCAGCGGGCAGCATGGAGGCGATGATATTGCGGCCGGAGGAATGCGCATCCTTCACCAGGATTTCAGTCGCCCCGGCGATCTGGGCGCCCTCGATGGCGGCAACCGCCTCGCGCGTCATCTGCTCGCGGAATTCCTGCCAGTCGGCATGGTTCTTCTCTGCCTCGTCCCAATGGGTGATGCCGGCGCAGCCTTCGATGTCGACGCTGATGTAAACCTTCATGATGACCCTCTAAACCTGCTGCTTCATAGCCGGACTTGCGCCAATAGGCGACTTCGCAGGAAGATGCCAGCCATGCGCATCGATAAGGTTCGACGTTCCGTCTTTCTCGATCCGGTGGACCCGGGTTTCTACAACGATCCCTACCCCGCCTATCACGCGATCCGGGCGGAAGTGCCGGTGTTCAAATGGGAACACTATGGCATCTGGTGCTTTTCACGCTTCGAGGACGTGAACGCGTTGCTGCGCGACCGGCGCTTCGGGCGGCAAATCCTCCACGTTGCAAGCCGCGAGGAACTGGGCTGGCCCGAAACGCCATCGCACCTCAGGCCCTTCTACCAATTCGAATCACATTCCCTGCTGGAACTCGAGCCGCCGGTGCACACAAGGCTCAGGAGCCTCGTCAACCGCTCGTTCCTGTCGCGCCAGGTGGAGCGGCTGCGGCCCGCCATCACGAGTCTGACCAATGGCCTGATCGACCGCTTTGAGGGCAAGGGCGAGGCGGAACTGCTCAGGGAGTTCGCAACGCCGATCCCGGTGATCGTCATCTGCGATCTGCTGGGGATTCCCACCGACATGGCGCAACAGCTGCTCGCCTGGTCACATGACATGGTGGCGATGTACCAGGCGCGCCGCGATCGTGGGATCGAGGACAATGCGGTGAAGGCCACCGTGGAATTCTCGACCTTCATGCGCGACGACATCGGCAGGCGGCGCAAGGCGCCAAAGCACGATCTCTTGTCCGAACTCATCAAGGCTGAGGAACAGGGTGCCAAGCTGACGGAGGATGAACTCGTCACCACCGCCATCCTGCTCCTCAATGCCGGACATGAGGCAACGGTCCACGCGCTCGGCAACGGCATCAAGTGCCTGCTTGAGCAGAATATCCGAAGCGGCATCGACGAGGCCTGCATCGAGGAGACGCTGCGCTTCGACCCGCCGCTCCACCTGTTCACCCGCTATGCGCTGGAAGACCTCGCGTATGCGGGCATCGGGCTGAGGAAGGGCGAGAGCGTGGGACTGATGCTCGGGGCGGCCAACCGGGACCCGGCGCGGTTCCCGGAGCCTGACCGCTTCATTCCCACTCGCGACCCCAACCCGCAGGTTGCCTTCGGCGCCGGCATCCACTTCTGCATCGGTGCCCCGCTGGCCCGGCTGGAAATGGCAATCGCCATGCCCCTGCTGTTCCAGCGGCTGCCCAAACTCGCCCTTGCGGAACACCCAAGCTACCGCAATGCCTATCATTTCCATGGCCTGGAGAGCCTGAGGGTGTCGTTCTGAGGCGTCGTTTCTTAGCCTTTCCCTGACGTTTCCTCTCACGCCGCCGGGGCCAGTTCAGCGTAAACCACACCTCACGTGAAAACTTCTCAACAGGCGCTTCCATGACCGACGTCCAGCCCGCTCCCTCTACCGGCCGCCGCGCCCGCGGTGGTGCCGATGCCCGCCGCGCCGCCCGCACCTCGACCACCGTCAAGCACTCGGGCTTCATCCGCCGCGCCATCAGGCCCTATGAGCCGTTCACCGACGAACAGCTGGAGCTGATCGAGGCCAATGCCGAGACGGTTCTGCAGGAATTGGGCATCGACTTCTACGAGGATGAAGAAGCCGTCCGCATGTGGAAAGACGCGGGCGCCGATGTGAAGCCCTCCGCCATTGACCCCAAGCGCTTCCGCGTCCGCTTCCCCAAGGGCCTTGTCCGCTCGCTCATCAAGACGGCGCCGCGCGAATACGTGCAGCACGCGAGGAACCCCGCCAACAACGTGACGATCGGCGGCAACAGCACGGTGTTCGCACCCGTCTATGGCCCGCCCTTCATCCGCAACCTCGACGAGGGGCGCCGTTACGCCACCATCGAGGACTTCCGCAACTTCGCCAAGCTCGTCTACATGCTGCCTAGCCTCCACCATGCCGGCGGCACGCTGTGCGAGCCCGTGGACATTCCGGTGGCCAAGCGCCACCTCGACATGATTTACACCCACATCAAGTATTCCGATAAGCCGTTCATGGCTTCGGTGACGGCGGGTGAACGCTCGGCCGACTCGGTCGCCATGGCGGAAATGGTCTTCGGCAAGGACTTCGTCGACCAGAACTGCGTTATGACGTCGCTCATCAATGCCAACTCGCCCATGGTGTGGGACGGCGTCATGCTCGGCGCCCTCAAGGTTCTCGCCCGCGCCAACCAGGCCTGCGTGATCTCGCCCTTCATCGTGGCCGGCGCCATGTCGCCCGTGACGACCGTCGGTACGCTCACCCAGATCCTCGCGGAAGCTTCTGTCGGCATCGCGTTTACCCAGCTGTGCCGCCCCGGTGTGCCGGTGGTGTTCGGCACCTTCGCGGCCTCCATGTCCATGCAGTCCGGTGCGCCGACCTTCGGTTCGCCCGAACCCGCCATGGTCACCTTCGGTGCGGCCCAGCTCGCCCGCCGCATGGGCGTTCCCTTCCGCTCCGGCGGCAGCCTTTGCGGCTCGAAGCTGCCTGATGCGCAGGCCGCCTATGAAAGCGCCAGCACCATGTGGTCGACGCTGCTCTCGGGCGTCAACTTCTGCCTCCATGCCGCAGGCTGGCTCGAAGGCGGCCTCGCCTCGGGCTATGAAAAGCTGATCATGGATGCCGACCAGCTGACCATGTACCAGAAGTTCGCCGAGGGCGTGGATTTCAGCGAAAATGGCCAGGCAATGGACGCCATCCGGGAAGTAGGCCCCGGCTCGCATTATCTCGGCTGCGCCCACACCCAGGCCAATTTCGAAACGGCCTTCTGGCGCTCTTCGCTCGCCGACAACAATTCCTTCGAGCAGTGGCGCGACGAAGGCGGCAAGGACATCGTCGTCCGCGCCAACGAGCGCTGGAAGCAGATGCTGCGCGACTATGAAGCGCCGCCGCTGGATCAGGGCATCGACGACCAGCTCGTGGAATTCATGGCCAAGCGCAAGGAAGTGCTGCCGGACAACGTGAGCTGATCGCGAAGAGTTTCCTCCCAAACTCGATGGCCGGGCCTCAGTGCCCGGCCTTTTCTTTTCAGGCCGCAGCGAGCGGCTTGATGTCGGAAACGTCGATCGTTTCCCGCGCGCGTGCGAGATCCCAAGCGCGCTGCAGGTTCATCCAGTATTCCGGTGTCGTTCCGAACAGCTTGGCGAGGCGCATGGCTGTGTCCGCGGAGAGGGCCGTATCGCCCTTGACGAGGCGCTCGATCCGGGTGCGCGGCACGTGGATGCGCTTGGCGAGCGCGATGGCACTCAGGCCCAGAGGCACGAGGTAGAGCTCCTCCAGAACTTCACCGGGATGAGATGGATTCACGAGCAAGGACATGACCGATTTATCCCAGATTTAAGTTTCCCAGTTGGACGTCGATTGAAGCCATCATTGCTCATCTCCAAGTTGCTGTCACCCCAGCGAAAGCTGGGGCCCAGCTTTCCAGGCGGCACACTCCGAAAGAAAGCTGGGTTCCGGCTTTCGCCGGAATGACGGTCGTCAGGGTGTGCTTGACGAGGACGGCTTCCTGATCTCGCGCCAGGTGTGATAGCCCACGCCGCCCACCACCAGTGCCGTGCCCAAGGCATGTGACCAGGTGAAGGCTTCGCCCAGCAGCACCACGGCGAAATAGATGGTGAGCAGCGGCGATATGTTGGAGATCATCGCCGTCGAGGTGTTGCCAATCTTCGCCATGCCGGCATTGACGAAGAAGGACGGGATGACCGTGGCCAGCAGCCCCGTTCCCGCCGCCAGCATGAAGTAGTGCCAGGACATCGACGTATCGAGATGGCCGCGCACGATGAAGACATGAAGGAGCGTCGTCACCGCCGCCGCCGACAATGCGACCGAAGTGAACAGCGTCGCCCCCATCTCGCTGATATAGCGCTTGGCCATCAGCTGGTAGATGGCGAAGGCAACTGCCGAGCCGAGCACAAGCGCCGTGCCAAGCGTGACGTTCGAGCCGCCCGCCGAAAAATCGGTGAGGAAGACGGTGGCGAGCCCGAGGTAGGAGATGAAGGCGGCAATGAGACTGGTTCGCGTCAGCCGCATGCCGAAGAAGGCGGCGCCGATGAAGATGAGGAAGATCGGATAGGTGAACAGCGCCAGCCGCTCCAGCTGGGCGCTCACATAGAGCAGCCCGCCGAAATCGAGGATCATGGCGAGGTAATAGCCGATGAGGCCGATCCCAATGGCCCCCAGAACGGCACCCCGGCGCGGCATGGGCTTTCCCTCCGTCTTGCGCCGGGCGATTGCGATTGCCCCCACAACAACGAACACCGGCAGCGCGAAAACCATGCGCCAGGCGAGGATGAGCAGCGCGTCGTAGCGCTCCATGTAGGCGAGCTTGATGAAGATGGCCTTGGAGGCAAACAGCGCCGAGCCCGCAGCAACGAGCAGATAACCGATGATGAGGGCGCGGCGGTCCATCCCCGCTCTCTATACCGTGCAGACCTGCCCGTCAGCTTAGGCGATTGCAGTTCTGGCATGCGGAGTTAGGCTGGCGTGGAGACAGGAGTTTTCCATGGCCCTTCCCTTGCACTTCCGCTCCGCCACCGAACTCGCGCGCCTGCTGCGGGCGCGGAAGGTGACTGCCTCCGCCCTGCTGGAGGACTGCCTCGGCCAATACAAGGCCCACAACAAGGCGCTGAACGCCGTGGTGGTGACGGACATTCCCCGGGCCAAGAAGGCAGCGGCCGCGGCGGACCGGCGGCTGAGGGCCGGCAAGCCAAAAGGCCCCTTCGACGGCGTGCCGATGACCGCCAAGGAAAGCTTCGACATGGCAGGCCTCCCCTCCACCTGGGGCGACCCGCGATTCAAGGACAACATTGCCGCGACCGATGCGGTGGCCATGCAGCGGCTCGAGGATGCGGGCGCCGTCGTCTATGGCAAGACAAACGTGCCCTTGATGCTGGCGGACTGGCAGAGCTACAACGCCATCTACGGCGCCACCAACAACCCATGGGACTTGAACCGTTCGCCCGGCGGCTCGTCCGGCGGCTCCGCGGTGGCGCTCGCCACCGGCATGTCGGCGCTGGAGATCGGCTCCGACATCGGCGCCTCGATCCGCAACCCCGCGCATTACTGCGGCGTCTATGGCCACAAACCCACCTGGGGCGTGGTGCCCTACCAAGGCCACCTGCTGCCGGGCGTCGTCCAGCCGGGCGACATCACCGTGGCAGGACCGCTCGCCCGCTCGGCACGCGATCTCGCAAGCATGATGAAGATCATCTCAGGCCCCGTCGGACCCGAGGCGCGCGGCTATGCTCTCACGTTGCCACCAGCAAAGCAGAAGACGCTGAAAGAATTCCGCGTCGCGGTGATGTTCACCGACGAACAGTCGGAAGTGGACCTCACCGTGCAGGACCTTCTGGGCAAGCTCACCCAGTTCCTCGGCAAGCGGGTGAGGAAGCTGTCCACCACGGCGCGCCCCGCCTTCACCACGAAGGAGGCGATGGACGTCTATATCGCGCTGCTGCGCTCAGCCACCAGCCGCCGCCAGTCCGACAAGGAGTTCGCCGCCAATTCCGCCAAGGTTGCCGCATCGGACCCGAAGGACGACAGCTACCTCACCAAGATGCTGCGCGCCTACGTCCTGCCGCACCGCGACTGGCTGAAATACAACGAACGCCGCCACCAGATGCGGCTGCTGTGGGAGCAGTTCTTCGACGACTGGGACGTGATGATCTGCCCCGCCGCAGCGTCGGCCGCCTTCCCGCATGATCATGTTGGCGAGCGCCACGAACGCAAGATCTCGGTGAATGGCAAGCGCGTGGCCACGACAGACCAGCTGTTCTGGGCGGGCTATTCCGGCTGCTTCCTGCTGCCCTCGACGATTGCCCCGATGGGCCTCACGCCGCAAGGCCTGCCTGCCGGCGTGCAGATCATCACCCGGCAATATGGTGACTATATCTCGATCCGCTTCGCCGAATTGCTGGAGACGGAATTCGGCGGCTTTGTTCCGCCGCCAGGTTACTGATCCAGTTTCAAAGCGTGGCGCAGGAAGGCGAAGCCTAGCGCCATCTCGCGCGCCGTCTCAAAACTCGCCCCGCCTCCGCCATGGCCGCCGCGGTGCTCCATGAAGAAGAGCTTATGCCCGGCTGCCAGCAGTGCGGCGGCGAAGCGGCGCGAATGCGATGGGTCCACGCGGTCGTCACGGTGATGGGTGTCGATAAGCGCCGCCGGCAGGGGCCTGTCCGGGATGTTGTGGATGGGAGAATAGGCCCGCAACCAGTGGCGTGCTTCAGGGTCATCCGGATCGCCATATTCGTCGATCCATGCGCGGCCGGCGGGAAAGCGGGTGAAGTTCAGCATGTCATGAACGCCGACGTTCGCCCAAACCGCGCCAAAGCGTTCGGGATAGCGCGTCAGCATCACGCCGCAGAGCAACCCTCCGTTCGAGCTGCCATGGCAGGCGACGCGGTCGGGCGTGGAGATGCCGCGGGCGACGATGTCTGCTGCGACGGCGGCGAAGTCGGCGTAGCAGAGGTGACGGCCTGCACCCTTCGCCTGTTCATGCCAGCCAGGCACGAATTCGCCGCCGCCGCGGATATGCGCTTCGACATAGGCTCCACCCCGTTCAATCCAGCCCTTTCCAATGAGTGCGCGGTAGCCGGGGTCGATGCTGATGCCGAAGCCGCCATAGCCATAGAGCAGCACCGGAAGATCGCCCCGTCCCGCGTGCCCCTTCGGCAGCACGACGTGATACGGGATCTCCACACCGTCGTCGCTCCGCGCCGACCAAGAGGCGACCTGGCACCCCGACGCATCGAAATGCGCGGGACTGGCGAGAAGCGGGCGGAAGGTGATGCCTTCGACACCCTTTGACAGGTCGAACAGCCAGCATTGCACAGCAGCAAGATAGCCCATGGCGGTGAGCACCAGCGTGCCATCGCTGAGGTCCGGTTGGGTATCGAAGGGAAGGACCCAGATCGTCTCTGCGACAACAGGTGGAATGATTTCCTGCGGCGAAGAATCCGCCCGTCGCATATCGAGCGCCATAATGTGGGGCGCGAGGCCGCGCATTTCAGTCCACACCAGCCAGTCGCCAGCAAAAAACAGGTCCGCCGTCCTCACGGCGTCACCGGCGCGGGGCGTGAAGAGGATCCGCTCGTCGCTGCCATCATGGCGGCAGATCACCAGCGAGCCGGACGGATGCGCGCCCTCCTCGCTCGCCACCCAGGCGCAAAAGGCATGATTGAACCTTGGGATCGTGTCTGGAGGATTGGGCAGCACCACGGGCGCATGATCGGCCCGCAGCAGCGTGACGCGCGCCTTGCCAATGGCTGTCTCCTCTTGGTGAATCGTAAATACCTCCTGCCCGCCGAGCCGGCTGACCCAGCCTGTCAACTCCAGGTTTTCACCGTCGGTGCGCACGAGCTGCGCTGCATCCTCCCGCTCGCGGCCGCGCTCGAGCCGCCGGAGCGCCCCTGGCCAACCGGACCGTGTCGCATCGCCCGGCGCGGCTGATGCGAGCAGCAGGCTGTCCGGTCCCTCCCAGTGCGCAGAACTCCGGTCCGGCCCAAAGTCGAAGCCGCCGCGCACGAAGCTGCATCCTTCCAGATCAAACTCCATGCTGCGCATCATGTCGGAGCCATCCTCGGACAGCTGGATGAGTACCTGTGAAGCGTTGAACGGATTGGTTTGCGAGCCGCGCCAATCCCACAGCCTTCCGGTCTCGGTGCAAAACGCATCGAGGTCGAAAACCGTCTCCCAAGGCGCATCGGGTGTGATGGGTGCGTTGTCTGGTACGCGAAGCCAGCGCCCGCGGGGGTGCTCCGCCGTCTGGCGGAACGTGTAGATGAAGTTTCCCCGCCGTGCGAGGCCTGGAATGTCATCGGGCGCTTCGAGGATGCTGCGCAGTGCCTCCTCATCGGCAGCGCGCGCCGCGCCACTGAAACAAGCCTCGGTGCGGGCATTTTCACGCGCCACGAAATCGGCAATGGCCTGCGCGTCAGTCTCCAACTCGAGAAAGAGGAAATCATCCATAACTGCCACATCTGGCAAATGTTACACTCTATGGATGTAACATGCGGGAAAGGCTTACGCTACTGAGCTTTCGCATTCGCCAGGAAAAAGGCCACTTCCCGTGCCCATACGTCGCGATCGCTGATGATGTCATGGGTACCGCCGGGGATGACGACCATCTGCTTTGGTTCATTCGCCATCGCGAACAGGGCGCGCCCTTGCGCGAAGGGAACAACACGGTCGGCATCGCCATGCTGGATGAGCAGCGGCGCCTTCACCTCGGCAATGTGATCGCGCGAGCGGAACTGGTCCTTCATCAGAAGGCGCACCGGCAGCCACCAGTAAACGTCCGCAGCGATGTCCACCATCGCGGTGTAGGGCGCTTCCAGCGCAACAGCCGCGACTGGTTTCTGGGCTGCAAGCTGGATCGCGACACCGGTGCCGAGCGATTCACCCAGCAGCATGATCTGACCCGCCGCCACACCCTTGGCCCGCAGCACGTCATAGGCGGTGACTGCATCGATGATGAGGCCCGGTTCCGAGATCGTACCCGTGCTCGCGCCATAACCGCGATAGGAGACGAACATCGCGCCGAGGCCCTGTGACTGAAGATAGGCGAAGCGCTCGTGCCGGCCCGAGATCTCGCCGCCATTGCCGTGGAAAAACAGCACCGTGGGCTTGCCCGGCTGGGCAGGCGAATACCACAGCACGATGGTCTCGCCGTCCGGCGTCTTCACGCGGTCTTCGGTGACACCTGTGAGGCCCAGTTCCTGCGGCGGCGTGCCGGAACGGGCCGGAAAATACTGGAAGTTCCGCTGCTGGACATACATGAAGCCCATGATTGCCAGATAGGCGAGCACGGCGAACAGCAGGGCGAAGCGCAGCATCGCTGTCAGGCCCACTTCAGCTTGGCGGGCGTGGCCGTGGCACTGGTCCAGCACCATACGGCCAGAAGCGGCATGTCGTTGGTGATGGTGGCATGAAGCGCCATCGGCGGGTGCCAGATCGTGGCACCCTGTGGTTTCATCTCGAAGGGCTTTCCGTCACGGCTCCAGAAACTGCCGGAGGTCAGTGGCCAGTAGAGTTCCGGTGCCGGATGATAATGATCGGGATAGTGGCGATCAGGCCCGAGCATGAGCAGGCCCAGCAGGAAATCGGACCCGGCAAAGAAGCCATGGGGCCCGATGATTTCCGCCCAGCCGTAATTGGCCGAAAAGCCAGCGCCGAGGATGTGATCAGTGTAGCTCGCGGACTGCTGCCACTGCAGGCTATCCTCCACCGCGGCGATTGCAGCGGCGAGGTCCGGGTCGAGCAGCAGCGCCTCGCCGATGCACTGCGGCAGGTAGGTCAGCACCGGAAGGCCCTTCGGCACGGGCTCCTGGAACGCCGCCTCGCCGATATCCTGCTCGGAAAGCCGTGTCAGCACCTCTGCAACGCCCTCACCCTGCCGCGCCGAGAGCCCGCGCGTGACGGCGCCGATGAACCGGCGCGCATTGTCATAGAGATCCTGATTCATTCGACCATCTCTATCACACCGCAACGGCAAGCCAACTTGCATCAGGCAAGCGTGAGGAAGCGCTCGGCAAGCAGCAGCAGGTCATCGTCCTTCGGGTAGCGCAGGGTCGACTTGCGCATGGGCGCATTGGCCGGAGCGGCCATGTGCTTTGCCAGGGCCTCGGGCGTCACGCCGGTGAGCCCGGGGGCAACCGCAATGCCGCTGGCGCGCACCAGCCGCTCATAGGCGGAAACCGCATCGGATGCACCCATCGCCTCGGCAACCCGGCCAAAGCCAGCGCGATTGCCCTCCGCCACCCAGCCGATGGTGGCCAGCATGGCGAGCCCCGTGGCCCGGCCATGCGGGATCGGCGCGAGGTTCGCCACCGCATGCGAAATGTTGTGGGCCATTGCCGTTCCGCAATTGTCGATGCCGATTCCGCCATAGCAGGAGGCAAGCAGCATGGCGCCGCGCGCCGCAATGTCGTTGGGGTGCGTCACGGCGCGCTCGAGGTTGGCGGCAATCAGGCTGATGGCCTTGAGGCAGTAGAGGTCGTTCCCCGCATTGGCCTGCTTGTTGGTGGCGGCCTCGACCGCATGCACCAGCGCATCGAGCCCGGTGCCCGCCGTCACGGAGGGCGGCACGCCGACGGTGAGTTCAGGGTCGAGGATCGCCACATCCGGCTTCAGCTCCTCGCCCCAGGCCCAGACCTTCACCTTGTCGGCACCGGCATAGACGGAGACGCGCGTCACCTCGGAGCCCGTCCCGGCCGTGGTCGGCACGGCGATGATCGGCAAACGGTTCTTCGGCAAAGGCGTGGCGCAGAGTGCGTAGGCCGAAGCCGCGAGGCCTGATACCGCGCAGCAGGCGACGAGCTTCGCCGTGTCCAGCGCCGAGCCGCCGCCGAGGCCGATCACCGCCTTGGCGCCATGCTTGCGCGCCAGTTCGGTTGCGGCATCAATATCCTTCGCCGTCGGCTCGCCCATGAAGCCGTCATAGACATGCGCCTCGCATCCGGCCTTCGCGAGCAGGTCCACCGCCAGCCCGGTGATGCCAAGCGCCTTCAAAGCGGGATCGGCAACGAGCAGCACGGTTGCACCGCGCCCCGCCCGCGCCTCGACCTGCGGCACGATGTCGGCAAGGCGACCTGCACCAAAGCGGATTTCAGGAACGAAGCTCAGGGCGAAGCTGGTCATGAAGCACTCTTTCAGGGGAAAATCAGGTAATGCCGGGCCCGGTGATCTCGCGCACGAGCTTTCGCAGGATGGCTTCTCCATAGGCGTCATAGTCGTTGGCGGGAATGACGAAATGCCCCGGCCCGCCCGCCACATTGCTTTCGATATAGGTGTTGAGCGTCGGCCACTCGTTGAGAATGGTGAGACCGTTGATGGTGATGCCCTTTGCCAGCACGTGGTCACGCACCTGGGCGACGGGCGGCCCGCTGTTGTTGCGGCCGTCGGTCGAGACGTCGATCACCAGCCGTTCGGCGGAAGGTCCGGAGGCGAAAAGTGCCGCGGAGAAGGTGAGCGCCGTCGACAGCGAGGTGCCACCCTCCGTCAGCTGGCGCGGCGTGTTGATGAAGATCTGGCCCAGTTCGTCGGCATCCGCCCCGCCGGAGACGATCGTCCACGGCACCACGATCTTCTGGTTCCGCTCGTCCGACCACTGCACGGCGATCACGGCGATGCGCTGGCGCACGCCTTGCGCGATGGCCTTCTTCACCGCGTCGTTCATGAAGGCCTGTCCGAGGCCGCGCATCTGCACGGCGAATTCATGGCTGTCGACGCTGAACGAACAGTCGATCGCCAGCACGAGGGCGAGGTCGACCTCGTAGTCGTCGGCGTGGCCCGCCGGCAGCGGCATCAGGAAGCAGAAGGAAACAGCAAGGCCCAGGAGCCAGCACGCGACGTTTCGAAACCCGCTGCTGGCTGCCATCACCTCACCTCAGTGCCGGAACTCGGCATAGTCCAGCGCGCGGCAGTCCGCCGCCTTCCAGCCCACCTTCACCTCGCGGCCTTCGGC
>Ga0194035_1000435_pt1 | contig 24405 bp, 24 predicted proteins | sample JunL2320m_MetaG_FD_148680 | JGI IMG/M metagenome (GOLD analysis project Ga0194035, IMG submission 148680) | Anoxic zone freshwater microbial communities from boreal shield lake in IISD Experimental Lakes Area, Ontario, Canada - Jun2016-L239-20m | ecosystem: Environmental > Aquatic > Freshwater >...
GCATATCGAAGTGCGCAAACATGCTGCTTGAACGGGCTTGGACCCCCTAAGGTGCAGGTCAGGCATCATGCGGCATTGTCGCTGCATGTGGAAATCCTCGGAGGTAGTTGTGACTGATACGAATCTCAATCGCCGACAGTTTCTGGGTGGCGCGCTCGGCGTCGCCGCAGGAGCTAGCGCACTAGCAGCGTGTGGTAGCCCGGACTCCGGTAGCGGTACGACGTCATCGGCACCTTCGACGGCACCGTCAACGTCACGTCCACCGATTGCCTCCGAACCCGGCAAAATGTCGCTGCTGGAGTGGGCCGGCTACGAGGCCGCGGGCACGAAGGCACAGACCGCAGGTATGACGGTCGCTGGCTCGGATTACATCAAGAAGTACGGCCCGGATTCGGTCACCTACACGTACATCGAGAACGATGATCAAGCCCTCCAAAAGGCAACTGCCAGCGGTGGCTTCGACATCTTGCATCCCTGCTTTGAGAATTTCCAGGATTACGTTGACCGCGATCTAGTTCAGCCGTGGGACCTCAACCTCATCCCAAGCGCAGCCGATATCGACCCTGGCCTATTGGCCAAGGGAACCAAGGATGGCAAGACGTACATGCTCCCGTGGGACTGGGGCTACGGAAGCCTCACCTACCGCACCGACCACGTCGACGCCGCTGACGCCACCGGTTGGGAGCTAGCGTGGAATCCGAAGTATGCCGGCCGCATCTCACTGTGGGGAGGGGCATCGACCAACTTCGAAATCGCCGCAATCAAGGCTGGGATCCAGGACATGGATCACCTGACAGACGATCAGTTGGAGACGTGTAAGCAGGATCTGATCAAGCAGAAGCCGCTGAATAAGTTCTACTGGGACAGCGAATACGGTCAGATGCAGCCGGCAATCAAGTCGGGCACGGTGTGGATCGCCTACTCGTGGCAGGACACCTTGGTGTCCATGAAGGCAGCCGGCGTTCCGGTGGCCTACCTCGACCCAAGTCAGGGTCGCATCGCCTGGTTCTGTGGCTTCATGCTCGGCAAGGACACGCAGAACTACTACCACGCACACGAGTACATCGAGTCATTCCTGAACAAGGCGGCATGTGCTCAGATGACGAACGCCTACGCGTACGGCACTTCGAACTCGATGGTAACGAGCGCCGACATCACCGATAAGGCACTTGCGACAAGCCTGCACATCGACGATCTCGCCGCATTGACGAGTCCGTCCGTTCACCTGCAGTCATGGAACCCAGACCGCGCCAAGGTGCTTGCCGCCTGGCAGCAAGTCAAGGCTTCATAGGCGCAATCGTCTTGGTAACTATCGGATTGTCCCGAACTGAATGAGCCGATCAACCTCACGTCGCATCGGGGGGCAGGGCCTATGGGTCTGGCCCCCCGTTGTGTTCGTCCTCGTTCTGGTCGTTGTGCCATTGGTGTACATCGGCTTGTTCAGCGTTGGCCTTCGTAGCAACATCCCCGGGACGAAGACTGCCTTCGACCTGAGCAACTGGAAAGACTTTCTGTTTGGCGAGAACAATCCGTTTAGGAATTTGTTCTGGCACTCACTGCTGATCACTGTGCTGGTCTCCGTAGCGGTGACAATTGCCGCCTACCCGTTGGCGTACTTTCTATCGTTCGTCGCTCGCAAGAATCGCTACACGCTGTTGCTCTTGGTACTAGCGCCGTTCTTCACTAGCTTCCTACTGCGCGTCATCGCGTGGCAGATCATCCTGAACGAAAACGGCGTCGTTAACTCATTCCTGTGGTGGGCCCACCTACGGCCCGAGGGTGATTCGGTCACCTGGCTTATCTATAGCAACTTCTCTGTAGCTTTGGTCCTGTTCTATTCGTGGATTCCATTCGTTGCCCTGCCCATGTTCGTGGTCATGGAAAACATGGATAGGCGCTTACTTGAGGCTGCAGAGGATCTCGGCGCAAGTCGGTTGACCTCATTCCTCAAAGTGACTCTGCCGCTCAGCATTCCCGGAATCATTGCCGGCTTCGTCTTCGTGCTGATCCCAACAACGGGCGAGTTCATTACGCCACTTCTTGTCGGCGGTCCTGAGAGTCAGCTATTCGGTAATCAAATCAACTCCTTCTTCAACGATTCACCCGACTGGAATTACGGTTCCGTTTTGGCAATGACCCTCATCCTTCTGGTTTTGATTTTGATGCTGGTCTTCGGACGATTCCTTTCTGCCGACCTACGTCGCCCGGCTGCGGAGGTTTCATGACTGGTCGCCTCGGAAGTTCGCTGCTGTGGGTTTACTTCGTCCTGATGGTCGCTTTCCTTTTCCTACCGCTGGCCATCTTGGTGCTGTTCGCTTTCAACTCTGGAACAACACCAACTCTGCCGATCGAGGGTTTCACCACGAAATGGTTCACAGACGCCTTCAGTAACACCGACCTGACCTCGGCGCTGGTGCGAAGCGCGGCTATTGGTGTGCTGGCCTCAGTGGTGGCAACCGCGCTAGGCATCATGGCCGCCATCGGACTCAATGCCAAGCGGGTACCCGGAGAGCCTGTGGCAATCGGCGCTCTCCTGCTTCCACTAGTCGTGCCATACATTTCGCTGGCCGTGGGAATGTTGATCCTGTTGCAGGCGCTGAAGTTCAAGAATGCGCTGTGGGAAATCGCGCTAGGGCACGCAGTGATTGCGCTCCCCTTCGCGCTGCTGGTAATCCTTCCCCGATTACGTTCGCTCGACGGATCACTCAACGAGGCGGCCAGAGATCTCGGCGCAAGTGACTTCGCTGCGTTCAGACTCGTAACGTTTCCGCTGCTACTTCCGGCACTGCTTTCCAGCTTCATCATTTGCTTCAGTACCAGTTTCGACGAGTTCGCCATCGCCTCGTTCCTCTACCCTTCGGGGCAGCCGACTTACCCCGTCTTCCTCTACGGGGGTGCCCGCAGTCCGGCGATCCTGCCACAGCTCATCGCGATCGGCACGCTCGTGATCGTCATTTCACTACTTATCGTTGGACTTTCCGAACTTGGACGCCGATGGGCCGAACGCCGCATCGAAGGTCGTAACTCAGCATCCGTCGATGTGTCGTCAGCCGACAACCTAGCAACTACATAGGAGCTACTTATGTCTACCGGCGAGGTACAACTCGTCTCTCTTGTGAAGAAGTTCGACAACTTCACAGCAGTTGACGGCATCGACCTACTCATCCCTGCTGGGGAGTTCTTTTCGTTACTCGGCCCTTCGGGATGCGGTAAGACCACTTCCTTGCGAATGATCGCCGGATTCGAACAACCCACGTCGGGCGAGGTACGCCTAGACGGCACAGACATGGCCGGCACCCCAGCCAGCAAGCGGAATGTGCACACGGTTTTCCAAAGCTACGCGCTCTTTCCGCACATGAAGGTTGAAGACAATGTCGCGTTCGGATTGAAGCGTGCAAAGGTTGCCGGCAACGAGGTGAAGCGACGCGTCGCGGAAGCGCTTGAGTTGGTGCAAATGCAGACGATGGCCCACCGTAAGCCAGCGCAGTTGTCTGGCGGTCAGCAGCAGCGAGTCGCACTTGCGCGTGCCCTCGTCATGAAGCCATCGGTGCTACTACTTGACGAACCACTCGGAGCTCTCGACGCGAAACTTCGTCGCCAACTTCAGGTGGAGTTAAAGGCTCTGCAGGAGCAGGTCGGCATCACGTTCGTCTACGTGACTCACGATCAAGAGGAAGCGCTCACGATGAGCGACCGAATCGCCGTCATGAACCAGGGCAAGGTTGAGCAAGTCTCACCACCGCGGGAGATGTACGACGAACCAGCTTCGGCATATGTTGCAGACTTCCTTGGGGTCTCAAACACAATGAATGCAACGGCTGTCGCTCCCGATGGTGAAGGGGTATCGATCGAGCTTGATGGCGGCATCTCACTGCGCGCTGCCGCGGGGCATACCTCAGCCCGCGGTCCGGTCAAGGTCGTAATCAGACCTGAGCGCATTGGCATTGAGCCCGCCACCACGAGCGGACCAAACCACGTCTCCGCACTTGTTCAGCGTTCGGTTTACCACGGCTCGGGCACACAGGTCAGTCTTCTTCTCGCCAACGGCCAGACGCTGACCGCTCTCGTCCAGAACTCCGAGGTGGGCGATGATCCGACGTGGGCCGCGGGAAATGGTGTGTCTGTCCATCTACCCGATTGGGCCCTGCGGGTACTTCCGGAAACTACCTAATGCAGCCTCGACGCGTGATCGCCTGCCTCATCATCACGTTCGGCGTGATGTTGAGCAGCGCTTGTACGCAGTCGAGCAGCACCACGGCCCCAGTCTCCGCCAGTACCCCCGCACCACTACCGCTGATCACAACCTCGCCAACAGCTGGTCTCACGGCAACTACGGTTGCGGTGACGCCGCAATCGCTGCAGCGTGAGTGGACAGTAAAGGGTGTGGCCGACACATTGGCGGCCGCCGGATTCGTCGCGGGCCGCCAACGAACATTTCAGGGGTCATCAAAAGACCTGACGCTCGTCCGCGACCGCGAACTACTCTTCGCCTCCGCCGAGGGTGCGACGACGTACCTTAACTCGGTGCGCACCCAGGCTACGGCCTACTTCGGCGAGGCGACTGGCGTCACAGCGCTGACGCAGGGATCCCGAACCGGATCCCTTTTTGTCCCACCAGAATGTGCCTGCCATGGGGCCAATCCCGTTCTCACTGCGGTGCTTACCGATGGCCCGCGACTGAGTTGGGTAACCATCAATGGACCGCTCGCTACCAAACATCGATTACAGGAAGTACTCAGCCAGCCCACGCATCCATGACCAAACCCCACTACCCCTAGAACAACCAAGGAGACCGTCATGTCAGAGCGTTTCGTTAGCCGTTCACAGGTATCCCTCGCAAGCGCCCAGGCACTCGTTACGGCAGCCGTCGAGCACGCAAAAACGATCGGAATTGCCATTTCAGTTGTCGTCGCAGATTCAGCTGGCAACGTGATCGCTTCCGCGCGAATGGACGATGCTCCTCTCGGTGCAATGCGATTGGCAACGGACAAGGCGTACACGGCCACGCTGTGGCAGATTCCCTCCGGCGACCTTCGGTTGTCATCACAGCCAGGAGGCGACGACTGGGGCGTCACGTCAACGGAGGGTGGGCGTGTGGTTGTGTACGAAGGTGGGCTCCCCGTCTTCACCGACAACGGATTGGCTGGCGCCGTCGGCGTGAGTGGCGGAACCGGAGCACAAGACGCTGAATGCGCCCAAACTGCCATCACCTCGGCGCTTGGCTAGAACCTAGCTATTTGAGCGAACCCTCTGTCAGCCCCTGAGCGATCCGTCGATGGAACAGGACGTACACCACGATCATGGGGATCGTTACGATGGTAAGTGCAGCGAAGAGCAAGTGGTAATCGGTGATGTACTTCGTCGAGAAAGCAAGCAGGCCAACGGGAATCGTCTTTAACTCATCGTTTTGGATGTATAGAAGAGCAAGCAGGAATTCGTTCCAAGCAGCCAGTGCGCTGAAGATAGCCACCGTTGCCATGCCTGAACGCACCAGTGGCAAGACAACGCTCCAGTAGATACGAAAATCCCCCGCACCATCAATGCGTGCTGCCTCGAACAGTTCCTTCGGAAGTGAGTCGAGGTATGCCTTCAGCAACCAGATGGCTAGCGGCAGACCCATCGCGGTGTACGGAATGATCAACGCCCATCTCGTGTCCTTAAGATGGAGATATTCAAAGAGCGTGTTTTGCGCAATGAAGTACGACTGAATCGGAAGTAGCAGGCCAAGGGTAAACAGCGTAAGTAGAAGCCCTGAGCCACGAAACTCCATGCGAGAGAACGCAAATGCAGCCATGGACCCGAGGCCAAGAATCGCTACGGTAGAGACGACGGTAACGACAAAGCTGTTGATGGCGTAGCGGCCAATCCCACCATCAGCCCAAGCCTCAGCGAATACCGACCAGTCCCAAGATGTTGGAAGTGCGAATGGCGTCTGAAAGATTTGGCCATTGGTCTTGAAGGCCGACATCGCCATCCAGAGTAATGGCAGGAAGAACAGCATCGCGTATAACGTCATGACAATGTGGAAGACGATGTCGGACGGCTTGGCACCCTTGCGCCTGCCAGCGTTGGTTTGCGTCACCGCTGATCCATTTACCGCGTCGACCGTGGCCATTAGAACTCCACATCCGAGCTCTTACGACGAAGCCGCGAATACAACAGGCCGATGAGTGCGATCACCACGGTGAGTATGACGGCGAGTGCAGATCCATACCCCACTTCTTGATCGCGGAAGACTGTCTTAACGAGGTACGTGGTGGGCACCTCAGTTGTGTTGTACGGACCGCCGTTCGTGAGGACGAAAACAAGGTCGAAGACCTGGATCCCACCAGTGACGCACAGGAGTACCGCCACCTCAGTGATGCCGCGCACAAGAGGCACCTTCATTCGTCGAAAAATCATCCATTCCCCAGCACCATCGAGTCGAGCACTTTCGATGATGTCCTTGGGAATTCGAGCGAAGCCGGCATAGAAGATGGCCATATAGAACCCGGCAAAGATCCAGCCGGAAATCACTGAAATAGCGAGCAGCGCTGTGTTCGGATCGCCCAGCCAGACCCGCTTCCAACTGTCCAAGCCGATCGCGTCAAGACCAGCATTGAGAAGACCAAAGTCCGGGTTCAGAACGAAGCTCCAGAGAACCGCGATCACCACGAGCGGCAGCATGACAGGAATAAAGAAGGCAACTCGGTAGAAGGTGGTTCTTGGCCGAGCAGACACAGCCCCAGCCAGCAGCAGCCCTGCAACAACCTCTAGGACCATCGTTGCTACGACATAGATCAGCACATGCCAGTAGGAGGCGATGTAGACCGAGTCATGAAATGCGCGAATGTAGTTAGCGACTCCTTTAAACTTCAGCGCCCCGCTGCCGTCCCAGCGAGTGAAGCTGAGCCCGAACGTGCCTAACAGCGGGAGCAGAATCGAGATCGCGAAAACCGTAAAGGCAGGTAGGACGAAGAGATACGGCGTCCAACCGCGATTCGGTTTCAATTACTCTGCTCCCGAAGTCGGGTACTACATGAGACCAACGTTCGTAGTAAGACAGAACGCTACTTCAGCGCGTCAATCTTCTGCTGCGCCTGAGTAAGCGCGTCCTGCGACGACATTGCCCCACCGAGTACCGCCGAGGTCGCGGTGTTCAGTGCATCAGCGACCTTCAAGTTGTAGCCGGTATCCGGCGGGGAAACGATCTCCGGTGCCGTTTCAATGAGATTGAGAAGACGCTGGGATAGCGGATTCAACCCTGTTGCCGCGCCAGCCTTCGTCAGCGATGACGAACCAGCCTTGACGAAAGCCGCCTGAATATCGCTACTTGCCAGCGTGGCGAAGAAGTCGACAGCCTGATCGATCTTGGCACTCTTCGCGTTCACCACGAGTCCTGACGAAACACCCAGGACACTCTGCTGGTTGCCCTTTCCACCATCAATTGCCGGCAGGTTGAACCAATCCATGTTGAACGTGGGCGCCTGATCTTTGCGGACGTCGACGAGCCAGCTACCAATAGGCGTCATCGCAGCTTTGCCAGTGAAGAACAGGGTGTAACCCTCGTTATCACTCACACTGTTTACGCTGTCATTGATCCAGCCGCCATCGTGGATTTCCTTCATCTTGTCCATCGCCGCCACCCATTCAGGGCTATCAAGCGGGGACGTCATGTTCAGCGCATCTGCATAGGCTTGTTCGCCAACAATTCGTGACAGAACGTGTCCGTTCCAGTTGCCGGCAGGCCATAAATCCTTGTTACCCATGGCATATGGGGTGATTCCCGCCGCCTTGAGCTTGCTGTTAATCGCATCCAACTCCGCCCACGTCGTCGGCGGTGTCAGGCCCTGCTTGTCGAAGATGTCCTTGTTGTACCAGATGACATTGGACACGTCTTTACCCAAGGGGAGCATGACGGTCTTACCGTCGACGGACGTACCGCCGAAAGCTCCATCAATGTAGAGGTCAGTGACGCCCTTGGCCTTTAGCTGGTCGCCAATGCTGGCCGCGTAGCCATCTGCGTGGCGCGTCTGGAGGCGATTACCGCTCCATTCGAAGAAGATGTCGGGAGCATTGCCGCCACTCAGCAGGCTGGGCAGACCCACTGTTGAGTAGATGTCGTCGTTCTGGAAGTTGTACTGGACCGTCCAGCCTGGATGGGCAGCCTCGTACGTGGTCTTGACCTGATTCCACACCGGGATCGCATCGGCACCTGGCTCCGTCATCGCAATGCGAAGAATCTGGTCCGAGGGGCTCGCTGAGGTTTCGCCGCCCCCGCCAGAGGAACCGCTACAGCCTGCAAGCAGGAGCGCCGACGCGCTAAGTGCTGCAACTACCGACGCCAGCCGAGACATACGCATGACAACTCCTGAGACCCTGACGATGAACTGGTTTAGACCACCCTACTGGGAACGAATCGTCAGGTCAGGGCATGTGATCAGGTTGTTATGTGAAATTTCTACCGAGTGAGAGGATCACTGCATGACCAACCCGCCACCCCGAGTCCACGACATCGATCGTCAACGACAGGATGCGTCCCCGTACATTGATGCCCTCGTTGAATTCGTCGAAATCGACCGAGCTCGATGGGGGATCCCCGGACATCAGGGCAGCCGTGAGGCCCAGCCAATGCTGGCTGATTACCTCGGCGACCTAGCGCTCACGCGTGACTTCCAGACGATGATCGACGGAATCGACATCGGCCCGGACAACGCCCTGGACAAGTCGCTCGCCCTCGCGGCTGAGGCGTGGGGGGCGAAAAGAACGTGGTTCCTCACTAACGGCTCGAGTCAAGGCAACATCACGGCCGGCCTCGCTATCGCCGGGCTTCGTGGATCACTGGTCGCGCAGCGAAGCGTCCACTCGTCAGTGATCGATGCACTGGCACTGTCTGGGCTTGAGGCTACGTTCATTGCACCGGATGTAGACCTTGAATTGGGCATCTCCCACTCGCTTACCCCTGAGCGCTTGGATCAGGCGCTCACTGAGAATCCATCCGCGAGAGCAGCAATCGTCGTCACCCCGTCTTACTTCGGAGCATGTGCGGACGTCGCCGCACTTGCCGATGTTGCTCATCGGCACAACGCAGCGTTGATCGTCGACGAGGCGTGGGGCGCTCACCTCGGTTTCGATCCCGGCTTGCCCATGAACGCGGTTCGGCTCGGGGCTGACCTCGTGATCGCGTCAATGCACAAACTCGGTGGCTCTCTCGGTCAAACGGCTCTACTTCATCTTGGCCACGGACCGTTCGCGGCCGAGCTTGAACCCTTCGTCATCAAATCCCTGCGTACTACAGCATCCACGTCGGAATCCACGTTGCTCTTGGCTTCACTTGACATCGCTCGCCGCCAGATTGCTGCCCATGGTCACGAGCGACTCCCACGCACTCTCGCGGCGGCTGCCCGACTGCGCGAAAGAATCACCAGCGACGGTCGCTTCGTAGACGCGACGGAACGTATTCTTTCGTTTCCATCAGTGATTGATATCGACCCATTTAGAATCGTGATCGATACGCGCAGTGGTGGAATCAGCGGACATGAGGCAAGGCATCTCCTCTACGCAGAGCACGGCCACCACCTCGAACTTTCCACCGGCAGCGTCGTGGTGGCAATCATTGGAGCCGGGGTCGAGCTAGACGCCGATGCACTCGCCGATGCCTTACTTGCACTTCCCCGCACTGAATCCGGTGAGAGCGAAATAATCGCACTGCCAGAGGCCGGGCCCCGTCGCATGACAGTTCGAGAGGCGTACTTTGCCAACTCGGAAATCATCGATTCCGCCGACGCGATTGGTCGGGTCTCCGCAGACAGCGTTGCGGCGTATCCGCCGGGTATTCCGAATCTCATGCCCGGTGAAGAGATCACTGCGGACAATCTAGATTTCTTGCAGAAGACAGCCGCTGCACCTTTTGGTCACGTTAGAGGCGCACTTGAACCTGACATGTCCCGCGTGCGCGTGGTGCGTCAGTCCTAAGGACTGCGATTGGCAAGGGCGCCGTGAATCACGGTGCGTCAATGACTTCTTGTCGCTGTGATCCAAGGCCTCGGATTCCCAGCTCCATGACGTCACCGTGAGCCAAGTACGTTGGTGGTTTCATTCCCATACCAACGCCTGGCGGCGTACCGGTACTGATGAGGTCGCCAGGTTCAAGAACCATGAACTGACTTAGATAGTGCACGATGAAGAACGGATCGAAGATCATCGTGGACGTCGAACCGGTCTGACGACGAATTCCGTTGACGTCCAACCACATATCTAGTTCGAGGATGTCGCCAAGTTCATCGGCTGTGGCAAGCCATGGTCCGCATGGGTTGAAGGTCTCGCTCGACTTGCCCTTATCCCACTGGCCACCTCGCTCGAGCTGGAACTCTCGCTCAGATACGTCGTTGGATATGACGTAACCGGCAATGTAACCCGCACTCTCGGCCGGACTGCTCAGGTACCGCGTTGTCTTCCCGATCACAATGCCCAGCTCAACCTCCCAGTCCGTCTTCACAGACATACGCGGGATGTACACCGTGTCATTCGGACCGATCACCGTGTTCGACTTCTTCATGAAGACGATTGGTTCGGCAGGGATCGGCATGCCCGACTCAGCAGCATGATCGGCGTAGTTCAGGCCAATGCAAATGATGCTGTCCGGCTTTGGAATAGGTGCACCAACGCGCAGCCCCTCGACATCCAGTTCGGGTAGGCCTCCAGCCGCAAGAGCAGCAGACACTCGGGCGATACCATCGTTTCGGACGAGATCGTGCGCGACGAATCCCTGGATCCCACTCGGATCAAACCATCGACCATCACCAGAGCCGACCGCCGGCTTCTCGCTACCTACTGACCCGAATCGCGCGATAAACACCGGAGCAACCTCTCATTAAACGTTTCGTTTCACTGGATGAACTTCATCAGGGGCGCCCATTCAGAGCTGCTAATCCGACTACATGCGGGCGGCCATGCCACCGTCAACTGTAACAACTTGGCCAGTCAGATAAGTGTTGTCTTGGCTGGCGAGCCAGGCAACCGTCCGAGCAATCTCATGTGCTTGAGCCGCACGGCGCAGAGGAATCTCAGCGTTGTCGACGTAGAGGTTCTTGAACCATTCCGACTCGAGTTCGTTGACTCCATCTGCAATAGCCATCCGGGTGTCGACGAAACCGGGGGCCACTGCGTTCACGAGAACCCCACCGTCAGCTAGGTCAATCGATGCGACGCGAGTGGCAGAGTTCAAGCCGCCCTTCGATGTGTCGTAAGCAATGCATCCCGGCTCACTGACAAGCCCATGGACACTCGTGACATTGACGATGCGGCCGTAGCCTTGCTCGGTCATGACACGACCGCATTCGCTCATCAAGATTATGGGCGAATGCAGATTTACATTGAGCACTCGCTGATAGCGAGCGAGATCGAACTGGCGAATATCGAAGGAGTCAGAAATCCCCGCGCAGTTGACGAGAACGTCAATGCCACCAAGTCGACTCAGCGCTTCTTTAGCAGCTACTGCAACACCGGAAAGCTCAGTTAGGTCAACGTGAACCGTCGACTCCCCTGCTGAGGCATCCTCGATGTCCAGTACACACACCCGAGCGCCCAGGTCCGCCAGCCTGTCAACGATTGCGGCACCAATTCCATTGGCACCTCCCGTCACGATCGCGCGACGACCTGCGAAGGTGCCCGGAACGGCCGAGCCTTCGATATCACTCACCTTTGATTCCTCCTGCGGTAAGTCCTTGAATGAAGAACCGTTGGCCGACGAGATAGGCCACCACCAGCGGGAGAGTAACGAGAGTTAGGCCCGCCATCACCGTCGGGATATCCAAACTGTATCGCCCTCGGAAGCTCGCGATTCCGACCATCAGCGTGTGCTTTTCCGGATCCTGCAGAAACACCAACGCGAGCAGCAGTTCATTCCATGCCCAGAGGATGTTGACGACCGCCAACGTGGCAATCGGTGGCCCAGACAGCGGCAACACGATGCGACGGAAGATCGCACCGGTGGATGCGCCATCGATCTGTGCCGCCTCAAGCAACGAGGCTGGAATGGCCGAGAAGAAGTTAGCCAACAAGTAGATCGAGAACGGCAGCATGAGACCGATGTAAATGAGGATCACAATTCGAAAGGTTGAGATCCACCCGAGTTGGGCTCCGAATTGGAATAGCGGAATCAAAAGCACCACCGGTGGAACAACCATGAGGCTGACAATCACACCGAGCAACGTCTCGCGACCTTTGAACTGCCAGTAGGCAAAACCCCATGCGGCTAGAGCTGAAAGAACCATCACGCCGACGACGGCCCCTGCCGTAACGATGATCGTGTTCACGAACCATGACGGCAAACCAGCCGACCACGATGTTGCAAAGGAGGTCAGGCTGGGATGCGCAGGAAGCGCCCACGGCGAATTCAAGAATTCGTCCTGAGTTTTGAGAGCGCCAGTAACCATGATGTAACCGGGTAGCAATGCACTCAAAGCGCACACGGCAAGCAAAACGTATCGACTGAAGCTTCCGGCCCGCGCCATCGGGCTCGAGATCTTCGCCACTACTCGCCCACCACCGCAAGAAGCGATTTGCGTTGCAACCTGAAGAAGATGACGACGAGAAACAGCGTGATCAAGAAGAGGATGACCGCAGCTGCGGCCGCGAGTTCAATCTGTTGATTTTGGAACGCAGACCGATAGATGTAGAGCTCTGTGACGACGGTGGAGTCGCCCGGGCCACCCTGACCATTGGTCATGATGTAGACGTAGTTGAACACCCATGACACCATCACGATGGCTTCCGTTACGGCGTAAAACGCAATAACACCAGTCATTTGCGGGAGCGTAATTGACCAGTGCTTGCGCCAGAAACCAGCCCCGTCGAGGGCGGCGGCCTCGTATGTCTCGTTCGGGAGACTCAAAATTCGAGCCAAAAAGAGAACGATGCCGAAACCGACCTCCTTCCACACGATCACCCCACCCATCGTCCATAACGCGATGTTGGGATCCCCAAGCCAATCAGCGGCAAACTTCCCGAGGCCCATTCCGTTCAGAGCAGTGTTGACCGGTCCGTTCAGAGTGAGAAGCTGGCCCAGAACGACCCCAACCACCGTCACCGGCAAGATGTACGGGAAGAACAGAACTCCGCGAAAGAACGTATGCCCGCGGATAGTTTCAGACAAGACAATGGCAAGTAGTAGTGCCACAGCAATCAACACTGGAACGCAGAGCAGTAGTTCCATATTGTGCTTCAACGCCGTTCGAAACAGAGGATCTGTCACGACGATGCGGAAGTTATCCCAGCCAGTCCATTCACTTTTGTACTTGAAAGACTGGATCACTAATTGGTACAGGGCATATGCGAAGACGAAGACGATCACCGCCGCAGCGGGGGCGATCCACAACGCAGCGTGCCATGGGCCTGGTCTACGCGAACTGCGACGATCACCCGGGGGCATGGGCTCCCGGGTGATCGTCATAGTTGCATCGGTCACTGACCGCTTGCCCAATTCGTGAAGTTCGTAACGAGATCACGGTCCGTCGTACGCAACCGCTCCATCTGCGCCTGCATGTCCGCAGCCGCAGCCGCACCAGTCTCTGAGCCCTTCAAGACCAACTGGACATTCTTGAAGACTGCATCTGAATCGAGCTGAGCTGGGATGAAGTTCTCCATGTATGGGACATTGTCCGAACCGCCGGCAAAGAGCGACTTCTTGATCGGGTCTGTCACCTGCGTGAGATCGAAACGATCATCGGCTGGCAGCGAACCGGTCATGTCGTACCACGCCTGCAACTGCTCCGGCGTGTGCAGGAACTTGATGAAGTCCGCTGCCTCAGCCTTGTGCTCACTCCATGACGGAATTCCCAGCGTCTGTGACGAGCTGGCAATCTTTCCAGCCAGCGGACCGTCTGACCATGCGGGCATTGCCATGACCTCGATCTTGTCAGGGCCGCCTGCCTTCGTTGCGAAGTTCGGTGCGTCAGGTCCAGCGGTGACAGTCATCGCGGCCTTCTGATCAACGAACAACTGCTGGGCTTGGTACAACTCTTGTGAGTTGATATCGCTATTCCAGCACTTGTGCTTCTGTGACTCTTCCAAACGCGTCCACCAGTCACCTAGCGCCGGGTCCGTGAACTTAGCGTTACCAACCACAGCATCGAGAACCTGCTTCTGACTGGTGAGCGACTGAGCGCCAAGTAGCGAGTACAGCCAACCGCCGAACCAACCGTCCTTGACACCGCCCGCAATCGTCGGAATCCCCTTGGCCGAGAGGGTGTCACAGGTCTTAAGGAAGTCCGTCCACGTCATCGGAACAGTGAGACCGTTCTTAGCCAGCAGGTCCTTGTTCACCAGAACGGGGAACGACGGATTGACGTACCACGGCGCAGAGACGATTTTGCCTTGGTATGAATCTTCCATCTGCGCGTTGGTGTAGTGCGCGAGTTCGTCTGCCGAGATGAAATCGGAGATGGCCGCCGTGTTGCCATTCCAGTGCGGTTGCTGCGCATAAATCCCGCCCCAGAAGTACTGGATATCAAGTGGCGTTTTTGCCGCGGCAGCAGCTTCGAAGTTCGGGATCAAACCATCAGTGGTTTCAAGGGTTTCCTTGATCGTGATGTTTGGGTGTGCGGTCTGGTACGCGGTGATGGCAGCATCGAGCCACTTCTTGGCGCCCGGCGCTTCCTGATCACCCCACCAGTGCATCGTGAGTGTTACCGGCCCCGTCGCCATAGGCGACGCGGCAGTCGAACCGCCGCTGGCGCTCGGTGACGTAGTACCGCCACCACTTCCAGACGAACATGCGGCCAGGGTGAGCGCGGCAACTCCTAGTAAAGCCGCCGCCTTGATTGTCTTTCGCATGCGTAACTCCTTGTTTGGTGGACGAACTTCCTGTCTCGATTGCAGTCGTTTCGTAATTGAATTCGAGCGTGATGCGACTTTCCTTAGTGCGTCAGATCCGGAGTGCGATAGAGCGTCTTACCGGCCACGGTGATCTCGACGTCGACGAGGTAATCGCGAACCGCGTCGAGATTGAGTTCCATGCCGAGTCCTGGAGCTGCCGGTGGACGGATGGTTCCGTCCGAATCCAGCTCAATGTGGTTGGACGTGAGATTGCGCGCCAGTGGCTTCAACTCCACCGGATACTCACACAGCCAATCGCTGGAAGATCCTGCGTACGGCTGCAACGATGCGCTGAGCGCGAGATGTGAAGTGAAGGTGTGATTGACGAATTGCACTCCGCGAGCGTGGGCGTACTTCCACACTTCATGTGCCGGTCCGATACCACCAATTCGTCCGGTATCGATCTGAATAAAACCAACACCGCCATGATCAATCATGTGCTCAGCCATAAACCGAGTGTGTGCGCCTTCGCCTCCCGCCAGCTTCACATTGCCTGACTTCGTTGCCAATTCGGCATACGACTGCAACGCGCCAGATACAAAGGGCTCTTCGAGCCAAACGGCATCGGCTTCTATCAAAGACGCTAGGCGTGGCTCGGCCAACGTGACGTCGTCGCCCCACACGGTACCTGCGTCGACAAGCAAAATTCCATCCAGGCCAAGGCCTTCGCGCGCGGCGTGTACCTGGTCTGCATCAGCACCGACGGTAGTTCGACCGTACGGTCCCCACCCAAACTTCACGGCGCGGAATCCTTGGCTCATCGCCGATCGCGCCTTTTCAAAAGTCTCATCTGCAGTGTCGCCGAAAAGCGCTGAAGCATATGGGGTCTTACCTACGGGTGCACCTGAACCCCAGGCGCCTAACAACTCGTAGACCGGCTGTTCAACCGACTTTCCGAACAGATCCCACAGCGCAATCTCAATTCCCGAGAGTGCGTGATCGGTCTGCAGAACATCTAGGCTGCGGGCGCGGACTTCGTCGGAGATTCGACCGATATCACCGATCGTGTCAAGCCTCTGACCGAGAACAGAATTAATCACCGGGTGGCAGGCACTATGTGACATCGGGCCTACAAGGCTGGCGATGGTGGGCAGCGGTGAGGCTTCACACTCGCCCCATCCCGTCCAGTCACCTGCGCGTACTCGTACCAAGACCATGTCTTGGCTTCCGTCCCCAATATCGAGTACCTCTGGCATCGCCAGATAGAACATGTCAACGCTGTCAATCTTCACGAGGCACCACCCGGGCGAAGAAGAACTTTGGCTGCCGGATCGCCGTCGACTAACCGCTGATACCAATCAGCACCCGACGCCAGCGGTGCCACGACCACTCCGGATGTGAGACCGAGGCGACCAGAGGCAAGCCAATCCAGGCCGTTACGGAAGTTCGTGACCGAGTATGCGAAGGCGCCGGTTATCTTGATTTCAGAACGAACCACAGTGTTGAGAGGCAGTTCCGTTTCATCTGAGTGAAGTCCCACCAAGACCAGCGTTCCCCCAACGGTCAAACTCATGAGGCATTCGCGACGAGTGGAACCACTACCGACTGCGTCGAACGCGACGTCAACACCCTCACCCCCCGTTTCACCTCGCAGGACAGCGCTAACGCTCGAGTCCGCGGGATCGACCGGTATGCAACCCAAATCGGTTGCCATCTTCAATCGTGCTGGATTCTTCTCAGCCACGTATCGGGTCTTGACACCCCACTCACCGAGAACCTGAAGTAGGAACAAGCCAATAGCACCAGCACCGACGACAAGTACCGACGACATCGGCTTCACACCACTTAGTTCAACAGCACGCATCGCAAATGCGGCCGGCTCAACCATGGACGCATCAGCGATATCTAGACCGACCGGGACGGCCAGAACAGCACTAGCCGGAACCCTGACGAACTCCGCATTGCACCCAGGCAGTGAGGCGCCGAGCAGGAGACGCTTCGCACACAGTTGCTGACGGCCCGACACGCAATAGGAACAGTCAGCACATGACACCAAAGGGTTGACGGTCACGGCGGTTCCGATCGCACAAGCACCTACCGGATCAACCTCTGAACCAACAGCCTCGATGTATCCCGAGACCTCATGGCCGAAGACAAGTGGCGGCCGACGAATACTGCTCTGCCCGAGAAACCCCGAAAGCTCTGAGCCGCAGATTCCCGAGTACGCAACCCGTACGAGAACATCGCGCGGGCCACATTCTGGAATGGGGATTCGGTGCATCGTCATGACGCGCGGAGCGTCGTAAATCAGAGCATCCATGTCTGCCAAGGTCGACTCTGTCGACTCAGGTTGTTCGGTCATCGTCACAGGTTTACTGCTCCATCACTATGCATATCGGAACGAAGCGTGCCGGTCGCAGAACCGAACCACTGCCGAGCAGCTGCTACGTCATGGATCCGTTCAAGCGCGTCCTGAAGATCGGGTAGATAGCGAGAGAGTTCGTCCGCGTGGGCGCGCTGCACCGGAACAGTGATGCTCAGACCAAGAGGGCCATCCGGCCCCATGACTGCAGCTCCGATACAACAAACCCCAGGAGTCGACTCTTCACTTTCGAGTGAGTAGCCGCGGGTTCTCACTTCAGCGAGTAGACCCATGAGATCCTTGCGGGTACCAACCGTGCGCGGAGTGACTCGAGGTAACTCCTGCGGACATCGGCTGGCAATGTCGTCGTCATCGAGTAGCGCAAGCATCGCCTTTCCAAGACCAGTTGCATGCGCTGGCAAACGTTGTCCAATTCGGGAAGCGAATCGCAGTCCTTCACCCGTGTCGCGCCGATCTAGATAGACAACATCGCTGCCAGCCAACATCCCTAGGTGGCACGCCTCATGTGTTTTGCTGGCCAGCTGATCAAGTGCCGGCGCAACGGCTTCACGTAGCGAAGCTGGCAACGGCATTGATGTGCCAACCTCGAAAGCCCCGATGCCAATTCGATAGCCCTCGCCCGAGCGCTCAAGGAATTGAGCCAACTCAAGACTGGCAAGTAGCGAGTGCAGGGTGCCCTTGGGGATTCCGGTGGTGTTGACCAGATCGGTAAAGCGCACAGGACCACGCGACCTAGCCACAATCTGCAGCAGATCGAGGGCTCGGTCGACACTGTTGTTGGTTGAAGCCACCAGCATCCTGTTCGTATATGCGAACTTGGTTCGTATGTGCGAACGAAATCTCGCACCTCCCACTCGACATGTCAACGACTTTCGTCACATTGATACCGGTCCGATGCCGAGCCTTCTCGCGTTGCATTGGCGCGACCCGTAGCGTCATGCACGTGAAATCAGGCTGGCTCGACCGTCTTGCCCCGCTGGTGTTCGTTCTGGTCTGGAGCACCGGGTTCATCGGCGCACGCATCGGCACTCGCTATGCCGCGCCATTCACCGTTCTCGCTATCAGGCTCGCCATTGCTTCGTGCGCACTCGCACTACTCACTTTGGCCTTTCGAGCAGCCTGGCCAAGCCGTACGCAGGACTACCGACGTTCCGCTGTCATCGGCATCCTTTTGCATGCCGGCTACCTCGGTGGAACGTTCGTCGCTGTTAATCTCGGCCTTCCGGTGAGCGTGTCCGCACTTGTCGTTTCCCTGCAACCCGTTCTTGTTGCAGCGCTCTCGGGGCCACTTCTGGGCGAACAGCTCATTCGACGCCAGTGGGTAGGTGTCGGGCTTGGGTTTCTGGGTGTCATCATCGTTCTCACACCTGGCCTTACCCACCACAGCGCAACGACCTACACCGTCGCCGCCGTGATCGCCGCAGTCGTTTCGCTGCTATCAACGACGGCGGCCACGATCATGCAAAAGCGTTTTGGTGCCTCAATTCCCATGCTGGCAGGAACGTCCGTCCAGTACGCCGCAGCTGCGATCGTGCTCGTCATCGCAGCTGCACTGTTCGAGAACTTCAACGTCGATTGGACGCCACAGTTCTTCGGGATCCTCGCCTGGATGATCGGTGCGTTATCAATCGGTGCAGTCTTGTTGATGTTCTGGCTACTTCGTCGCGGAAGTGCCACAAGTTTCTCCAGCCTGTACTTCCTCGTTCCCCCCGTTACTGCTGTCATGGCTTACCTACTGTTCGGCGAACATCTCCCACCGGTTGCCCTCATCGGTTTAGCCGTCAGTTCATTGGGTGTTCTGTTGGTCAGGGAACGCGTGCGCTAACCCGGACCGAGAGTATGGCGCTGCGATTCACTTAGCCACTACGGTGCGTTTATGACTCAGCCATTTTCATTGCAGGGACGTACCGCACTTGTTACGGGTGCCGGCTCAGAATCAGGGATTGGCTTTGCCACGGCTCGCTTTTTGGCCCGGCAGGGTGCGTCAGTCGTCGTTTCGGCAACGAGCGACCGAATCATGAATAGGGCCGCGGAGTTACGGGACGAAGGTTTCGACGTACATGCGTCGATCGCGGATCTGACCGATCGGAGCCAAGCCCAAGGACTCATCGCAGCAACTCTCAACCATGTCGGGCGTCTCGACATTTTGGTCAACAATGCCGGCATGATCCAGACGGGCCTCGATATCGAACGTGGCACCATGGCAGACCAACCAGCCGATGATTGGGCGCGTCAACTAGAGATCACGTTGATGACGGCAGTTCACTTAACTCGCGCGGCGATCCCCATCATGCGCGCTGCCAAACACGGTCGAATTGTCATGGTGTCGAGTGTTACCGGGCCGCTCGTTTCCGCCTCAGGTAGCAGCGCCTACTCAGCCGCCAAAGGCGGTATGGACGGAATGATGCGCGCTATCGCCATCGAGGAGGGACCGATGGGAATCACATGCAACTCAGTGGCACCCGGGTGGATTCACACCGGCTCATCCGATCCTGATGAGATTGCGGCGGCGCGTCATACACCTGTCGGTCGCGCTGCGCGTCCAGATGAAGTTGCAGCTGTCGTTGGATTCCTTGCTAGCGATGAAGCCTCCTACGTCACCGGACAACCATTCGTCGTAGACGGTGGAAACATCATTCAGGAAATTAAGGGAAGCTGAGCAAGGCGACCAGATCGCCAAGTGCACTCCACATTCGATCAACGTGGCGGTAGCCTTCGTTCGTGACCGCACCCGACATAACCGTGATCGACCACGAAACCGTTCAGGCGTTTCAGCGCGATGGCGCTGTGGTCGTCCGTGGCCTATTTAGTGCCGACGAGGTCGCGACTGTTGAACGAGGTATCGAGCGAAACCTTGCCGAGCCGAGTCCACTGTTCATTGTGGCCAGTAACGCTGACGATCCTGGCTCGTTCGTTGAAGACTTCTGCAACTGGCAGCGCATCGAAGAGTTCCGCACTATCGCATTGACCTCGAAGGCCGCGGACGTAGCTGCCGCATTGATGGGGTCACAGACTGTTCGGCTCTATCACGATCACGTCTTGGTTAAGGAGCCGGGAACGCGCCAGCCAACACCGTGGCATCAGGATCAGCCCTACTACAACATCGATGGATTTCAGAACTGCTCGATGTGGATGCCCGTCGACCCAGTTGCTGAGGAATCAACGCTGGAGTTTCTAGCCGGATCACATAAAGAAGGTTGGCGACTTCCTCGCACCTTCATGGACGCACAAGCTAAATGGTTCCCAGAGGGCTCACTTCAAGAACTACCAGATATCGAAGCCAACCGAACTGCCTACACAATCAAGCGGTGGGCGTTACAACCAGGTGACGTAGTGTTCTTTCACATGGTCACCCTGCACCATGCGTACGGAGTCTCAGGGTCAAACCGTCGTCGTGCATTCTCACTGAGGTTCATCGGTGACGACATTGTGCATGCACCACGACCCTGGCGTACGTCGCCCCCATTTGAAGGTTTGACTGACGAACTACCCGCGGGCTCTCCGATGGATCATCCGGCCTTTCCGATTCTGCGCGAGGTCTAGAGTTCCACCATGAGTACCTTCGCTGGACTGTGGGCAGAACTCGAACCAATCGGGCGCGACTCCAACACCGGTGGTTACCGTCGCTACGCCTTCAACGACGCCGAACTGCAATGCCGCGAATGGTTCACCAGCACCGCCGAGGCACGCGGCCTCGACGTGGAACTCGATCGCAATACCAATCTGTGGGCATGGTGGATCCCGCCCGGCGCAGATCCGAATGCCAAGGCGCTTGTTATCGGTTCACATCTTGATTCGGTACCCGACGGTGGCGCCTTCGATGGGCCGCTTGGTGTTGTTTCAGCATTCGCAGCCTTCGATCAGATCGTCGCCTCCAATGTGCAACCAGATCGACCCATTGCGATCGTCGCATTCGCTGACGAAGAAGGTGCGCGGTTCGGTATCGCTTGCGCCGGTTCGCGCCTCCTGACCGGCGCACTCGACGCCGACAAGGCGCGCGGACTCGTTGGTCGCGATGGTCCGACGATGGCCGAAGTCATGCGCGACAACGGGTTCAATCCGATGACGCTCGGGATTGATTGCGAGCGGATCGCTCGCATCGGTCAATTCGTCGAGCTCCACGTAGAGCAGGGGAAGGGGTTGGTTGAACTAGCCGAACCCGTCGGTGTGGCCGAGAGCATCTGGCCTCACGGACGTTATCGGTTTACGTTCAGCGGAGCTGCCGACCACGCTGGAACCACTCGCATGCAGGACCGCAAAGATCCGATGATCGCTTACGCGCACACGGCATTGCAGGCTTATGAAGCCGCCCTCAACGTGTCGCAGCGCGCTACGTTCGGCCGGCTAGAGGTCGAGCCCAACGGCACCAATGCCGTGCCGTCGACCGTTCGTGCTTGGCTGGACGCCCGTGCATCGGACGAACCGGCACTCAACGATCTGGTAGGGCAGATTAGTGCCGCGGCACGCGAGGCAGCGGTAGCAAACGGCACATCAGTCGAGATAACACCTGAATCTGTCACAGGTATCTTGGAATTCGATCAGAGTCTGCGGGCGAACGTCGCTGCGTCAATTGCCACCACCCTCGGCCTTGATCAGGTGCCGGTCTTACCGACGGCGGCCGGACATGACGCTGGCATCCTTGCCTCAGCTGGAGTCCCGACAGCAATGATCTTTGTTCGCAATCCAACGGGCATCTCACACTCACCACATGAGCACGCCGACGAAGCCGACTGTGAGGTTGGCGTACGCGCCCTCGCAGCAGCTGTGAGTGGTTTGCTGTCGTGACGGTTTTCCGAGCAAACGCAGTGTGGATTGACGGAAAGATCGCGACGAACATCGACATCCACGTGGGTGCCAACGGTTACATCGATGCCATTCACCCCCCCGCAGATGCTGTTCGTGATGAGATCCTCGAGCTACCCGGCGTCGTCTATCCGGGCTTTGCAAATGCTCACTCACATGCATTCCACCGGGCCCTTCGTGGCCGGACACATGGCGACGGAGGAACCTTCTGGACGTGGCGTCAGGGCATGTATCAGGCCGCTACCACCCTTACTCCTGATACGTACTACGGACTTGCCCGCGCCGTGTATGGAGAGATGGTTTTGGCAGGTGTCACCAGCGTTGGCGAGTTCCACTACGTGCATCACGACACCGACGGAACCTCGTACAGCGATTCCAATGCGATGGGTCACGCACTCATCAGCGCCGCACGCGATGCCGGCTTGCGAATCACCCTGCTCGACACCTGCTACCTCGCCGGTGGCCTCGACCAAAGTGGGCACCTAGCGTTGATGCCTGAGCAGCTTCGATTCAGCGATGGCTCTGTTGAAGCGTGGGCTGACCGAGTCAGTTCACTAAGCGATAGCCACGGAGTGCGAATCGGTGCTGCGATTCACTCGGTACGCGCCGTTCCACGCGACTCAATCAGCAAAGTGGCAGCCTTCTCCTCAACGCAGCCGCTACATATTCACGTGTCCGAACAGCCGGCGGAGAACCAGGCATGTCTTGATGCGTACGGATGCACGCCAACTGAGCTACTACATTCGTCCGGAGCGCTTTCACCTCGCACGACCGCCGTGCACGCGACCCATCTAACGCCGAATGACATTGCCCTTCTTGGCAACACCCGTACCTTCAGTTGCTTCTGTCCAACGACAGAGCGAGATCTCGCCGATGGCATTGGCCCGGCAACAGCGCTCGCTTCTGCCGGCTCACGGCTGTGCCTTGGTTCAGATCAACACGCAGTAATTGACCTCTTAGAGGAAGCCCGTGCGCTGGAGATGCACGAGCGATTAGAAACCAACCAGCGCGGTCGCATACAACCGATGGAGATCGTCACTGCGTTAACAACAGCCGGTCACGAATCCCTCGGCTGGAATGACGTTGGCCGAATCGCTGTCGGTCAGCGGGCAGATCTTGTAGCCATCCGGACAGATACCGTACGCACAGCTGGCTCGGACCCAGCCCAAATCGCACTGTCGGCATTCGCGGCCGATGTCGACACAGTTGTAGTCGATGGAGTGGTACGAGTGTCTGGTGGTCGTCACATGTCTATTGATGTGGCATCCGAGTTGGTCGACACGATCAGCGGACTTTGGTCACAGGTTGACCTCGAGCGGCGATAGCAACATGCGCCCCATTCATATTCAACGAGCCGCGAGTCATACTGAAATGCCTTGGGCCAATGGCGGCGGCATCACATACGAAGTTGCAGCCTCGCCTCCCGGTTCAGATCTCGCCTCTTTCGATTGGCGCATCTCGATAGCGGATGTTCGTGAGTCTGGCCCGTTTTCGACTTTTCCCGGAATCGACCGAGTGCTCACCGTCCTTGGTCCGGGAGACCTACGACTTTTCATCAACAGCACGGAAGTTCTGAGTCGCAGGCATGCTCCCGTCGATTTCTCCGGTGACGATGAGGTGCGAGCCGAACTCGTTGACGGCCCCATCACTGATCTCAACGTGATGACTCGCAGGGGTACACGCGAGAGCGACGTTGTGGTCCAGACAGTTAGTGGCACGGCGGTCCTTGAGCTACCCTCTCTTTCAGAGTCCATCATCGTCGTTCTCGCGGGGCATCTCACGATGGCTGACGGTGAGAGCCTCGAACCGCGTGATGTGCTGTTTCTGGGAAGCCCAACGTCGATCTCGGGCGACGGCGTGATCGCCAACATCACAATCCGAACACACATGCACTCAACCCCAACCATGCGCCCATGACTGAACATCCGGCACACGTACTGTTTCTGCACGGCTACACCACACCCGTCGAACCAACACGCGAAACGCTGACGCGAGCACTTCGATCAGTTGACCTCGCCGCTGAACTACACACACCACTCGCACCAGATGGTGACGTTCGCCGAGACCCGTTCAATCCAGCCGGCGACTCGAGCTGGTTTCGGTATGCAACGGATAGAAGTGATTGCGTGCCGCAGGGTATCGACTACGCGAATCTTGCTGACGTCCACGAGGTCATGTACTCCTCGTGGGAATCACATGGTCTCGTTCATCGATCGCTATGGGATCAACTGAGTGTGATCGCAGACGAAGGCGCGAAAAACGTTGCGCTCATTGGAGAATCACAGGGCGGGGTGATGGCAGCCCTTCTCGGAATCGAGTGGAATCGTCAGAACCCACACAATCAAATCGGATGGATTGGGCTCGTGCGCACGGCTCCCGATCCACACACATGGCAGCCACGTGCGGCCAATGAATCCGGTACT
>Ga0194035_1000437_pt1 | contig 24326 bp, 19 predicted proteins | sample JunL2320m_MetaG_FD_148680 | JGI IMG/M metagenome (GOLD analysis project Ga0194035, IMG submission 148680) | Anoxic zone freshwater microbial communities from boreal shield lake in IISD Experimental Lakes Area, Ontario, Canada - Jun2016-L239-20m | ecosystem: Environmental > Aquatic > Freshwater >...
GGCCGACAAGTATGACGGCCGCGTGCACGCCACGAAGTCGCGCCACGTGACGCTGGCCATGAACGAGCCGTGGGGCGTGATGGGCGTGGTCTGCCCTGACGAGATGCCGCTCTTGGGCTTCGTCTCGCTGGTCATGCCGGTGATCGCCATGGGCAATCGTGTGGTGGCGGTGCCGTCATCACGCGCACCGCTGGCGGCGACGGACCTCTACCAGGTGTTTGATACCTCCGACCTGCCGGGTGGCGTGGTGAACATCGTGACGGGCGAGCGTGACGAACTGTCAAGGACGCTGGCCGAGCATGATGAGGTGGCGGCACTCTGGTATTTTGGCCCCGGCGTGAAGGCGGTCGAGGCTGCGAGTGCGGGAAATCTGAAGGCCACCTGGGCGTCACCCAAGCCGCGCGACTGGCTGTCACGCGTGCAGGGGCAGGGGTCCGAGTATCTGCGCCGTGCGGTGCAGGTGAAGAACATCTGGGTGCCTTACGGGGAGTGAATTGGATGTCTTCCCTCCTCGTCCTCTCCTGCGAAGCGGGAGAGGAGGGGCCCCCGACGCAGTCGGGGTAGGTGAGGGGAAGCGGACTCCGCCGAATGGTCGTCCCCACTTCCCCTCATCTTTACCCCCGTGCCTTCACATCCTGCCGGTACTTGTGCAACAGCGGTTCCGTATATCCATTGGGCTGCTCAGCACCCTTGAACACCAGGTCGCAGGCCGCCCGAAACGCGATGGACCTCGCAAAATCCTCCGCCATCGGACGATATGCCGGGTCGCCTGCATTCTGCCCGTCCACCACCGCCGCCATGCGTTTCATCGTCGCCATCACTTGCTTCTCGGCGACTACGCCGTGGCGCAGCCAGTTGGCGATGTGCTGGGACGAGATGCGCAGCGTGGCGCGGTCTTCCATCAGGCCGACATCGTCGATATCCGGAACCTTGGAACAGCCGATGCCCTGATCGATCCAGCGCACCACGTAACCCAGAATGCCCTGCGCGTTGTTGTCGAGTTCCTTCTGGATTTCCTCCGGCGTCCAGTTGGGCCGCGTGGCGACGGGAATGGACAGAATGTCGTCGAGGCTGGCGCGCGCGCGGCTCTTCAGCTTTTCCTGCACCGCCTTGACGTTCACCCGGTGATAATGCGTGGCATGCAGCGTCGCCGCTGTGGGTGACGGCACCCAGGCCGTGTTGGCGCCGGCCTGCGGATGGGCGAGTTTCATCGACAGCATGATGGCCATATGGTCGGGGATCGCCCACATGCCCTTGCCGATCTGGGCGTGTCCCGGCAGGCCGCAGAGCAGGCCGGTGTCGACGTTCCAGTCTTCATAGGCCTTGATCCACGGCGCCTGCTTCATGTCGCCCTTGCGGATCATCGGGCCCGCCTCCATGGCGCTGTGGATCTCGTCGCCCGTGCGGTCGAGGAAGCCGGTGTTGATGAACACGATCCGGTCCTTCGCGACGCGGATACATTCCTTGAGGTTGATGGTGGTGCGCCGCTCCTCGTCCATGATGCCGATCTTCATGGTGTTGGGCTTGAGGCCGAGCGCTGCCTCGACGCGCGTGAAGAGCTCCACCGCGAAGGCCACCTCGTCCGGCCCATGCATCTTGGGCTTCACGACATAGATCGACCCGGCGCGCGAGTTCATGCGCTTGCCGTTGAGATCATGAATGGCGATGAGCGCCGTCATCATGGCGTCCATGATGCCTTCGGGAATCTCGCGGCCCTGCTCGTCGAGGATGGCGGGCGTGGTCATCAGGTGGCCGACATTCCGCACCAGCATCAGCGAGCGCCCGGGCAGCGTCACCGTTCCGCCGTTGGGCGACTCGTAGGTGCGGTCGGGGTTCAGGCGGCGGGTGAAGGTATGGCCGCCCTTCTCGATCTCCTCGGCGAGGTCGCCCTTCATCAGGCCCAGCCAGTTGCGATAGACCGTCACCTTGTCGGCCGCATCCACCGCCGCGACCGAGTCTTCGCAGTCCATGATGGTGGTCAGCGCGGATTCGAGGATGACGTCGGAAATGCCTGCCTTGTCGTCCTTCCCGATGAGGCTCGTGCGGTCGAAGGCGATCTCGATGTGCAGCCCATGTGTGGCCAGCAGCACGGCGGAAGGGTTGTCCTTCGGCCCGCGCCAGCCCTTGAAATGCGTGGGCGCCCTCAGGCTCCCGAGGTCGGTCATCAGCACCGCACCGTCGACGAAGACGCGCGAGACGTCGGCCCACTTGGCTTTGCCCTTGGCCAACGGCACGGACTGGTCGAGGAAGTTCCGCGCCCAGCCGATGACGCGGGCGCCGCGCACCGGGTTATAGGCCTTCCCCTTCTCCGCCCCGTCCTGCTCGGGGATCGCGTCAGTGCCGTAAAGCGCGTCATAGAGAGAGCCCCAGCGGGCATTGGCGGCATTGAGCGCGTAGCGGGCATTCATCACGGGCACGACCAGCTGCGGGCCTGCCACCTGCGCGATCTCGGGGTCGACGTGCTTCGTCGTCACCTTGAAGTCCGTCCCTTCGGGGAGGAGGTAGCCGATCTCGGTCAGGAAGGCCTTGTAAGCTGCCATGTCGGTGGGTGCGCCGTTCGTCCGGTACCAGTCGTCGAGCTTCGCCTGCAGCTCGTCGCGCCGCGCCAGCAAGGCGCGGTTCTTCGGCGCGAGGTCGTTCACGATGGATGCGAAGCGCTGCCAGAAGTCGAGCTCGGCGATGCCGGCGCCCGGCAGGGCCTCGTCGCCCACGAAGGTGAAGAGTTCGCCCGCAACCCTGAGCCCTGAGATCTCGATCCGGTTCGTCAACTGCACGTCCCCTTTTGGTCTGCCGGGGGGAGAATTAGACCATCACGGCTTCTTCAGCCAGTCCATGTTGGGGTAGGGGACCGGCTCCTTCGCCTTGAGGAAATAGCGGACGAAAATCTCGCCATAGCCCTTCATCGTGTAACCGTCGTTCTTTGCGATCAGCCGCTCGCGCTCGGCGCTGTAAAAGGCCGGGATCTTGTACCAGGCGAGTGCGGGCACGGTGTGGTGGGCCACGTGCAGGTTGTTGTAAAGGAACAGCAGCGACCAGAAGGGCGAGGCTTCGACGATGATGGTCCGGTGCTCCACGCTCTCCGCCGCCTGGTGCTCGCAGAAGGAGCGCACCAAGGCGAGCGAGATGCCGGGATAGGCGATGAGCAGGTAGTATTGCCAGAACGGCATGCCGCAGACATGCACGACATACCACAGCGTGATGGCGCAGGACGGCACGAACCAGGCCCAGGCGCGGATCGTCCTGCGGTTTCCGGCCAGCATGTCGCGGAACTCTGATGACCAGAAGCGGATGATCGAGATGGCGGGGCCGATCAGCATGCGACCGGCCAGCGTGTTGTTGAACTCGTAGAGTACGCGGCGGATGCCCTGAACGTGGGCCCAGTCCTCCGGCAGCAGGTAGTAGGACTCGGGGTCGAGCCGCGGGTCGGTCAGGTGCTGGTCATTGTGGTGCTGCAGGTGGGTCTGCCGATAGCGCAGATAGGGCAGCCACAGGGTAGGCGTCGGGAAGATCATCGCCTCGTTGAGGACCTTGTTGCCGGTCGGGTGGCCGTGCAGCACCTCGTGCTGCAACGAGGCGTGAAGGGCGGCGCAATAGGCGCCGACGGGCAGGATCACCCACCATGGCAGGCTGGCGTGGAACCACACGACGAACGCCAGCACGAGATAATCGGCGGCGATCAGGGCCACGGTCGGCCATTCGATCTCGCGGGAGTGTTCCTTCACCATGTCTCGAACCAAATCATGCGGGGAATGTAGCACTCCCCCGCATGAATTTTGAAGCCCGGCGATGCCGCGGCTTTACGCCCCGGCGATCTGCTCCGCCTTCTTCACCAGAACCTCGGCCTGGCGGATCGAGGCATAGTCGATCAGGCGGCCATCGAGGGAAACTGCACCCTTGCCTTGTGCCTCTGCCTCCTTCATGGCGGCGATGATGCGGCGGGCCTTGGTGACGTCAGCCTCGGACGGGCTCATCACCTCGTTGGCGAGCGCGATCTGCGAGGGGTGGATGGCCCACTTGCCCTCGCAGCCCAGCACTGCCGCGCGGCGCGCCTGGGCCTTGAAGCCCTCCGCATCGGAAAAGTCGCCGAAGGGGCCGTCGATGGGGCGCAGGCCATTGGCACGCGCCGCCACCACCATGCGAGACACCGCATAGTGCCACATGTCGCCCCAGTGCGTGGCGCGTGAACCATCGGCCAGCGTGTCGGTCAGCACCACGTAGTCGGGGTGCGGGCCGCCGATCGAGGTGGTGCGGGCCTTGGTCGAGGCGGCATAGTCGGCCACACCGAAGTGCAGGGACTCGTTCCTGCGCGAGGCGGCGGCAATCTCGTTGATGTTCTGCATGCCGAGTGCGGTTTCGATGATGAGCTCGAAGCCCACGCGCGTTTTCCGGTTCTTCGCGGCCTCGACCTGGGTGACCAGCATGTCCACGGCGTAAACGTCAGCCGCGGTGCCGACCTTGGGGATCATGATCAGGTCCAGCCGCTCTGAACAGTTCTCCAGCACGTCAACGACGTCGCGGTACATGTAATGCGTGTCCAGCCCGTTGATGCGCACCGAGAGCTGCTTCTTGCCCCAGTCGATGTCACCGATGGCCTGGATGATATTCTTGCGGGCCTGTTCCTTATCGTCAGGCGCCACGGCGTCCTCGAGGTCGAGGAAGATCACGTCGGCCGCGGACTTGGCCGCCTTTTCGAACAGCTTGGGCTGGCTTCCCGGCACGGCCAGTTCGCTGCGGTTGAGGCGGGCGGGGGCCTGTTCAATGGTCTTGAAGCTCATGGTGGTGCGGTCCTTCTTGCAATTCCAGGCTGGGACTTAGCCCCCGTCGGTCGAGCCATGCAATTGGCCCAAAGACGGCCTGTGGAGGCCGGGCTTGATTCCGCCTCGCCCATGGGGCAATCGGGAGTGCTCTTGCTGTTTTCGAGGTGTTTTCCATGCCCGCCTACCGTTCCCGCACCACCACTCATGGCCGCAACATGGCCGGCGCTCGCGGCCTGTGGCGCGCCACCGGCATGAAGGACGAGGATTTCGGCAAGCCGATCATCGCCATCTGCAACTCCTTCACGCAATTTGTGCCGGGCCACGTGCACCTGAAGGATCTGGGCCAGATGGTCGCCCGCGAGGTCGAGAAGGCCGGCGGCGTGGCCAAGGAGTTCAACACCATCGCGGTCGATGACGGCATCGCCATGGGCCATGACGGCATGCTCTATTCGCTGCCCTCGCGCGAGATCATCGCGGACTCGGTCGAATACATGGTCAATGCCCATTGCGCCGATGCGATGGTCTGCATCTCGAACTGCGACAAGATCACCCCCGGCATGTTGATGGCGGCACTGCGCCTCAACATCCCCTGCGTGTTCGTCTCGGGTGGGCCGATGGAAGCGGGCAAGGTGGTGCTCTCCGGCGTCACCAAGGCACTGGACCTCGTTGATGCCATGGTCGCCGCGGCGGACGACAGCATTTCGGACTCGGACGTCAGCGCCATCGAGAAGGCCGCCTGCCCGACCTGCGGTTCCTGCTCGGGCATGTTCACCGCGAACTCGATGAACTGCCTCACCGAGGCGCTGGGCCTGTCGCTGCCCGGCAACGGCTCGACGCTGGCCACCCATTCCGACCGCAAGCGACTGTTCATCGAAGCGGGCCACCTGATCGTTGATCTGGCGCGTCGCTACTATGAGCAGGATGAGGAGAACGTGCTGCCGCGCAAGATCGCCAGCTTCGGCGCCTTCGAGAACGCCATGACGCTGGACATCGCCATGGGCGGCTCCACCAACACGGTGCTGCACATCCTGGCTGCTGCGCATGAGGCCGAGATGGACTTCACCATGAAGGACATCGACCGGCTGTCGCGCCGCGTTCCCTGCCTTTCGAAAGTGGCGCCTGCGAAGTCCGACGTGCACATGGAAGACGTGCACCGCGCCGGCGGCATCATGTCGATCCTCGGCGAACTCGACAAGGGCGGACTGATCAACCGTGATCTCCCCACCGTCCACACCCGCACGCTGGGCGAGGCGCTGGACCGCTGGGACATTTCCCGCACCAACTCCGAGTCCGTGCGCGAATTCTTCCGCGCGGCACCGGGTGGCGTTCCCACCCAGGTGGCCTTCAGCCAGTCGAGCCGCTGGGACGAACTCGACCTCGACCGCGCCAAGGGCGTGATCCGCGACGTGAAGCACGCCTTCTCGAAGGATGGCGGCCTCGCCGTGCTCTATGGCAACCTCGCGGAAGAGGGCTGCATCGTGAAGACGGCGGGCGTGGATGAATCGATCCTCAAGTTCACCGGCAAGGCCAAGGTGTTCGAGAGCCAGGATTCGGCCGTACACGGAATTCTGAATCGCGGCGTGGAAGCAGGCGACGTGGTGGTGATCCGCTACGAAGGCCCGCGCGGCGGCCCCGGCATGCAGGAAATGCTCTACCCCACGAGCTACATCAAGTCGAAGGGCCTCGGCAAGACCTGTGCGCTGATCACCGACGGCCGCTTCTCGGGGGGCACCTCGGGCCTCTCCATCGGCCACATGTCGCCGGAAGCCGCCGAGGGCGGGCTGATCGCGCTTGTGGAAGAGGGCGACACGATCGAGATCGACATCCCGAACCGCTCGATCCACCTTGCCGTGCCGGATGACGTGCTGGCCAAGCGCCGCGCGGCCATGCTGGCCCGTGGCGACAAGGCGTGGAAGCCCACCGAGAACCGCAAGCGCAAGATCACCACCGCGCTCAAGGCCTATGCCGCGCTGACCACCTCGGCCGCCAAGGGCGCCGTCCGCGTCGTTGAGTGATCGCATGGTGCTGCCGGCCAAGCTGCTGGAAGGCTATGCGAGCTTCCGCTCCGGGCGCTATGCCTCCGAGGCGCAGCGCTACCAGAAGTTGGGCGAGGGCACGCAGAAGCCGAAGGTGATGATCATCGCCTGCTGCGACTCGCGCGCGGCACCGGAGACGATCTTTGATGCGGGGCCGGGCGAGATGTTCGTGGTGCGCAACGTGGCGAACCTCGTGCCGCCCTATACGCCGGACGGCGGGCACCATGCCACTTCGGCGGCGCTGGAATTCGGCGTCATGTCGCTGGGCGTGCAGAACATCGTGGTGATGGGGCACGGTCGCTGCGGCGGCATTCGCGCTGCGGTGCAGGATTCACTCCCGCTCACTCACACCGATTTCATCGGCTCATGGATGCGCGCCATCAAGGACGTGACCCGCATCGTGCCGCGCGAAGAGGGCTGCGACGAGGCCGTCCATGAACGCCACATCGAGCGCGCCTCGATCGAGCATTCGCTGGCGAACCTGCGCACCTTTCCGTGGATTCGCATGAAGGAGAACAAGCGGGAGATCTCGCTGCACGGCGTGTGGTTCGATATCTCGCTGGGGGAGTTGCACGCCTATGACGAGGATGCGGCGGAGTGGGGCGCGGTCAAGGGGTGAGGCCCCTCGCATGAGCTCTTCCTAATATCGGAAAATACTCCTTGACAGCGCGCGCTCGATGTGCTAGAAGGGCGCATACTCGGAAACTGTGAGTGGTGATGAAGGCCGGCGGAAGCTGGCCTTTTTGTGTTGTCGTCCTCTCCCGCCTTGCGGGAGAGGACGGGGCCCCAACGAAGTTGGGGGAGGTGAGGGGATGCGGTCTCCGGCGGCTGCGACGCGCGTCCCCTTATCTCCCCGTTGCGTGCCGCAACGCGTCCCTTCTTCTCCCGCTGAAGGAGCGGGAGAAGACGTCAGGGTTATGGAGGTCTTCGTGATGCTGCTTCTGCTGCTGCTGCTACAGCTTCTTCAGCCCGGCCTCGATCTGCTCGCGCCTGCCTTCCAGGAAGGGCGGCAGCGACAGTGTGGTGCCGAGCTTGTCCATCGGCTCGTCGGTGGCGAAGCCCGGCGCATCGGTGGCGAGTTCGAAGAGCACGCCGTTGGGTTCGCGGAAGTAGAGGCTCTTGAACCAGAAGCGGTCTACCGGGCCGGAGTTCGGAACCTTCATGCTCTGCAGGCGGTCGGCCCAGGCTTCATAGTCCGCATAGGGGATGTTGAAGGCGACGTGATGCACGGCACCCGCGCCCTGCTGGGCGGGCGGCAGGGTCGGATCGACGGTGACGTGCAGTTCGCCGACCGCACCCGGTGCGCTCATCTTGTAGACATGGGTGCCGGCGAAGCTGCCCGTCGGCGTCATGTTCATCAGCTTGGTCAGCACCATGTCGGTGTGGCGGATGTCGGGGACACTCATGGTGATGGGGCCGAGGCCGCGGATCTGGTGTTCGGCCGCAACCGGGCTCTTGTCCCAGGGGTGTGCCTCGCCTTCGGCATCGACGGTGAAGGACAGGCGCTGGCCCTCATGGTCCTCGAAGGCGAGCGTCGGGCGGCCGGCGACATCGGCGATCTTGTCCTGCTTCACGCCGTTCATGGTGAGGCGGTGCTGCCAGTACTTGAGCGCGTCCTCGCTCGCCACACGGAAGCCGGTGCGGGTGACCGAATGCGTGCCGCGGCGCTCCTTGCCGACGGGCCAGTCGAAGAAGGTGATGTCGGTGCCGGGCGAGCCCACGCCATCGGCGTAGAAGAGGTGGTAGGCGGAGGTGTCGTCCTGGTTCACCGTCTTCTTGACGAGGCGCAGGCCCAGCGTGTCCGTGTAGAACTTGTGGTTGCCCGGCGCATCGGCAGTGACGGCGGTGAGATGGTGGAAGCCCTTGAGGTTCATCGGGGTTGGTCCGGCACGCCAGAAGGTGGCGGTGATCCTGTTGGGGAGCGGGTCTGCTCCGGAAATCCGGATATCGGGGTTTTGGCAGGGGATTTCAACAGTAATCGATCACGTTACGGATCAAATGGCGAACCACGGCAAGGCCAGGAAGCTCTTGGCCACGAAGGCATTGGCGAGGTCGACGAAGAAGGAGCCCGCCATGGTGATGAGCAGGAAGGCCTTGGGCGAGGGGCCGTAGCGGCGGCCCACTTCGTCCATGGTGGCCATGGCGACGGGCATGGAGGCGAGGCCGAAGCCGAGGAAGCCACCCGAGGCCACCGCTGCGTCATAGTCCCGCCCCAGCAGGCGGAAGAGGATGAAATAGGCAATCGACACCGTGACGATGACCTGGAGAACGACGTTCAGCATCAGCGGCACGAGGATGGCGGCGACCGAGATCAGCGGCGTCGACATCAGTGCCATGACCAGGAAGAGCTGCAGCGCCAAGGCACCGCCTTGTTCGATGGGGGCGAAATCGAGCTTGTAGCCGACCGCATCCGCCAGGTTGGTGATGATGACGCCGGCGATCATGGCGGAGAGGAAGCCCGGCAGCAGCAGGCCCCCATAGGCCGCGAATTCATTGAGCTTCTCGCCGATGCTGACGGCGAGCAGGATGAGGAAGACTGTGGCGAGCAGCGAGTCGGTGCGGGTACCTGGTGTCGCAGGTTTCTCGGTGACAGGTGGCGCGAAGGTGAGGTCGGTCGGACCGCTGCTGCTGCGCAGCTTGTGGCGCTGGATGATCCAGCCGGTGATGGGGCCGGAGACGAGAGCACCTGCGATGGTGGCGAGCGTCGCAGCGCCGATCGCGACCACATGGGCATTGGCGAGGCCCTGCGCATTGAGCTCCCGCGCCCAGGCCATGGCGGTTCCCGGGCCGCCGACGAAAGACAGCGAGCCCGCAAGTATGCCATAGGCGGGGTGCGTGCCCCAGGCAGCCGCCAAGAGCGCGCCCGAGAGGTTCTGCGCGACCAGGGCCAGCACGGTGACGGCGCAGAGGATGACCAGCGGCTTGCCGCCGCTCTTCAGTGTCGAGAGCTTGGCGGAAAGCCCGATGGAGGTGAAGAACACCAGCAGCAGCGCATCGCGCGTGCGCTGGCCGAAGGCGATGTCGATGTGGGCGGTGAGCTGCAGAATGAGGATCAGCACCGCGACGATCATGGCGCCGACGACGGCGTTTGGCATGTCGAGGCGGCTGAGCAGAGGAATGGATTGCCGCACCCAGCGCCCGGCGAAGAGGGCGACGAGGCCGATGAGCACGGTCGCGAGTTCGCCCAGCTGGAATTGCTGCATTGTGTCCATGAATCGTCCCCCACGTCCGGTGTGATGCTAACACCTGGGAGGTGGCGTGCAACTGGCTGGTGGACGCGATGCAAGCCTTCCTAAATGCCGTCATCCCGGCGAAAGCCGGGACCCCGCTTTGCGTCAGCACTCGCATTCAAGGAAGCGGGGCCCTGGCTTTCGCCGGGGTGACGGCAATAGGAGAGCATAAAAAAGAGGATGGCCGGGACGAGCCCGGCCATGATGTTTCCCGATGAGGGCAATGGCGTGAACTAGCCGCCCTGGATTCTCGGCAGCAGGTAGATCTCAGCGCCCTCCGGCAGTTCTGTTCCCCAGCTGTCGCGGAAGATGCGGCCGTCGATGGAGACGGCCACCCCGCGGGCGAGGTGGGGGGCCATGCCGGGATAGGTTTCCTTGAGCTTGCGGAACAGCTCGCGGATGGTATTTGCATCGACTGAAACGACGGACGCTCCGCCCGCTGCCGGACGGAGCGCCCCCCAAAGGTGTATCTCGGCCAATCAGCCTTTCCTGGCCGCCTCGAGCGCCTTGAGGACGCGCGGGGGCGACATGGGAACATGCGTCATGCGGACGCCGAAGGCGTTCGACATGGCGTTGGCGATGGCGGCGAGCGGCGGAACGATCGAGGTTTCGCCAACGCCGCGCACGCCATAGGGGTGGTTGGGGTTGGGGATCTCGAGGATCTGCGTGTCGATCATCGGGAGGTCGGAGCACACCGGGATACGGTAGTCGAGGAAGCCCGGATTCTGCAGGCGACCGTTCTTGCCGTAGATGTACTCTTCGTTCAGCGCCCAGCCGATGCCCTGTGCGGCACCGCCCTGGTACTGGCCTTCGACATAGGTTGGGTGCACTGCCTTGCCGGCGTCCTGGATGACCGTGTAGCGCACGATCTTGGAACGGCCGGTTTCCGGATCGACCTCGACGTCGGCGATGTGCGTGGCAAAGGAAACGCCAGCGCCATCAGCGACGATCTCGGAGTGGCCCGCCACCGGACCGCCGGTGTTGCCGGCCGCCGCCGCGATCTCCTTGAGGGAGAGCGGCGTGAGGTTGCCGTACTTCTCGCCCACGGCCTTGGCGTGGCCGTCTTCCCACGTCACGTCGTCCACCGAGATTTCCCACATCTTGGCAGCACGCTCACGCAGCACCGTGATGGCGTTGCGGGCGGCGAAGATGCCGGCCATCGAGGAGGAGAAGGTGCCGCGGCTGCCGTCGGTCATGTCATTGTGGCCGAGCGTGCCGGTGTCGGCGACGATGCACTTCACCTGCTCGTAAGGCACCCCCAGCTCTTCGGCCACGCACAGCGCGATCGAGGCGCGCGAGCCGCCGACATCCACCGTGCCGACCGTCAGCGTCACCGAGCCATCGGGCCCCACGTTGATGTCGGTGCAGGTCTGGCCGCCGAAGTTGAACCAGAAGCCGCAAGCCATGCCGCGACCCTGGTTCTTGCCCAGGGGTGCGGACATGTGCGGGTGCTTCTTGGCGGCTTCCAGCGTGGCGCCGATGCCGATGGGCCCATAGACCGGGCCGTAGGAGGCGCGGGTGCCCTGCTTCGCTGCGTTCTTGATGCGGAAGTCCACTTCGTTCATGCCGATCTTGTGGGCGAGTTCGTCGACGACGCTCTCCACCGCGAAGGCCGCCATGGGGGCGGACGGTGCGCGGTAGGCCGCCGTCTTCGGGCGGTTCACCAGCACTTCATAACCGACCGTGCGGACGTTCTTGAGGTCGTAGCAGGCGAAGGCCGTCATGGCGCCGAGTTCGGCCCACATGCCGTAGTAGGGGCCACCGGAGAAGCGGAGCGTGGCATCTGCCGCAACGATGGTGCCGTCCTTCTTGGCGCCGATGCGGACGTCGATCGACGTGGCCGAGGTCGGGCCGGAGGCGCGGAACACTTCGTCACGCGACATGGTGAGCTTCACCGGACGGTTGGCCTTGCGCGACAGGGCGAGGGCAACAGGCTCGGCCCAGACGTGCGTCTTGCCGCCGAAGCCGCCGCCGATTTCCGACGAGGTGACGCGCAGCTTGGACACTTCCATGCCGAGCAGCATGGCGCAGTGGTTGCGATAGACGAAGTGACCCTGGGTGCAGACCCAGAGTTCGCCCGTGCCATCGGGCGACACGGAGGCCACGCAGGCATGCGGCTCGATGTAGCCCTGGTGCGTCTGCTCGGTGCGGAAGGAGCGCTCGACGATGACGTCGGCGTCCTTGAAGCCCGCGTCCACGTCGCCGTGGCCGAACTCGGTGCGCTTGGCGATGTTGGAGGCCTTCTTGGGCTTCGGCTCCACGCCTTCGGTGAACATCTTGGGGTTCACCAGCGGGGCGTTGGGCTTCACCGCCTCGTCCACGTCGGTGACGTGGGGGAGGATCTCGTAGTCCACCTTGATCAGCTTCAGCGCGGCGCGCGCCGTGGGCGCATCGACGGCGGCAACGGCGGCCACGGCATGGCCGTCATACTTGGCGATGCCACGTGCCATGCAGTTTTCCAGGATGTCATACATCGACTGGTCGCCAGCAGTGTGATCGGGAAGATCAGCCGCCGTGATGACGGCCTTCACGCCTGCCAGCTTTTCAGCCTTGGACGTGTCGATCTTCTTGATCTTTGCATGGGCATGGGGCGAACGCAGCACGAGGCCGACGAGCTGGCCCGGCAGGTTGAAGTCCGCGCCATAACGCGCGCGGCCCGTGACCTTGTCGAGACCGTCCGGACGGAGCGGGCGCGTGCCGACGCTCTTGAAGTCGGTCTTCGTCAGGATCGGGTCATGGACGACGGTGGGCGTCACATGGTTCGGCGCATCCTCGAAGGGATGGGCCATGTTGCCGTCCGCAGACGGGACGGCTGTCGCGTTTTCCGAAGCTGCCATTGTCGTTATCCCCTCATTACCTTGGCGGCGTCCTGGACGGCGCGCACGATCTTGTCATAGCCGGTGCAGCGGCAAAGATTGCCAGCCAGACCGAAGCGGATTTCTTCCTCGGTGGGATCGGGGTTCTTTTCCAGCAGCGCCTTGGCGGCCATCAGGAAGCCCGGGGTGCACACGCCACACTGAAGTGCGGCATGCTCGAGGAACTTGGTCTGCAGCGGGTGGAGCTCGGTGCCGGTGGACAGGCCCTCGACCGTCTCGATCTCGCGGCCTTCGGCCTCGACGCCGAGCATGAGGCAGGAGCAGACGACGCGGCCGTCGACCTGCACCGAGCACGAGCCGCAGTCACCCGTGCCGCAGCCTTCCTTGGCGCCCGAAAGGCCGAGGCGGTTCCTGAGCACGTCGAGCAAAGATTCATGCGGGTCGCAGGCGAATTCGACGGTGTCGCCGTTGATGGTGGTGGTGACGAGAACGCCCATATCACTTACCTCCTGCGCGCGTGTACGCAATCTGTGCGGCGCGCTTGGCCAGCACGGCGGCAACCTTGGTGCGGAACTCGATGGTGCCGCGCTTGTCATCGATGGGCTTGCAGGCGGCGGAAGCAGCCTCGCCCAGCTTCTCGAGGGCGGCGGCGTCGAGCTTGGTGCCGATGATCGCCTTGGCGGCAGCCTTCACCAGCAGCACGGTGGGCGCAACCGCGCCCAGTGATACGCGGGCATCCTTGATCACGCCCTTCTCGCCGAGCGTCAGGCTGACGCCGGCAGACACGACCGCGATGTCCATCTCGGTGCGCGGGATGAAGCGCAGATAGGCATCGCCCGACTTGCCCTTGCGGGCCGGAAGCTCGATGGCTTCGATCAGTTCGCCCTTCTTGAGCGAATTCTTGCCGGGGCCGACCGGAACGTCTTCGACGGCAACCTTGCGCTTGCCCTTGGGGCCCTGGATCACGGCCTTGGCGCCAGCGGCGACGAGGGCCGGAACGCTGTCGGCGGCGGGGGACGAGTTGCACAGGTTGCCGGCAACCGTGCAGCGGCTCTGCACCTGCTTGGAGCCGATGAGGCCTGCGGCCTCGACGACGCCCGGCCAGGCCTTGATGAGGGCCTTGTTCTCGTTCATCTCGGCGCAGGAGACGGCGGCGCCGATGGTGAATCCGCTCGCTGTCTTCTTGATTTCGCGCATCGCCTTGATGCGCTTGATGTCGACCACGAGGTCGGGTTCCACGAACCCGCCCTTCATGCGCACGAGCAGGTCGGAACCGCCCGCGAGCACATAGGCGCTCCCCTTGGCCTTGGCGAGCAGGCCAACTGCCGCCTTGGTCGTTTCTGGTGCTTCATATTGCATGTCACGTCACCTGTTTGGAATTTCGCTGGGCATTTTGGGCCAACCGGACCCCAAAGGTCAACCACCGTGGCGTGTCAGCGCCATGAATGCGGCGCACGGGAGACCCGGCCATGGTGCGGCGCGGCGTTGACTTGGAGGCGCGCGGCGGGGGAATGTCGCGCCAGCACGGGGAAATGTCGAGAACAGGCGATGCAGGCGGCGGAAAACATGGGCGACGGGGGCGTTGCAGAGGCGCGGGTCAGGGCGCTTCCCCTGTGGAAAGGCACCCTGACGGTGACCCCGCTGAAGGGCGGCGTGAGCAATGCCAGTTTCAAGGTCACTGATTCGACTGGAAGCTTTGTCGCCCGGCTGGGCGGCGACTATCCCTTCCACCAGGTTTCACGCGAACGTGAAGCGGTTGCCTCGCGCGCCGCCTTCGAGGCCGGGCTGTCGCCGGAACTCGTCCATGCCGCGGACGGGCTGATGGTGCTGCGCTATATCGAGGCCCGCACCTATGCCGAGGCCGACGTGCGCGCCAATGCGGAACCTTGTGTCGACATCCTGAAGCGCTGCCATGCGGAGATGGGCAGGCGCATCGCGGGGCAGGGGGCGATCTTCTGGGTGTTCCAGATCCTGCGCGACTATGGTGCGACGCTCATCCGCCACGGCCACCGCCATGCGCCCGACGTGCCGCGCCTGATGAAGATCGTGGACCAGCTGGAAGCAGCCCAGCTGCCGCTGCCCATCGTCTTCGGCCACCATGACATATTGCCCACCAACTTCATGGATGATGGCAACAGGCTTTGGCTCATAGACTGGGAGTACGGTGCCTTCGGAACGGCGATGTTCGACCTCTCCTCCATTGCCGCCAACAACTCCTTCGATGCGGCGGGCGAGAAGCTAATCCTCGAGCGCTATTTCGAGCGCGAACCCCAGGAAGCGCTGTGGCGCGCCTTTCATGCCATGAAGGCGGCGAGTGCGCTGCGCGAGGCGGTGTGGGGCATGATCTCGGAACTCTTCCTCGCCGCGCCCGGTGTGGACTATGTCGCCTATGCGAAGGAATATCTGGGCCGCTTCGATAGGGTCCATGCAGACTATCTCACGCGATACGGAGCCTGACCCAGATGAACCGCAGCGACTGCGAAGCCCTCGACGCGCAAGACCCGCTCAGGCACAAGCGCGCCGCCTTCTCGATCCCCGAGGGCATGATCTATCTCGACGGCAATTCGCTGGGCGTGCTGCCGGTGAACGTGCCCGCCCGCGTGGCCGAGGTAGCGACGAAGCAATGGGGCGAGACGCTCATCAAGTCATGGAACGAGCATGGCTGGTTCCACCTGCCGCAGAAGATCGGCGACCGCCTGGCGCGGCTCATCGGCGCGGCCCCGGGCAGCGTGATTGCGGGCGACACCATCTCGGTCAACCTGTTCAAGCTGCTCGGCGCCGCCGCCAAGCTCAACCCGTCGCGCCGGGTGATCCTGTCGGACAACGGCAACTTCCCCTCCGACCTCTATGTGGCGCAAGGGTTTCGGGACCTGATGGATGACGGCTATGTGCTGAAGGTGGTTGCGCCTGAGCAGGTGATGGACGCCATCGACGAGAGTGTCGCCTTCACCATGATCACCGAGATTGACTATCGCACCGCGCGGCTGCACGACATGAAAGCGGTGACGGCGAAGGCCCATGCCAAGGGTGCCCTCACCATCTGGGACCTCGCGCATTCGGCTGGCGCGACGCCGGTGCAATTGCAGGCGTGCAATGCCGATTTCGCACTGGGCTGCACCTACAAGTACCTGAACGGCGGCCCGGGTGCCCCCGCCTTCCTCTATGTGAAGCCGGAGCTGCAGGACAAGGTGCAGCCGCCGCTGTCGGGCTGGTGGGGGCATGCGGCACCCTTCGCCTTCGACCTCGAATACAAGCCCGCACCCGGCATCATCCGCAACCAGTGCGGCACGCAGCCCATTCTGTCGCTCGCCGCCCTTGATGCGGCTTTGGACGTGTGGGACGACGTGGACATGAACGTGCTGCGCACCAAGTCACTCGCCCTGTGCAAGACCTACATCGACCTCGTGGAGAGCCGCCTCTCGTCGCATGGCGTGAAGGTGGCGGGCCCGCGCGACATGAATGAACGCGGATCGCATGTGTCGATCCACCATCCCCAGGGCTATGCCGTGATGCAGGCGCTGATCGCCGCCAATGTGGTGGGCGACTTCCGCGCGCCTGACATGATGCGCTTCGGCTTCACACCGCTCTACACGAGCTTCGCGGAGGTGTGGGACGCGGTCGACATCCTCGCCCGCATCCTCGACAGACAAGAATGGAACCAGCCGCAGTTCCTGGCGAAGAAGGCGGTCACGTGATCATCGACATCACGCAGGGCCTGTCGCCCGGCATGGCGGGCTTCCCTGGCGATGCTGAGTATGAGGAGGGCTGGACGTTCAAGCTTGGGCCTGACTGCCCGGTGAACGTCTCGCGCGTGAGCTTCTCGGTCCACTGCGGCACCCACGCCGATGCACCGCTGCATTACGATGCGAATGGCGCCACCGCCGCCGCGCTGCCGCTGGAGCCCTATATCGGCCCTTGCCGCGTCATTGATGCGCGGGGTGCTGGGCCGCTGTGCGAACCGGCTGACATTGCCGCTGCACTGGAGGGTGCACCGCCGCGCATCCTGCTGCGGCTGATGGACGTGCTTGACCCGAAGGTGTGGCCCACGGGCTTCCGCGCGATTGCCGCGGAAACGGTGGAACTGCTGGCGTCCAAGGGTGTCGTGCTTTTCGGCATCGACACGCCGTCTGTCGATCCGGAAACCTCCAAGACGCTGGCGGCGCATCATGCCTGCCGGAAGGCCGACATGCGCATCCTGGAAAACCTCGCACTCTCGCATGTGGAGCCGGGCGACTACGAATTGATCGCGCTGCCGCTGAAGTTCGAGAACCTGGATGCGAGCCCGGTGCGGGCGGTGCTGAGGCGGTGACAACGCAACATCATTCCCCTCCGTACACCCACAAGGGGGAGGGGGACTTCATGGTCCTCACCCCTCCCAGCCATAATCCTTGCGCGCCGCCTCCACCGTCACCAGCCCGGCGGTGATGTCCGCCTCCAATGCCGCGCGGTCGCGCGTGTGGGGCTTGCCGAAGCCACCGCCGCCGGGGAGTTCGAGGACCAGCGAGTCTCCTGCGTCGATGATGTGCATGCCCTTGTCGGGCAGCTTCGAACCAGAACCACGCCCGGCCGATCCCACGCAGCCGGGAGAACCCCCTTCGCGGCCTTTCGCGGGGTGGATGATGCGGTCGAAGGTGGCCGCCGAGATGGCGAAGGGCGCGTCCTCGGTGTTGGCGATCTCGATCGTCTGCGAGACGCCGCCGCGCCATTGGCCTGCCCCGCCCGAGTCAGCGAGATAGTGCTTGCGCTTGAAGTAGAGCGGGCACTGCGTCTCCGTCACCTCGATGGGAATGGTGCCGACGCCTGACGGGAAGGCGGTGGTGTTGAGGCCATCCTTGCCAGGCCTGCCGCCGATGCCGCCGAGGCCCATGTTGATCACGGCGAAGCGCTTGGCCTTGGCCGTGAGCTCCGGTGGCACGCGGCCATGCGCGGAATAGAGCGAGAGAATCCAGATGGGGCCCGCACTCTCGGCCTGCACCGTGCCGGGCAGCGCCTGCGCGAGGCAGCCGAAGACGCTGTCGGCCAGCATCTGGCCGATCACGTGGCGCGCGGTGACGGGCGAGGGGCGGATGGGGTCGACGACGCTGCCGGGCTCGGTGATGAGATCGAAGCAGGAAAGCGAGCCGATATTGTTGGGCACATGCGGCGCGATGACGGCCTTCAAGCCGAACACTGCATAGGCATGGGTGTAGGTGCGGGGAGAATTGATGCCGAACAGCGAGGCGGGCGAGGTTCCGGAGAAATCGACCGTGATCTTGCCGTTCTTCACAATGAGCTTGGACTTGAGGCTGAGTTCACGCTCGTAGCCGTCGAGTGGCATCTCGTAGGACCATTCGCCTTCCGGCAGGGCCTTGATCGCCGCGCGCGCACCCTTTTCGGACTGGGTGAGGATGTGCTTCGCCAGCGCGTCGAGCGAGGTGAGGCTGAATTCCTTCATCATGTCGACGAGGCGGCGCCCCCCCGTGTCATTGGCACTGATGAGGGAGAGGATGTCGCCGCGCACTTCGACGGGCGAGCGCGAATTGGCGAGGATGATGGCGAGCAGTTCTTCGTTGAGCTTGCCTTCCTTGCGGATGCGCGAATGCGGGATCAAGGTTCCCTCTTCAAATGAAGAGTTTGCCTTGGCCGACATGCCCACACCACCCACGTCGATGACGTGGCAGGTGGAGGCGAAGAAAGCGACGAGCTTTTTGCCCAAAAACACCGGCGTCATCATCACGTAGTCGAACAGGTGCCCGGTGCCGAGCCACGGGTCATTGGTGATGAACACGTCGCCCGGCTTCATCGTGGACTGCGGGAAGTGCTTGAAGAAATGTGCAACCGCCGTGGCCATGGTGTTGACGTGGCCGGGCGTGCCCGTCATCGCCTGGGCGATCATGTTGCCCTGAGGGTCATACACACCGGCGGACAGATCGCCCGCCTCGCGGGTGATGGTGCCGAAGGCGGTGCGCAGGAGGGACTGTGCCTGCTCCTCCACCACCGCGATCAGGCGGTTCCACATGACCTGCGTGCGAATGGCAGCCAAGGCGTCTTTGCTTGTGTCCTTGCTCATCGGCTGCGCTCCAGAACGATGTAACCAAGCGAGTTGATGGTGGCGTTGAAATTGGCGCCGACGATGGTCGACGTCTCGTCTTCGGCGATGATGGCGGGGCCCTTGATGGCGGAGCCCGGCTTCATGTCGAAGCGCCAGTAAACGGGCGCCTGCACCTGCTTGCCCAGCGCCGGATCATAGATGGTGCGCTTGGCGCGTGGCTTGGGGGCTGCCTTCTTTGCGGCCTTCGCGGCGCGTTTCGGCTTTGCGGCCTTCGACGACACGGTGACCGACCAGGTGATGGCTTCCGCCTCCTGGTTGGGGATGCGCAGGCCATAGACCTGCTCGTACAGCCGCTCGAACTCGGCCTTCAGCTTCGCGCCGTCGGCCCCGGTGAGCTTCTTCACCGGCACGCTCACGCGGATTTCGTGGCCTTGCCCCACATAGCGGCAGTCGGCGATGACGTGGAGCGTCGGCTTGGTCTTGCCGAGTGCCGGCGCGACGACGGCGCGGGCGTCTGCGGTCATGGTGGTGAGCAGCTTGTTCACGCGTTCGGCGTTGAAATCCTCGAGCGAGACGACCGCACTCTTGGTGATCTCATAGGCGACGGGTGCCCGCAGGAAGCCGATGGCAGAGCCCACACCCGCGCCCTTCGGTACGATGATGGTGCTGACGCCAACCTTCTCGGCGAGACGACAGGCATGCAATGGCGCACCGCCGCCAAAGGCGATCATGGTGCAGGAGGCGATGTCATGCCCGCGCTCGATGGCGTGAACGCGTGCCGCGTTGGCCATGTTCTCTTCCACGATCTCGGTGACGCCCGCGGCGGGCCAGAAGTCCTTGAGGCCCAGCCTGTTGCCGATGTGCTTCTGCAGCGCCTGCTTGGCCGCCGCCTCATCGAGCGGAATCTTGCCGCCCGCAAAATAGGCGGGGTCGATCTTGCCGAGTGCAAGATTGGCATCCGTCACGGCGGGTTCCGTGCCGCCGCGGCCATAGCAGACGGGGCCGGGTGTGGAGCCCGCACTGTCCGGCCCCACGGTGATGCGCGACAACTTGTCGACGCGCGCGATGGAGCCGCCGCCCGCGCCGATCTCCACCATCTCGATGACCGGAATGCGCACCGGAATGCCGGAGCCCTTCATGTCGCGATAGGCGCGCGCGATCTCGAACTTGCGCGCCCGCTCCGGCTCGCCATTGGTCAAGAGGCAGATCTTCGCCGTGGTGCCGCCCATGTCGAAGGAGAGGACGTGGGGGAGCGCGCATTCCGCCGCGATCTGCGCCGCGAGGATGGCGCCGCCGGCGGGGCCTGACTCGACAAGGCGGATCGGAAAGCGCGCCGCCGTTTCCAGCGTGGTGAGGCCGCCGCCGGACATCATCAGGAACAGCGGTGCGGAGAGTTTCATGTCCTTCAACTGGTCGCGCAGGCGATAGAGATAGCTCGCCATCAGCGGTCGCACATAGGCATTGGCCACCGTGGTGGAGAAGCGCTCGTATTCGCGGATTTCCGGAGCGACCTCGGAGGAGATGCAGATGGTCACGTCCTTGGGCAGCAGTCTCGCCAGCAGCGTGGCGACGCGCTTCTCGTGATGGTCATGCGCATAGGCGTGGAGGAAGCCGATGGCGACTGACTTCACGTCTTCCGCGATGATGCGCTGCGCGAGGCCCTTCACCGCGCCCTCGTCCAGCGGCAGCAGCACGCGGCCATCGGCAGCGAGGCGCTCGGCAATTTCGAAGCGCAGCGTGCGGGGCGCCAGCGGGGCCGGGCGGTCGATCATCAGGTCATAATGGTCGAAGCGCTTCTCGTAGCCCTGCTCGATGATGTCGCGGAAGCCTTCCGTTGTGATGAAGGCGGTGCGGGCACCCTTGCGCTCGATCAGCGCATTGGTGGCGAGCGTGGTACCGTGGATGAAGACGCCGATGTCCTGCGGCTTGAGGCCCGAGGCCACCAGAACCAGCCTGAGGCCTTCGATCACGCCCAGTTCGGGGGCGTGGGTGGTGGTCAGCACCTTGCCGGACCAGCGTTTGGCGCCATCCTCCAGCACGATGTCGGTGAAGGTGCCGCCAATATCGGCTGCGAGTTTCGCGGTCTTTGCCATGGCGCTTGGTTAGCCCGTTCAAGAGGCATTCGCATCCAGATTCTGAGGGGCGTGTTGCAGAAACCTCGGCATCCCTCTATCAATCCCCTCATGGCCAAGGTGACAATCCAGGATGTGGCCCGCGTGGCGGGTGTGAGCGTTGCGACCGTTGACCGGGTGCTGAACCGCCGCCCCGGGGTGCGCGGGGTCACCGTCAACAAGGTCGAAACCGCCATCCGCGACCTCAATTACCAGCCGGACCGCATCGCGGCGCGGCTTGCGCGGTCACGCGAATACCGCTTCTGCTTCGTGCTGCCGGACCGCGCGGGCGACTTCTGGGAGCGCATCAACGAGGAGGTCCGCACCATGGCGGACCGCATGGCGGGCGAGCGCGTGTCGATCACCGTGAAGCGCGTTGACGTGTTCGACGGCGAGCTTCTGGCCTCCACCCTCGATTCGATCGGCGACGTGCATGACGGCGTTGCCGTGGCGGCGCTCGACCACCCGGCGGTGCGCGAGGCGATCAACGCGCTGGCTGCCCGCGGTGTCACGGTCGTCACGTTGGTCTCCGACGTGCCGGGCTCCAAGCGCATGCATTATGCCGGCATCGACAATTCCTCCGCCGGGCGCACCGCGGCGAGCCTGATGGGTCGTTTTCTAAGAGGCATGACGGGCAAGGTGGGCCTCATCGCGGGGTCGCTCGCGCTGCGCGACCATATCGAGCGCCAGTTCGGATTCGAGCAGGTGCTGACGCATGAATACCCGAACCTGCAGGTGCTGCCGGTGCGCGAGTCGCGCGACGACTGGCGCAAGCTCGAGGAGATGACGGCGCAGCTCGTTGCCGAGCATGCTGATCTCGTCGGCATCTACAATGTCGGCGGCGGCACGCGCGGCATCGTCTCCGCACTCGAGGCAGCGGGCCGCGCCAAGGACGTGGTGCTGCTCGGCCATGATCTGAGCGATGCCAACCGCAAGGCACTGATCCGCGGCACCATCGATGCGGTGATCAACCAGGACCCCGGCCACGAGGTGCGCAGCGCCATCCGCGTGCTGATCGCCAAGGCGGACAACATGCCGCTGATCGAAAGCCAGGAGCGGATCAGGATTGATATCTTCCTGCGGGATAATTTGCCGTAGGGCGTGCCGATCTCAGGAATAGAGCCCCGGCCGCGTCTCACAGGCAATCGCCACCGTCTCTCCCGTCGCCAGCGATTTCACGCCGGCATCGGTGACGGTGGTCGCAACATATCCGTCCCACGCGCTGGACCCTACCGGCTTGCCCGTCATGATGGCGTTGATCCAGGCCTGGTTCTGGATGCGGTAGGCTGCCGCGAAGCGCGGGCGCCAGTCGGGGGCAAGCTGTGTTGCCGATACGCCATTGGCGCGCACTTGCGTGTTGAGCGTCGGGCCGAAACTGATCGTACCGGTCTCGCACACGAGCTCACCCTTCACGTCATAGCCATACTGCGCGTTGATGAAGAGTTCGACGTCGACGAGCTGGCCCTTGTCGGTCTCGAACACCAGCAGCATCGGGTCATCGAAGGTCGCGAGCTTGGAGCGCTTGGCGCGGAACACCTTCACCGAAGTGAGCTCGGCGGAGAGCACGAAGCGCGACACGTCCACCTCATGCCCGGCGGAACTGACGATGGCGGCAGCAGCATCGAAATGCGGCGGCGCCGATGCATTGCGGTGCACGCAGTGGAAGGCCAGCGCCTCGCCATAGCGCCCTGAATCGAGCAGGCCCTTCATCTCCACATAGCCGGGGTCGAAGCGCCGCATGTAGCCGAGCTGCACAAGGCGTTTCCCGCCTGCAATCTCTGCCTCGATGACGCGCAGGCCTTCGGCGGCGGTGGGTGCGAGCGGCTTCTCGCACAGCACCGGCTTTCCGGCCTTGATGCAGGCGATGGCGAAATCGGCGTGCGTCGCATCGGGGGACGCGATGAGGACGGCACCCACCTCTGGATCGTTGATGAGCGCAAAGGGGTCAGTAAGCGCGCGCTTGGCACCCGTCTCTTCCGCCACGGCCTTGGCGCGGGCGGAATCGGCATCCGAAATTGCCACCAGATGCGCGCCCGCCACGGAACTGGCGAAGATGCGGGCATGGTCTGCCCCCATGATGCCCGCCCCGATGATGCCGATGCCGATGCTCATGCACGTCTCCCGCTGTTTGGGGGCAGACTAGCCGAGGCAACGGCGATGGGCCACAGGCAATGCCTTTCAGCAACCTCTCAACCCATCATACGCGGGACAAGCCCGGGCATGATGGAGTCTGTGCGGAACTTGGGAGATCGCCGGGTCAGGCCCGGCGATGACGCGCCCGCGGCGCGTCACTTCATCGTCGGCATGACGAAGTCAGCACCCGCGCGGATGCCGGTGGGCCAGCGCGAGGTGATGGTCTTGAGGCGGGTGTAGAAGCGGATGCCTTCCGGACCATGCATGTGATGGTCGCCAAACAGCGATGACTTCCAGCCGCCGAAGGAGTGGAAGGCCATCGGCACCGGGATCGGCACGTTGATGCCGACCATGCCCACCTGGATCTGGTGCGCGAATTCGCGCGCCGCGTCGCCGTCACGCGTGAAGATGGCGGTGCCGTTGCCATATTCATGCTCGTTGATCATGGTCGCAGCCTGCTCGTAGGTGTCGGCACGGACGACCGAGAGCACGGGGCCGAAGATCTCTTCCTTGTAGATCTTCATGTCGGGCGTTACGTTGTCGAACAGCGTGCCACCGACGAAGTAGCCGTTCTCATAGCCCTGCAGCTTGATGCCGCGGCCATCGACGACGAGCTTCGCACCTTCGGCCACACCGGCGTCGATATAGCCCTTCACCTTTTCCTGGTGCTGCTTGGTGACGAGCGGGCCCATCTCGGCGTCCGGATCGGTGCCGGGCGCAACCTTGAGGGCGCGCACCTTGGGCTCGAGCTTGGCGATGAGCGCATCCGCCGTCTTCTTGCCGATGGGGACAGCCACGGAGATCGCCATGCAGCGCTCGCCGGCGGAGCCATAGGCCGCACCCATCAGCGCATCGACCGCCTGGTCCATGTCGGCGTCGGGCATGATGATCATGTGGTTCTTCGCGCCACCCAGCGCCTGGCAGCGCTTGCCGGTGCGGGCGGCGGTTTCATAGATGTAGCGGGCAATCGGCGTGGAGCCGACGAAGCTCACCGCCTGGATGTCGGGCGAATGCAGGATGGCGTCGACCGCCTCCTTGTCGCCGTGGACGACGTTGAAGACACCATCGGGAAGCCCGGCCTCCTTTAGCCACTTCGCCAGCAGCAGCGCGGCGGACGGATCACGCTCCGAGGGCTTCAGGATGAAGCAGTTGCCGGCGGCAAGGGCCACGGGGAACATCCACATCGGCACCATGGCGGGGAAGTTGAACGGC
>Ga0194035_1000440_pt1 | contig 24226 bp, 23 predicted proteins | sample JunL2320m_MetaG_FD_148680 | JGI IMG/M metagenome (GOLD analysis project Ga0194035, IMG submission 148680) | Anoxic zone freshwater microbial communities from boreal shield lake in IISD Experimental Lakes Area, Ontario, Canada - Jun2016-L239-20m | ecosystem: Environmental > Aquatic > Freshwater >...
TTCCAGAACCGGGCGCAGCGGCCGTCACGGTGAGGTCGTCGTAAACACTGACAGCCTGGAAGACCGTAGCGAGGCTGTGATAGCCGTCCTCGCGCAGCGGGCCAACCCTCAGGGCTAAGTTCACTTTGCCGCTGACGCGGACGGTTACGGAATCCAACACAGTGTGAGCCTAAGGGCTCGGACGGTGTGCTTGTGCCACGGCCGCGATCTGTGTGAATTCCACGACGCCGAGTTGCTCACCGCGAATACCCGGATCAATCCCAGCTTCGCGAAGGATCTCTTCAGCAGCCGCCGCACTGCCAGCCCAGCCGGCCAGGGCTGCACGCAGAGTCTTTCGTCGTTGGGCGAATGCTGCATCGATCACGGAGAAGAGTTCACGTCGATCGACATCTGCCACTGGCTCGGTATGACGCACGATGGCAACCAGACCACTGTCGACGTTGGGCGCCGGCCAGAACACAGTCCGGCCCACCGTGCCCGCACGAGTGACATTGCCGTACCAATTCGCCTTCACGCTCGGAATCCCGTACACCTTCGATCCTGGCTTTGCGGCAAGACGATCAGCAACTTCAAGCTGCACCATGACCAAGACTCGCGCAATGGAGGGGAAGGTCTCCAGAAGGTGCAAGATAACCGGCACGCTGATGTTGTACGGGAGGTTAGCCACGAGAGCCGTTGGCGGATCACCGGGAAGTTCGCGGATATGCAATGCATCAGCGTGCACGACCTCGAGCCGATCCAGTAGATCTTGCCGATGCGCTTCGACGGTTGCCGGCAGCGCCGCGGCGAGATCATCGTCAATCTCGACTGCAACAACGCGCTGCGCGTATGGGAGCAGCGCCAACGTCAAACTTCCAAGACCTGGCCCAACTTCCAACACAATGTCATCGGGGGCGAGGTCGGCGGTACGAGCGATCCGTCGAACAGTGTTCGCATCGATGACGAAGTTTTGTCCACGCTGCTTCGTCGGACGAATACCCAGCCTGTCAGCAAGTAGACGAATCTCAGCCGCTCCGAGCAATCCGTCGGAGCCGTCCGCGGCTGCCACCGGAGTGTCCGGAGTCACCAGGCACCAAACACGCGCTGAGCGTTATCCCACAGAGCCTGCGACATCGTGGCCTCATCAACGTCAGCACTCTGCGCCATCACGCGAGCCGTGTGCGGAATGAGATACGACGCATTTGGTCGACCACGAAATGGGGTTGGTGTGAGGTAGGGCGCATCGGTTTCGACGAGGACCCGATCGAGCGGCGCCACCGCCACTGAATCGCGAAGTGCCTGAGCGTTCTTGAAGGTCACCGTTCCGGCAAAAGACAAGTACCACCCGCGCTCGGTGCAATACCGCGCCATCTGCGCATCACCGGAATAGCAATGGAACACAACGTTTTCCGGCGCTCCTTCACTTTCCAAAATCTCAATCACGGCTTCATGTGAATCGCGATCGTGAATCACTACAGGCTTCCCGAGCCGTTTCGCCAAATCGATGTGGCGTCGAAATGACTCCTCTTGAATCGCCCGGCCTTGCGCACCGGTTCGAAAGAAATCCATGCCGGTTTCGCCGATGGCACGGACCCGAGGACGTTCAGCCAGGGCAGCAATCTCATCCAGAGCAGCCTCTAGAGCAGCCCGACCACCCTCGTCGAAGATGCGCGGCGCCTCGTTCGGATGCAGGGCTACGGTGGCGATGATCGCGTCATGCTGGTCCGCACAATCGGCTGACCAGCGAGCGCTTGGTAGATCACACCCAACTTGAACAATGCGCGTTACCCCAACAGATGCGGCACGTTCCAAGGCGTCCGAAACGGTTAGCCAAGCGCCCTCATCACCCTCGTCACCCGGCCAGCCGTCGTTGATATCGAGATGACAATGCGTGTCAATCACCGGTGACGGCAACGGCTCAGGCAAAGGCGGACGCTGCAAATCACGCGAATGTCCGGACTCTTGGACGGACGCCCGCGCGCGAACTGGCTTATCTAGCGAGGACATAGCCCAGGCCTATTCGGCCGACTCCTCAAGACGTGGGAACAAGATGGCGCCCTTGGTAATGGGCGTGCCGACCGGTAGCTGACCCCATCGCGCAACGTCCGTCACGTTCTGCTGATCGATAGGCCCAAGCGCGACATCAGCACCGAGTTGCTCCCATAGTGACGCTGTCGCCTTTGGCATCACTGCGTGATGAAGCACAGCGATGGCTCGAAGTGATTCGCAGATCGTGTAGAGAACGGTCGAAAGCCGCTCGGCGTTAGCCTCATCCTTGGCCAGAACCCACGGCTCTTGCTCTGTGACGTAACCGTTCACCACATCAACGAACGACTTCATTGCTTGGATGCCGGTAAGGAAGTCCAAGCGGAGAATCGCTTCATCAGCCGTGGCCGCTGCAGACGACAAGGCGTCCTGAACGGCGATCTCGGCTGCGGTGCTCTCGCCGGGTGCCGGCAATACTCCGTCGCGATACTTCGCGACCATTGCTGGCGCCCGAGAAGCCAGATTGCCCAAGCCATTTGCCAACTCAGCGGTGTAACGCGCACTCATGTCTTCCCATGAGAACGATCCGTCCGATCCGAATTGGATCGCACGTAGGAAGTAGTAGCGGAAGGCATCTGAACCAAAGTGATCAACGATTTGGCTCGGCGCAATTCCGGTGAGCTTGCTCTTGCTCATCTTCTCGCCACCGACGAGCAACCAGCCGTGAGCGAAAACCTGCTTCGGCAAAGGTAATTCAGCTGCCATCAACATGGCCGGCCAGATCACTGCGTGGAATCGAAGAATGTCTTTGCCCACGAGGTGCACCGATGCTGGCCAGACCTCAGCGAACTTCTCCGCGCCCGGTGTACCTGGCTCATCGCCAAGGCCGACGGCCGTCGCGTAGTTCAAGAGCGCGTCGAACCATACGTACACAACCTGATCGGTATCCCATGGCACGGGAATGCCCCAGTTAAAGGTCGACCGGGAGATTGATAAGTCCTGCAAGCCCGTGCGCAGGAAGGACACAACCTCGTTGTATGCCGATTGCGGAGCAACCGCGTTCGGGTTGGCTTCGTAGTGAGCAAGCAACTTGTCTGCGTAGGCGGAAAGGCGGAAGAACCAGTTCGTCTCGCTTACGGTCTCGACTGGACGACCATGTGTTGGGCAGACTTTCTGGCCTTCGAATTCACCGGTGCCGTCGGCAAGATCGCCGGGAAGTTTGAACTCCTCGCAGCCAACGCAGTAAGGGCCTTCGTAGGCGCCCTCGAAGATTTCGCCCTTGTCTTTGAGCCCTGACAGGAACTTCTGTACTCGCTCGGTATGGCGTGGCTGAGTTGTACGGATGAAGTCGTCGTTCTGCGCATCGATCGTCTTGAGGACCGGAAGCCAGGCGGACTCAACGAGGCGGTCGGCCCACTCCTGCGGGGCGACCCCGTTGGCCTCGGCTGTGCGCATCACTTTCTGACCATGCTCGTCGGTTCCAGTGAGGAACCAGACCTTTTCACCCCGCTGGCGATGCCAGCGCGTCGCAACATCACCGGCCGTCGTGGTGTACGCATGCCCAATGTGCGGGGCATCGTTCACGTAATAGATCGGCGTGGTCAGGTAGTACGTCGCATCAGACACACCCTGATCTTAGAGGGCACCGACCCATGCCGTCGTTCAGGTTTGCTGGGCAGCGGACTTCTTTGCCGCCACGATCGCGTCATAGACAGCCTTCCGCGGCAAACCGTAGGCGTCGGCAACGGCGGCGAGCGCGGCCTTACGCGGATCGGCATCCTCGTCGACGGGCCGTCGACGTTGACCTTCCGGGGCTCCCTGAACGACGACGGTGATCTCACCGCGCAGCCCGTCAGCGGACCAGACTGCCAGCTCGCGCAAACCACCGCGTCGCACCTCTTCGTACGTCTTGGTGAGTTCACGGCAGACCGCCGCCGGCCGATCGTCGCCAAAGGCATCGGCGAGCGCCGAGAGCATCTCGGTAACTCGATGCGGAGCCTCAAAGAAGACCAGAGTGCGTGGGTCGCCTCCTAACTCGGCCAGCGCCGTCTTGCGCTCACCCGACTTGCGGGGAAGGAATCCCTCGAACGTGAACCGGTCAACCGGCAAGCCCGATAGCGCCAGGGCGGTGAGAACTGCAGACGGCCCCGGTGCAGCCGTTACGTCGACCCCCTTCGCGACGGCGGCGGCGACCAACCGATAGCCCGGATCACTGACACTCGGCATACCGGCATCGGTGATGAGCAGTACGCGTTGGCCCTCCTCAAGCGCCTCGATCAGCTCGGGAAGCCGCTTTTGCTCAACGGCGTCGTAGTACGAGACGAGACGACCGGCCACCGTGACGTCGAGATCACTGATCAGCCGACGAGCCCGTCGGGTGTCCTCGGCGGCCACTATGTCCGCAGTTGAGAGTTCGGTACGAAGGCGCGTTGATGCATCAGCAGGATTACCGATTGGTGTCGCTGCCAACACAAGTACGCCACGCTTATCGCCCGTCACAAGTGTGTAGCCTGCCACGAACGTATGCTGAGCGGGTGACGATGACTCTGGATGAGCCACAGGAGGCGCCCGCACCGCGTCGCCGGGCCACCACCGGGCTGCGGGATTCTGAACTCGCACGCAGGCTCTCCCCCGAGCTGCCGACCGACACCGCGGTGTCGTGGTGGGTGACGATCGGAATCACCGTCTTCGCCACGATCCTGCGTTTCGTGAACCTCGGCCAACCTCATGCAGTCTCGTTCGACGAGACCTACTACATGAAGGACGCTTGGTCGCTCCTGCGCTGGGGCTACGAACGTGGATTCGTCACCGACGCGGACAAGAAGATTCTCGCCAGTAATGGCGACTGGCGAACTCTCGATTTCTTCACGTCGTCGCCAGCATTCATCGTGCACCCACCAGTCGGTAAATGGACGATCGGTGTTGGCGAGTACTTCTTCGGACTCACACCTTTCGGCTGGCGATTCATGACCTCGGTGCTTGGCTGCCTGATGGTTCTGCTCGTAATTCGCATCGCGCGCAGACTCTCAAGGTCAACACTGATCGGCGCCATCGCCGGATTCCTCATGGCCATCGACGGTATGGCGATCGTGATGTCACGCACTGGCCTATTGGACAATATTTTGGCGTTCTGGGTGCTGGCCGCATTCGGCTGCATCTTAATGGACCGCGAGCGCACGAGAAGGCTCGTCGCACGCGAAGTCCTTACCTACCATGATGACCGCGCCGCAATGCAGGACCTCGGCACGGGCACCGGGCCCTTCGCTGGCCTGCGACCGTGGCGATGGGCAGCGGGATTTGCACTTGGCATGGCCTGCGGGACGAAGTGGTCAGGGGTGTGGTTCGTCCTTGCCTTCGGATTGCTCACGGTCGTCTGGGATTTCGGAATGCGACGCATGATCGGAGTTCGGACTCCCAACGCCGTGGCCGGTTCCCTGATCGATGGAGTCCTTGGCGCGTTTGCCATCGCCGGAACCGCTATCGCCGTTTATCTCATCTCGTGGAGTGGCTGGCTACTTAGCGATGGAGCCTACGATCGCAATTGGGCGGCTGGGCAACCCGGATCAGGTTTGTTTGGCTTCATGCCGGAAGCACTTCGATCGCTCTGGCACTATCACGCGGAAATGCTGAACTTCCACACCCACTTAACCTCGACCCACTCGTATCAAAGCAACGCGTGGAGTTGGCCGCTACAAGCTCGACCGACCTCGTTTTATTACGAGTCGTTCGACAATGGGGAAAGCGGATGTACCGCTGATAAGTGCTCCTCTGAGGTACTCGCCCTCGGTAATCCCATCATTTGGTGGGCGGCTATTCCAGCGGTGATTCATCAAGCGTGGCGATGGATCACTCAGCGCGATTGGCGTTCGGGCGCGGTCGTTCTGGCCGTCTTGGCTGGCTGGTTGCCATGGCTGGGCTTTCAGGGACGCACAATCTTCACCTTCTATGCCGTCGTCTACGTAGCCTTTCTGACGATGGCTCTTGCGCTCAGCTGCGGGACGATCCTCGGCAAAAGTGACGCAGATCCGCGCCGACGCACGATCGGTGCCGCTGCCGTTGGCTCGTTCCTGCTGTTGGCCCTCGTCGCGTGCTGGTTCTTCTATCCCATCTGGACGGCCGAAGTAATTCCTTACTCGCAATGGCAAATGCGAATGTGGTTCCCCACCTGGGTCTGATCGGTTCGGCGAACTCAAACTGCGCCCATTTCGATGTCGTGATCCACTGGTATCGGAGGAACAGTGAGCCACATCAAGAATCTCAATACCCCTGACGACGACGCGACCGAGGTGGACGCCACCCCGTGGATTTCTCGTCGCGCGCTCCTACGTGCCAGCGGAATTCTGGCCGGTGTAGGCGCTCTCGGCTACGCAGCCTTCGCTCTAACCAAGCGTCAGGTCGCTGAAGGCGTGCGGGCGCTGGTAAACATTCCATCGCCGTCCGACCCAGCACCAGCCATCCCCGCCGCGGCCACACCGTCCGTTGCCGGGATTCCGCCAGTCGTTACACCCGTCGACACCTTTTTCCGGATCGACACGTCGATGTCGCCGCCCGTCGTTGACGTCGCCACATGGAAGATGTCGCTCCACGGTCGAGTAGATAACCCGCTAACGCTGACGTACGAAGATCTGCTCGGAATGCCAAGCATCGAGCGTTACGTCACGTTGTCGTGTGTCAGTAACGATATCGGCGGCGACCTGATCGGCACACAGAAGTTTCAGGGTGTGCGCCTGAGCGACCTGCTAGACAAAGTCGGAGTTCATTCGGATGCATCACTGATCCTTGGCGAATCAGTCGACAACTTCACAGCCGGATTTCCCACCGACTTCCTCAAGCAATCACCCGATGCAATGGTTGCGTACGCAATGAATGGTGCGGCGCTACCAACCGAGCACGGCTTTCCCGCCCGCCTCGTTGTGCCCGGCCTGTACGGATACGTGTCAGCTACAAAGTGGCTAAGCGGAATCAAACTCACCACATTGAACGACGATCCGCCCTACTGGGTCACCAAGGGCTGGTTAGCAGACGGCGTCATCCAAGGCGCATCACGGATTGACGTTCCCCGACAGGGCACAACCGTTAAGGCGGGCACCGTCGGGATCGGTGGGCGAGCCTGGACCGAGATCGGCGGAGTCAAGTCCGTCGAGGTAAAGATCGACGAAGGACAGTGGCAGCCCGCGACCCTCGCAGCCCCGATCGCAGCCAATACGTGGCGTCTTTGGTCATACGCATGGGCGGCCGAGGCGGGCGATCACACCATCGCTGTCCGCATGACGAACGACAACGGCACAGAGCAAACCGATGTCCAGCATGGGGTTTATCCCGGTGCCGCTAGCGGTCTTCACACAATAAGCGTGGCTGTCGCCTAGTTTCGATTGGCACCGATCCCAGCGAACACACCAAAATCCATCGCATACAAGTAGCATCGCTGGTGTGAGGAATCGAACCGGATCAGTCCGCCATGACTGGTGACCCCACAAGCGCGACCCACGAATCTGTGTGGGCGCGACGCTGGCACATCGTCAAGCCCTTCGTGCTTTCACTCGTAGCACTGATTGCCATTCGAATCATCTTTCGAATCGCCACCTCCGTCGACTGGCCGTCGGTCTGGTCATCCGTGCAACTGGTAAGCCCGCTTTCTGCCGTGATGATGTTCGCACTGCTGGCATGCCGCCAGATCTTCAATGCGATTCCACTCACTCGCTTCGTTCGTGACCTGCCACTGAAAAGATCGGTCCAGAACGATCTCTCGGCATTCCTCACCGGCACAATCGCACCGCCGCCAGCCGATGTCGTTCTGCGCGTCTCAATGTTCAAGACTTGGGACATCGACCCCGTCGAAGGCATGGCGGGGGTGACACTGAACTCACTGACTTTCTACGCCGTGAGATTCCTGGCTCCCGCCTTGGGGATCATGTTCCTGGTTTTCGACGAGGTCGAATCCGGGCAGGTCCTCAGCGCATTCCTATCGTCTTTGATTTCCATGGCGATCTTGGTGGCGTTGTACTTCATCAGCAAAGGCGACCGACTCGCTCGGATCATTGGGGCGACGGCGGGAAGTGTGGCTGCTCGATTCAAGAAGACGGTGAATCCCGAAGAGTGGGCACAGGCCGTCGTTGATTTCCGGGCGAAGATTGGCGACCGAGTGCAAACCGGCATCATCCCGTCGATGGGCGCGCTGATTGCAATGGTGCTCAGCGACGCAGCCATCGTGTTCGTGTCGCTACGAACGGTCGGGATCGACTCCTCGGTCTTACCTCTCGCCGTTATCTTCGGAACCTTCCTCGTCGCCTATCCCTTGACGCTATTTCCATTGGCCGGCGTTGGCATCCTCGACGCCGCACTTATAACCGCGTGGATCGATAAAGCTGGAGATGGCTACGAATCGCAATTCGTTGCGGCACTTATCATCTGGCGCGTAGTGACTCTGCTGGTAACACTTGCCTGCGGATTGATTTCAGTGCTGCTGTGGCGACGGTTAGACCGTCGAAGGAACGTTTACCATGTCGACGTCGAAGGATGATCGCAGGCTGACGATCGATCGTCTGCTTACAGATGCGGCATGACCTCGGTTGCGATCAGTTCGACATGATCGAGATCCGACAGATCTAGTACCTGAAGGTAAAGCCGTGTTGCACCGGCATCACCGAACATCTTTGCCTTGGCTATGACCTCATCCGCAGTACCGGCCAGGCCGTTCTCACGAAGTTCGGCAGGCTCACGTCCGATGGCGGCTGCCCGCTTCGTGAACTCAGCTTCGTTGGCACCTACGCAGACGACCTGAGCGGCGGAGTAGATCATCGAATCGTCAGCGCGACCAGCGGTTGAAACTGCAGCCCGGACGCGATCGAATGCCGCAGTGGTATCGGCGAGTGAGTCGAACGGAACGTTGTACTCAGAAGCAAATCGAGCTGCCAGGGCTGGGGTTCGCTTGAGTCCTGAACCACCGATTATGAGCGGAACCGGTGACTGCACCGGCTTCGGCAGGGCTGGGGAATTCGCGAGTTGAAAGTGCGAACCTTCGTAATTGAACTTCTCACCCACTGGCGTCGACCATAGCCCGGTCAGGATGTCCAACTGCTCAGTCAGGATGTCGAATCGCTCACTGACAGACGGGAATGGGATGCCGTAAGCTTGGTGCTCCTCTTCGAACCACCCGGTACCAAGTCCGAGCTCGATTCGTCCGCTGCTCATTTCATCAACCTGAGCCACGCTGATCGCCAAAATTCCCGGATGACGGAAAGTGGCAGCAGTGACCAGTGTGCCAAGACGAATCGTCGACGTTTCGCGGGCGATCGCACCAAGCGTTACCCACGAATCCGTGGGGCCGGGTAGCCCGTCCCCATCGCCCATAAGGAGGTAGTGATCCGAGCGGAAGAAGGCGTCGAATCCGAGTCGCTCGGCGTGCTGCGCCATCTTCAACTGGTCGCTGTACGAGGCACCCTGCTGCGGTTCGATGAAGATACGTAAGTCCATGTTCTGAACTCTAGGGCCAAGTGCCCACGAACAGCATCTGACCTATAGGCCAAGGTGGATGCGTAGAGCCTCGTCGAATTGATTCATCACGTCTGGTGTCAACTGGCCCATCACGGCACCGATTCGCTCTACGGAGATTGATCGCACCGGCTGTTGGTCGGAATTGCCCATGCCTGACGTGCAAGAACAGCAGGCCGCCTCCTACAGTCGTAGGGGCAACCGCACAGCGAGAGAAGGATGTATGGAACTGACGCCTCGGTCCGAGGGCCTGCGGATGCCTGCAGAGTTTGACGAACACGAGTGCACCGTCATCGTGTGGCCGGCACGGGCGTCACTATGGGGCCATCACCTCGAGCAGGCAAAACGTGATTACGCAGCCGTCGTTCGGGCCGTCGCGGCATTCGAAGAGGTTGTCGTCGTGGCCAATCCGGGGGCAGCAGCGGAAGTGCTGAACTACTGCGGCATTGGCGTCACTGTCACTGAAATTCCGGTGGACGATTCTTGGGTGCGTGATTCCGGCCCGATCGTGGTGAGTGACGGAGCAGGCCGCCGTGCCGTCGTGCAACTCGGCTTCGATGGCTGGGGGCGCAAGTACGTGCCGTTCGACAAGGACGCGCGTCTGGCCACCGCTCTGGCCGACGTTTTCGGGCTGCCGGTCTTTCGCGCTCCCATCGTGAGCGAAGGCGGGGCATTCCTCACCGACGGGGAAGGCACATTGTTTACGACCGAGGGCTCGGTTATTCATGACGTCCGCAATCCTGGACTTACCCGGGAAGGAGCCGAAGCAGTCTTCCGCGACTACCTCGGCGTCGACACCGTGATGTGGCTCGAGGCTTTCCCTGACCGCGACACTGACGGGCATGTTGATGGCATTGCCAATGTCGTTGCACCAGGCGTGCTCGCGCTTTTCATCGGCGAGGACTCCGACGGCACTGTCGACCTATACAGCCAACGCAATCTGGATCTACTCGCGTCCGTGCAAGATGCAGCCGGCCGTCACGTCCGAGTCGAACCCGTCAGCCCGCAGGGTTACGCAACAATCGACGGCGATGAGTACGACATCCCCTACCTCAACCATTACCTACCAGCCGGTGGAGTTGTTGTCCCCGTTGGCGATCCACGGACGGACGAAGCCGCCCTCGCACGTCTCGCCGAGATCTACCCCGACCGCGAAATCGTCGGTGTCCCCGGCGGATTGCTCTCCTACGGAGGCGGCGGCCCACACTGCATCACCCAGCAGATCCCTCGTCGCTAACTGCAGATCCGCCACCGATACATCGGCCGCTCGCGCCGACGCCTCCGCCGCAGTGGCCGTCACCCGTCACCCGTGACCCGCCGGGATGCTCCTCGGCTCCAATGCGGGTATCCGGTACAGCCGTCCCTACTTTGCTTGCCGCGAGTCGTTGCGGCAGACCTAGCGATTGCCGCCGTTGCCCCACGCTCCGGCCTTCTTCGGTCGCGCGAGTGTCCGCCTCCCGCGTCCCGTCGCAATACGCCGAGGAACTACGAACGAGTGCCGCAGGCGACTCCACCAGGCGCGCATCAGCAAGTAGCGGTCAGGTAGTTCAACGATTGAACGGCCTTGTGGTGGGTGCCTTGCCATCCATCGGTCACGATGCGGTACGTCTCCGTGCCTGTACCGCTGCAGTAGTACCAGATGATCCGTTCCAACCAAGGGTTGGATGTGTATGCGGACGACCACTGATACTGGTTTTGCCAAACGCCCAGACCGCGGTACCGCTGGATCGTAACGGTGAGCGCCGTTTGCCAATACGTCGCTCCGGTACAACTCTGCCAACCCTCGCCTTGGACTGAGTCGCCTCCCGTGTGCCACGCCCGCGCGGGATCCGATGCGTAGACGGTGCAGATCCAACTGACCGCCGGAGCAACAGCAACAGACGCGGGCGGCGAGGTCGGGCCTAGAGAAGAACTACCCTTCGGAAGATCGCTGGCAAAGGCTGGTGTGAAACTGACGGTGGGCGTCTGACCCGACGTCGACTGGATTGAGCCCGCGGTTACCGGACCGGCGCTGTTCCCACCATTTCCGGTGGAGGTACCGTCAGTCGAGTCTGCCTGCGCGGTCGACGTACCCGTCATGGCAAGCAGCAGAGCCCCACCCAGCGCTACCAGTGTCCATCTATTCCGCATTGAAAAGCACCCCGCTTCTCACTAGTCAACCGTTCGCAAGTTGACCTTTGACAACACCTTGAAGGGTCCTCCCCGATCACTCCGAGTGTCAAGGCTCACAGTTCCTTCTCGCGCGTTGATCAGCACCCCGTTTGGGGGTCAACCTAGGGTCCAGCCGTCACTTCGTCGCCCGGTCTACCTGACAACTAACGCGCTGAACTGCACGGATACTGAACGTTAGCGCAGAGCTGAGGGTCCCCTGTTCCACGACCTATTCATCGCATGTTCGGCGTTCTGCTTGTCGCCTTGTGAGAGAAAGCGGGCAGCCTTGTCTGGCATGTCCAAGCAACGAGTCAACGTCGAAGCAGTCCTAGCCGGGAAGTCGAAACGCTCGATCGCCCAGCTCTACGGAGTCAGCCAACCCCGCGGCCTCAAACCAGGACCCCAACCAGGCAACAAAAAAGGCGGCATGCCCAAAGGATTCAAGTTCAAAAAATAAGAATGTCCCGGGACATCCGATAAGGATGTCCCGGGACATTACATGCGTGGAGCTGAGGGGTCCCCTACTAGCGACTCCGTCGCTAGCGGGGGCCCAAGAATTGTCCTGAGCGACACAAACAAAAAACCGCCCGAAGGCGGTTTTTTGTTTGTGGAGCTGAGGGGATTCGAACCCCTGACCCCTTCATTGCGAACGAAGTGCGCTACCAACTGCGCTACAGCCCCTTACGAGACGCAAGGGTAGCAAGGTCCGCATCGCACACCCAACCCGGCAGCTGCAAAAGGCTCGGACTACTCTGCCGATCATGGCTGACAAGGATCCCGCAATAACCGAATCCGTGCGCGTACATCGAATTCCAGAGCGCGGGCATTACGACCGCGAAACGATCGACGCCATCTTGGACGCGTCCATCGTCTGCCACGTCGCAACCATCGACGCAGATGGACGACCACTAGTAATCCCCAACCAGCACGCCCGAGTTGGTGATGTCGTCTACATCCACGGGTCTGCAGCAAGCCGCAATCTAAAAAGGGCCGGTCGTGGCGTCGACATCAGCCTTTCAGTCACCCTGATCGACGGCCTCGTAATCGCCCACCGACTCTTCAACCACAGCATCAATTACCGCTCGGTCGTCCTACGTGGAATCGCTGAGCAAGTTGAATCAAACGAGGAGAAGTTGATCGCACTGGAAGCCTTCACCGAGCAGATCCTGCCCGGCCGTTGGGCCGAGGCGATCGCACCCGACGAGCAAGAGTTGAAGTCGACAATCGTCCTACGTCTACCTATTACTGAAGCATCGGCGAAGATCCGAACTGGCATGCCCGGTCACGTGGATGAGGAAGAAGACCTAACCAAACTGTGGGTCGGTGTCATCCCGGTGGCGTTGGTGGCCGGGGATCCGATCCGGCACCCCGATATCCCTGCCGATCTGGAGGTTTCGCAGTCAGTTCAGCAGTGGTCGAAATTGCATCACGGCTGAGAGCGAACTAGCCGCGCCACCCTACTGACGGGGAGATCGATCAGCCGTTTGCTGCGCGACGATACGTCGGCAAACGCACACCGGTGCGTGGATCTGTGAGCAGCGCTTCGAGCTCACCCTCGTCGGTAAGTCCGTCATAGCCAAGGGAGTCATCTACGTAGCGCTCAGCGTAAGTTGGCTCGCGTCGACTTGGGCCCTGACGAACAACGGGTTGCTCAACCTCACGCGCTGACTGGCGACTACTGCCGACAGACACTGATTCACGCGGCACAACAATCTCGAACGTTTCAATGCGCATACCACCGTCTACAACTGGCTGCGTCGCAAGGGATTCGCGCGCTTGCTGCACCATTTCCGCACCCGACCAGGCACCCGGTGAACGCAAGTCGATCACGCGAGGAACTCGGGTAGCGCGAGGAGCAGTGACGTAGGTGGGAAGCGTGGTCGGCACTGCGTTCCACGAATCCGTTCCGGTTGCCGCGCGAACGGTCTCCACCTCTTCCCGAGCGACGATAGCCGTGTCATTGAGGTACTGCGGCGCTGGATCAACCAACCGACCGCCACGTCGAGACTCCTGTGACGCACGCTCGTACCGAGCTTCCGAGGCGCGAGCAGCTTCCGAACGATTGCTACGAATATCGCGACGGCGCTTGGCCTCAGCCGCAGCCGCTATCTGACGGCGCGCCATCACCACAAAACCGACCATGAGAAGCACTGGAATCAACAGTGCCCATGTGGGCACCAGATTCATCACGCGCAGGACAACCGTCAAAGCGAGCAGCACACCCAACACCATTAGCGTTCGCTTACGACGGGCTGCAGCGGCCGAGGAACTCGTCTCTGAACCCCCGCTGACCATGACTTGCTGCGAACGCTCTTCTTCACTGCGTCCCGGCATAACGACATCGCGACGAGTTAATCGGCCGAGGTCCGCACTGCCGCGCAGGGAACCCATGGCCACAGAGAAGCGGTTCACTGACTTAACTTCTTGGGCTTGATCGTGTCGGCGTAGCCACATCGGCACGAGCACCAACGCCCACATGCCCACTAGGACAGCGACGATGACTCCGGAACCACTCACGTTACGAAGGCTATGCGTAGAACCCGCTGTGATCACGCACCACAGCAGTCACATTAATTTCGTGTCGCATTTACGTTGAATGTACGAGCTTTGCATCGACAAGAAGCCCATGAACAAACGCGCATCAACATTTCGTTAAATGTCAGCCGAACGTACGACGTCAGTCACGACCTTCGTTACATAGGTGCGGCAGGTTCAGCAATCCAACGATTCAACACACCACCGGGAATCTCTTCTCCCGTAAGGGCAAATGCCAAGTGATCACGCCAATCACCGTCGATATGCAAATAGGACGGACGCAGACCCTCTGGTCTGAATCCCAATTTCTCTGCAACACGGCGGGACGCCACGTTCTCCGGACGAATGTTCACCTCGATGCGATGAAGTCCGATCGAGAAACAGTGATCAGTCGCCAGCGCAACCGCGGTTGGAGTAATACCTCGTCCTGCAAACTCGCGATCGATCCAGTAGCCAATGTGCGCACCTCGGAGTGAACCCCACGTAATGCTGCCAACGGTCAACTGCCCGACGAGGCGATCGCGATAGGTAATGACGAAGGGCATCACCCGGCCCTGCGACGCCTCAGCACGTAATCGACGAACCATCACCCCATAGGTGGGTGGAACATCTCGACTCGGATCGGGAGTTGTCGCTTCCCATGGACGCAGCCAGTCAGCGTTGCGGGCTCGCACAGCTCGCCACTCACGTGCGTCTCGCTGCTTGATGGGACGAAGACCGATATCACTGAACTTCAGTTCGACCGGCCATCCGATCGTCACAGAACCCTCGGATGATCGCCACCACCGCATGCCTGCTCAACAGCATGAACGATCAGCGGTGCGATGACAGACAAGCCATCCTTCACCCCACCGGGCGATCCCGGCAGATTGATGATGATCGTGTGGCCGGCCATCCCTGCGACTCCGCGCGAGAGCGCCGCCGTTTCGATGCCCGCTGCACGGCCAACGGCGCGAATGGCTTCAGCGATGCCCGGAATTTCGCGAGTGATCACTTCACGGGTGTGCTCGGGGGTTACATCGTTTGGCGAAAGTCCAGTACCACCCGTCGTGATGATCACGTCATAGCCATCGTGAACACCGCCGAGCAGCACGCTTTCGATTTCTGGACCATCGGGAATGATGGTGGGGCCGCTGACCTCAAACCCCAAGCTCTCGAGCATCGCAACAATCATCGGACCAGTGCTGTCTTGGTAAACCCCATGCGCAGCACGCGTTGAAATCGACACAGCAAGTCCACGCATCACTGGTGCCCCTCGCGCTGCCACAGCCCAGTCTTGCCACCGGTTTTTTCGTCCACGTGCACACCGGTGATTTCTGCAGACGGATCAACCGCTTTGACCATGTCGATCAGCGCAAGACCTGCCACCGCAACGCAGGTCAGTGCCTCCATCTCAACCCCTGTGCGATCAGCTGTACGAACGACCGCGCGAATAGCGACGTGATCGTCGTGAATATCGAGATCAACGTCGACACCGTGAACAGCGATCGGGTGGCATAGCGGCACTAAGTCAGGCGTGCGCTTGGCGGCTTGGATTCCGGCAATACGCGCAACGGCAATCGCATCACCCTTGGGTACGCCCGCACCTCGAAGAAGCCCGATGACCTCGTCAGAGACAAGAACGCGTCCCGTGGCAGTGGCTGTACGGGTGGTTATCTCTTTCGCGGATACGTCAACCATCCGCGCACCACCAGACTCATTGAGATGAGTGAACCCACGCTCCGTCATCAGCTCACCCCTCATCCAGTCGGAGAACTGCAACGGCCGAGCCTGCTGGCAATTCGGTGATCTCTTCGGGAACGACAACAAGCGCGTTCGACTGCGACAGCGCACCAAGCATGTGGGATCCCTGCCCACCTGCGGGACGCACGACGTAACGTCCATCTTCAACAGACAGTTCAGCTCGAGCGAATTGTCGCTTACCCGCTGGCGAACTCAATGGCTCAGCGAGCACAGCGCGCACGACCGGACGATAGATCCGCGCGTGGCCCAACATGCGACGAAGGACCGGCCGCACGAAGACTTCAAATGAGACGTAGGCCGACACGGGATTACCCGGCAGAGTGAAGATGGGCGTGCGATCTTCGCCAAGCGTGCCGTGTCCCTGAGGCATTCCAGGCTGCATCGCGACCTTGGTGAATTCAACAGTCCCGAGCGTCGACAGAACTGCCTTCACAGTGTCGTACGCCCCAGCGCTAACTCCGCCGGTGGTGATGATCAGATCCGCTCGCACGAGCTGATCTTCCAGTGCGGCCATCATGACGTCTGGGTCATCGGGAATCGGACCAACGCGGTAGGCGATCGCCCCTGCCTCTTCCACAGCTGCTGCAATCGTCGGGCCATTGGAATCAGCAATCAACCCCGGCGTCAACGTGCCACCGGGCTCGACGAGTTCACTGCCAGTCGAAAGCACAACGACGCGAGGACGCGGATGTACTGCAACCATTCCGCGGCCAACGGCTGCCAGAGGCGCGATCTCACGCGGACCAAGAACAGTTCCCGCAGTGCCAACAATCTGACCAAGTGCAATATCGTCACCGCGCAGGCGAATATGGGCACCAAGCTGAGCCGCACGCGTGATGCTGACGCGCTCAGTACCCGCATCGGTCCACTCGACCGGAATGACAGCCTGCGTTCCCTCCGGAATTGGCGCACCCGTCATGATGCGAATCGCAGTTCCATCACGAAGCTCATGTGTGGCTCGATAACCAGCGGGAACGTCGTCGATCACCTCAAGTACGGCCGGCTTACCATCGCTAGCTGCCATCACATCGGCCACTCGCACTGCATACCCGTCCATCGAGGCGTTATCGAATGGAGGCAGTGGCCACGGCGCTGTGACAGACTCGGCCAGCACGCAGCCGCGGGCGTCTTGCAAGGTAACGTCGATCGGTGACAGTGGCACGACGCCGGCCAAAACTGCCTGCAGATGCTCTTCAACAGTACGCACGATGTAGACCCTACGGCTTCTAGGCCATGATGACCTCATGACAGACGTGAACTTGCCCGTTGACCCTGACGATGTCAGCCCTGAACTCGCCCGCAAGCGCGAACTTCGGCGTGATCTCGGTGCCACCCGCAGGGCTCGCAGCGAGGCCGAGCGCGAGGTCGTTTCGAAACAACTACTCGAGCAACTCAAACTCCTACCCGAGTTCGCTGAGATCATGGCCCTGCCAGCCGTCGGATCGATCGGCGCTTACGTCTCGTACGCCGGGGAACCCAGAACGACCGACATTCGCGCATTCGTTGCGGACAATGGAATTGGATGTGCTCTGCCGATCATTCGTCCGGACTTCGCACTGGACTGGGCGTGGGATTCGGAACTCGTTGCACCCGGACGCAACTATGCAGGAGTGCCCGAGCCGACAGGTGACGTCGTGGCGCATGGCGCCGATGGGATCGTGTCACTGCATTGCCGCGTACTTCTCGTACCCGCACTCGCGGTGGACGCGCGCGGTTACCGCATGGGCAAAGGCGGTGGCTTTTACGACCGGCTGCTACTCGGACTTGAACCGCTCGAAGCACGTCCACTCATGGTCGCCGTCGTTCACGACGATGAGGTCTTCGACGAGTTACCCGTCGAAGACCACGACCATCCGGTGGACGCAGTGATCACACCGACTCAGATCATCCGCATCCCCGGCCGTCGCACCTACATACCGTTCACGTGAGGCTTGAGAGTCAACGTGTCCACGGCTGCAGCGGCAACTCCAGTCTTCGTAAATGCGAACGGGAAGGTTGTGCCATCGCGCCACGCATCAAGTTGGTCGACGTAGTTCGCCGAATAGGTATGGCCGCTATTTCCCGTTAGGTGCACCCACGTCGAGGCATCAAAACGGCTGAGATCCAACACCATGCGCATCGCCGGCACCCATGTCACCTCGTAGTTACCCGACGACGCATCCCAACCAGTTGCGTTGACCACCGACTCACCACCTGATGTCTCTACGGGACCGCGGTTGAAGATGGCTTCGATGGGCCCAATCCCCGACGTGCCAAGGGTTTGGTTGCGAACAGTTAACGTGTGCATCTGACCCCACGTCCACTTCGCGGGATCGCCGCCCTGGGCGCTGGTCAACTCAGCGGTGGCTTCGTCCAACGCCCGCTTGACGATGGCGTCACGACCACCAGATGAGCCGGCGGCTTTTTTGTCTGTCCACCATGGATCATTGGGCGTACTCCACAGGTTTCGGATTACTTCAAACCACCGGTCACCGCCATCAGGCTGGTAGCCGGTCGGCAGTTCGTCGTCGAAGGTATCGACGAGCAGGTGTCGCCAGAAAGCGTTGAAGTAGGCGGCCGCTGCTGAGTTCGCCGGCTGCGTGTAATCCCACCCATCGAATAACTTCAATGCGTCTGCCGATGTCCCAGTGATGCCCAGATCTTTGATTCGAGGCACTAGGAACGAGGCATTTTCATTACGTGAGTCAAACAGCAGCGTTCGAATCTGATCCGCCGAAATGCGCTTACCGTTCGACGTTAACTTCACGACCTCGTCGACGATTCGCTGACTTCGCGCACCGTACGACCAGTCATCGGTGAGGAAGTACGGATAGTCCTTGTAAACCGACGCTTGGTTAGCCGTGACCACGAAACCGTCGTCCGGGTTCTTCACATTTGGCAAGGCTGAGAATGGAATGAAGCCCGACCAAGACTCTGCCGGATCCCATCCGAGGGCCGGATACTTACCGTCGTAACCCTGACGAATCGGAATCTTGCCTGGCGTCTGGTAGCCGATATCGCCTGTCGTGGATGCGAAAATCAGGTTCTGCGCCGGCACCTCGAACAGGGACGCGGCGGAACGGAATTCATCCCAGTTTTGTGCAGAGTTGAGCTGGTCTACCGCGTCCATCGTTCGTCCGGGCGTGAGCGCTGTCCATTTCAGCGCGACGCCGTAGCCATCACCGCGAGGAGGTGCGATCGCGCCGTTGGGCGCATCCTGTCCGACGGTGGTGAGTTCGGTGGACGCATCGGACAGAAGCGGCCCGTCCTTCGTCTGCCTCACCGTGATCTCAACCGGATCACCACCGGCCACCTTGATTGTTTCCTTACTCGTGATCAGTGTCAGCGTCGCAGTGCCTACGACGTACGAATCACCCGTCACTTTCTCCAAGACCAGATCGGTGACATCCGGGCCAAGGTTGGTAAAGCCCCACGCAATTTTACCGTTGTGACCGATCACTACCCCGGGCATCCCAGAGAAGGTGAATCCGGAGACGTCGTACGGGCAGGCCTGCGAAACAACACGACAGTGCAAGCCCATCTGGTACCAAATACTCGGCATGCTGGGAGACAGGTGCGGGTCATTGGCAAGTAAAGGCTGCCCGGTGATTGTCTTGGCCCCACTGACAACCCATGAATTCGAGCCGATCCCGCTCGTGGTCGGGCCCAGTACCTTGTCGAGGGACACCAAGCCAGCGCTCAACGAACCTAGGCTCGGGATAGCCGCTGCTGGCACCCGCGGAACCGACGACGCCGCCTGAGCTGAACTCGGCGAAGCATTCTGATCCCATACGCCGTCAGTCACCGCGCCCTGAGTCACGATCGGTCGGTGACGGTTGAACGGGTAGGGCGGGTATAGCTGACCTGTGCGGACCTCGCCGACCTTGGCGCTAATGATGGAGCGCTGAATCTCTTCCACCATGTTCCCGCGCAGATCCCACGCCATCGCCTTGAGCCAAGCGATTGAGTCGACGGGTGTCCACGGCTCGATGGTGTAGCTCGAGTTCTGCAATCCAAGAACGGCATACTCCAACGACACCGCGGAGCCAGAGTGATCAGCGAGATACGCATTCACCCCGCGCGTGTAGGCCTCGAGATTTCGGCGCGTTGTTGCGGACAACATAGGAAGTTCCTGTTGGGCAACTCGTCGCCACCCCATGACTCGCAAGAACTTGTCAGTTTCGACCTGTCCCGAACCAAACATTTCCGACAAGCGCCCCGCAGTGATGTGACGACGGAAGTCCATCTCCCAGAAGCGGTCCTGGGCGTGGACGAAACCCTGCGCATAGAACAGATCTTGCGGCGATTGTGCGTAGATATCTGGGATCCCACGATCGTTGCGAACAACCTCAACGGGAGCGAACAAGCCAGGTAGGGAAACCTCCCCTGTGGTCTGCGGGAAAGACCGACGGACAGTCCAGACACCAAAGCCGATACCCGCAGTTAGCAGGACGAGGGCGAATAGAACGAGGCCAATGAGCATGTTCCTTAGGGTGCGCACGTGGCCAGCCTACGACCAACCGAGTCAGGAACCGGCCCAAATCTGCAGGGCAAATGCCAAGCCCAACGAAGCCACCATCATGCAACCAATGGCGGATGCCAAGACGTAACCAATCGCGCCACGAGACGATGCACTATCGCTGGCACGGGCCAGCGCAAACAGGTCGACAGTCTGCGCCGCGAATCCCCCGAAGGTTGTCAGAGAGCCACAGAATCCCACGCCAACTAACGCCAGCATGAGCTTTGGAGTCTCGGATGCATTCAAGGCGTACCCAGCAGCCACACCGAGAATGAAGGAACCCACAAGGTTCACCAAAAGAGTCCCCCGCGGCCACGCCCCATTGAGATACCGGTCGAAGACGAACCGCGTTGGTGCTCCGAGGGCAGCGCCAAGTGCGATAAGAAGAGCCGTTGCGAACGTCATAGTTCCTCGTCCGCTTGCAGATCGATCGCGGAGGCACCAAACCAGCGAGAGCCTGCTGAACGACCAATGACGAAACACGTAATTCCAAGGAGCACGGACGACCACAGGTATACCGTCGCTAGTCCCGAGGAACCTGCCCGGATCATCTGAACCACTTCGACAGAAAACGTCGAGAAAGTAGTAAACCCTCCAAGCACACCGGTGGCCAGAAACGGTCTCGCCAAGCGGGCACGACGAGGTGCGGCATCAGTCCAGCGAGCATGGCGTGCGTCGACGAAAGCCAACAGCAGCCCGAGAATCAAACAGCCGAGCAGGTTCGTCAGGAACGTGGCTGACGGCCACGTTGCTAGATCCGTGTGTGGCAACGCGACGCTGATTCCCGCCCGCGCCAGGGCGCCGACAATGCCACCTACCGCCACGGCGACAAGCTCATCCGGCCGCGGGGGTTGAGGGCGTGAACTCACGTGATGAGGCTAGCGAAATCAGCAGTCACTCGACGAAGAACGAGCTACGCGTCCCTGCGCATAAAGAGCACAAGTTCAACGATGAAGAACACGGCCACCCAGACCGCAAAGACTCCCAAGCCGCTCCAGCCACTAGGACCCTGAACAAAGTCGCTACTTCCCGCCCAACGACTCGCCGAACTCCACGGCAGATGCTCTACGAGCCACGTGGCCTTCTCCGAGAAGAAGCCAATCAAGATGTTTTCAACGATTAATCCCGACACAATCGGAACGGCGATGCCAATGGCCGTCTGGCGAGTGATGCCAGCAAGCGCGAAGGAAGAAAGAGCCCAGAGGACGACGAACACGATGCCTCGAGCGAAGAACGTCGCATCGGGAACCGTCACGCCCGTTGGTGGCGTGGGCATCCCATGCAGAGCTAGCCCGATCCAGCTTCCGAGGTACGACACCAGAGCGATGAGCGCGGCGGCTAGGACAACCATCACGGCCTTGGCGAGGAAAATGGTGATGCGGTTGGGGAACTCGGTCAGCGTTAATCGGATCAATCCGAAGCGATACTCCTGCCCGATCGCCTGCGCCCCCAGCACGGAAGCAAGAACCGCCGCAAAGGTCATGGGCGCGGAGAATGAGGTAAACCAGTCAAGAGTGCCCGGTGGCGGACCACCCTGATTTGGATCCGACGTCTGCGACTGCGTGGCCAGAACGATTAGGAACGACAGTGCCGCGCTAAGGATGAGCGCTAACCCGAGCATGATGTAGGTAGAACGAACGGTCCACAAGCGTGTCCACTCGTACTTCAACGCAGCCATCATGACGCCACCTCGGGTGCCTGCGACCCCACCTGAAACTGCTGATCCCCGGACGTAAGTTCCAGGAAGGCATCTTCCAAACTGGCTGTGCGTTTGGTTAACTCAAAAACGGTGATGCCGTATTTGAAGGCCGCGTCACCAATCCAGTCGGTGTTGGCTAGTTGGACAGCCAGGCCATCAGCGCCCTCGGGGACGGACTGAACACCAACGCTTGCCATGGCGGCGGCAAGTTTCGCAGGATCACTGCAACGGACGAGGATGTCGTTGCCCGAGCTCCTCGCGACGAAGGCCGCCAGTGAATCATTCGCAACCATCTTGCCTTTGGCGATAACGATCAGATGATCAGCCATTAATTGTATTTCAGAGAGCAAGTGACTCGAGACGAATACGACGTTGCCCTGGCTTGCATAATGACGAAGGAAGTCGCGTAGCCATTGAATTGACTGCGGATCAAGGCCATTTGCCGGTTCGTCCAAGAGCATCACCTTGGGCTGCGCCAGAAGTGCCCCAGCCAAGCCAAGTCGCTGACCCATCCCGAGTGAAAAACCGCCAGGTGCCTTTTTGGCAACATCCTGCAGCCCTACGAGGTTGATCACTTCATCGATCCGCGCCGAGGGGATCGAGGCCTCTTGCGCCAGCATTTTCAGGTGATTGCGAGCACTGCGTGAGGGGTGGAAGAACTTAGCGTCCAGATGTGCGCCCACAATCTTCGAGACAGGTTTGTGCTCGGTTAGCTTTTTACCGTCCCAGAGGGTTTGGCCATCACCCTTGTCGAGGCCAAGCATCAGCCGCATGGTCGTGGATTTACCGGCGCCGTTTGGCCCGAGGAACCCGGTAACAACACCCGGCTCTAAACGGAAAGTCAGATCATCTACCGCACGAGTATTTCCGTACGACTTTCCGAGACCAATTGCTTCAACTGACACAGCCGTACCTCCCTGTTCCTAAGTGAGCCTACGGCAGGCACAATTGCGGTTGCACATTGCACACACAGGTTTTCACGACCGCTAAGCGATGCGGCATTACTAACCACGAAGGGATCAATTGGTGAGCGTTCTCGTTGTTGGTGAGGCGCTCGTCGATCTGATTACAAAACCAAACGGTGAGACCGCTGCAGTACCCGGTGGGGGTCCGTTCAATTTTGCCCGCACATTGGGCCGGCTCGGCGCTGACGTTTCGTTCGCAGGCGGTATCTCGGATGATGTTTTCGGCCAGCGGATTTCAGCAATGCTTGTTGAAGATCGAGTTAAACAAACTCTCCCAATTCGTGAAGGGCGACTGACAACGCTGGCCTTAGCCGCACTCGACGCAAGCGGTGCAGCTACCTACCGCTTTTACATTGAAGGCACCGCAGCTCCCGAGGTAAACATCGGTGACATTGAACTTCCAGAAGATCTCGACGCACTCGTCGTCGGAACCCTTGGCCTCGTTCTTGAGCCAGCCGCCGATGCGACTGCTGCGTTGGTGGCGTCAGCAGCCGAAACCACGCTCGTGTTTGTCGATCCGAACTGCCGCTCACAAGTGATCGCCGACGAGGGTGTCTATCGCACCCGCCTGGACAGCGTTTTACGTCGAGCAGATGTCGTGAAGGTATCGGGCGATGACCTTGACTATCTGGGTCCTGGAGTTGATCACCGTGAGACCGCTCAACGATTTCTGGATCACGGCACGAAGGTAGTTCTATTTACTGATGGCGCCGCGGGTGTCCGGATCATTACGCCGGAAGGCGACATTGTCGTACCGGTTCCAGCCGTCGAGGTTGTTGACACCGTTGGTGCCGGCGATTCATTCGGCGGCGGCTTTCTTGCGTTTTGGCTGTCCAGTGGATCAACCCGTGCTGATCTTGCGAACGTCGAGCGCCTTACGTGGGCCGTAGGTCGCGCCGTCGAGGTGGCCCGCATGACGTGCCAGCGCGTCGGGGCCAACCCCCCGTACCTCAACGAACTGTCCGGCTAAGGCTGCCACCGATACCTCCCAACCTCTTAAATTGGGAGGTATCGGTGGTTGTTTGGCATGATTGGCACTTGAGGGCAGCGAGTGCCAACTAGCGGTCCCAAACCTTAAGCCGCACTATGAAGATCGTTCATTAGCCCGACCAGCATCTATGACGTCTCGGAGTCTCCGTGCCTACCTACCAGTACCAATGCAACGACTGTGGCGAAGCT
>Ga0194035_1000442_pt1 | contig 24186 bp, 22 predicted proteins | sample JunL2320m_MetaG_FD_148680 | JGI IMG/M metagenome (GOLD analysis project Ga0194035, IMG submission 148680) | Anoxic zone freshwater microbial communities from boreal shield lake in IISD Experimental Lakes Area, Ontario, Canada - Jun2016-L239-20m | ecosystem: Environmental > Aquatic > Freshwater >...
CATTCCCCCTCACACTAATACAATTGCGATCGCACAACGAGCGATGGTAGCATCTAAGTTACTGTATATATGTCTGACCTACGAATACTTGAATATCTTGATCCACAGGCTCGTTCGCCCTTTGCCGCATGGTTCGAGGGACTCAATGCCGTGGCTGCGGCAAAGGCTACGGCAGCGATCTATCAATTGACTGTCGGCAACTGGTCGAACGTAAAAGGCGTTGGGGCCGGTGTGTTCGAACGAAAGATCGATGTTGGGCCAGGGTATCGGGTTTATTTCGGTAAAGACGGTGAGCGCCTCGTGATCCTTCTGGGTGGCAGTACCAAGCAACGCCAACAACAGGCCATCGAGATGGCGAAAAAGCGCTGGGCCGACTATCGTTGTCGCAAGAGCAGCAAGAAGATGTAACGCAAAGCGGAGAAACTTATTATGGCACTCACACGAGAATTCAAGAATACGATAGCGGCACGCGTACAACGCGACCCACGATTTCGCGAGGCACTTTTCACGGAGGCGCTCAATGCCTATTTCGCAGGCGATCCTGCCGTGGGAAAGACGATCTTGCGTGATCTCGTCAACGCCACCATCGGGTTTGAAGAATTAGCCATAACACTCAAGAAGCCGAGTAAGAGTTTACACCGGATGCTGGCCCCGCGCGGGAACCCGAGCACGGAAAACTTTTTCAGTATCGTGACTGCCCTCCAGAAAAAAGCCCACGTGAAATTGCGCGTGATCGCGAAAGCCAGCTGAACGTAGCGGTCAAGACCCTATCTGGTCTCTCTGGTTTGTTTGGTCTATTTGGTTATTTGGCTTGTTTGGTTTTTTGGTTGAACCAACGACCTAAATGCACCAAATAAACCAGACAAACTAAACAAACGAAATCAACCAGATGGTTTGAAACTTTGGGTTTTGGATAATGAGGGAGGAAGGGTGGGAGCTAGAAAGGTTGGTGAACTTGCGGCGGACGGCGCGAACGGCAGGCGGGTTTACTGGCAGGCTCTCAAGAACCGGAAGGGATTTCCGCGATGGGAGATCTATCAGGCTAAGGAAAAACTATGTTGCACGCGAGACGGGGGACTGTTCAAGGTCCGAGGTTTTCATAACTTCGAGCCTGTCCCTCGTTTGAAGCTTCACATCACCGGATCATCCCAATTTCAGCTCCGGTTATCGCTGCCTGAAACTCTTAAAAAAACAGCCTTTTCTCCCTTAACCCGCATTATTCATGAACACTTCTGCTGCAATCGCCGATTCGCTGCTGCGACAAGCCTTCGGCGGGCAGGCTCGCAGTTCGCCCCTTCAACGTACTGCACGAGTACGCCTCAGGGTCTTACGGCTCCGCGTGCCCGTCTCGCAACGCGACTCAGCGATTTCGCGACGAACCGTCATGAATAATGCGGGTTAGGCCAGAACCCATACCCCGTTCGCTTTGATTTCGTTGTACATGGCATCTGGTGCTAGATCAATCTGACCCGGCCACTCGACAACACCATGATCAATGTACACCTTCCTGAAGTAGTCCGGATCCTTCAGCGGCTCAAACACTCCAGTAAGATGCTCTGGGGCAAAGCGGACCTCGCCGATCAGCCCATCGGCGAATCGCACAGCCAGTCCGAGATGCTCCAATGGCTTTACGTCAACGACATCCCAATACATGATCCACTCCTCATAACAGCGGTGCGATTGGCCTTGGAACTTCCTTTGCCCGACAGAGGTTCCAGTCATTGAGCAGTTCCTCGCGATGCAACTCAGCCCAGTCCAATACAAGATCAAGCGCTCGGCGAGGCAACTCCCCCTCTAGCACCCGCAGGTTCCTGATGTCCACTGTCGCCTTGAACTCCGCATATTCAGCATGGAAGTGTGGCGGGAAAAGCGAGACGCAACGGTTCGAGGTTCGAGGCTTCCGTAACTCCTCCGACAATTCCACATTCACCATTCATCATTCCCACTGCTGTCCCTTGTTTCACGTTTCACGTTCCCGCCTCATGTCCCCGCCCATTCCGCGCCTTACCCCTTTTACCCACTGACCACTTACAACTCACCACTTACCCCTGTTCCTAACCCCTTACACCTGTCCGCCATAACTCAGAACCCAGAACTTAGAACTTCTTTGCCCTTCCCCCTTATCCATTTACCTCAACCCACTTACTACTCACCACTTACCACTCACCTCTCACCTCTTACCTCTTACCATTTACTACTTCGAACGAATAGACAAGTTTCCCATCCACCTCGCTTGCATAGGCAACACGAGCCCTCTCACTCCCCTCCCCTTCAATTCGTACACCCTGATCATCTTCCACGATTGTCATCTTGGCTCGTTGCCTCCACCAACGATCGACCTCACCAGGCAATGGAATCCATAGCTTCTTCTCATCTCTCAATTGGGCAAGGTGTGTCAGCAGAGACTTGTAAACGTCCCACTCACGAGGTTTCGTAATGTAATCGGGATGGACAATGAAATTGATTAGCCCATACTGCTCCATAATGAGTTCGATCTGGCGCTTCCATAAGTCAATCGAATACTCATTCAAATAGTTGAAGAGGGCATAGTCTTGAGTCGTGGTCACTGGTAATTCCAGGATGTCGCCGACAAAGTAAGGCATGACAGTACAGCAGCCGCCACGTTGCGGCTCTAAATGTGCAACATTAGGAACTGATGTGTCATACGAAAATTTCAACTGATCGAACCACATCTGGTTTCGATACAGGACGGCAGATCGGAATCCAGTCGCTCCGTATTGTTTGCCGTAGGCATTAATCTTCTCAACACGAACCAGAAATTCTTTCCGATCTTTGAAAAGACGTCCGTCATGGTTTAAGTCCTGAACGCATACTTCGAAGCCGCGCTTCCAGATCGAATCCAAGTACTCCGTGGTCACTTCATAACGAAGCTCGGGCACGATTGAGAAGGAAGCCTTGATTCCATACGCATCGTCTAGATCCATCACCGTCTTGCAGAAGTCACGCCCCTGCTGTGTCTCCACGTCGTGGGTCATGATGGCACAGCTTGACGCCCCATCCGGCCAAAACCAGATAAAGGGGATGTGTTTGAGATTCTGCGATTTGAGAGAGAGCCGCAGTAACTGTTCGAAAAGACGGTCCACAGTGCTATCTACAGGCCACGTGGGGAAAGGCTGCTTACTCCAATTTGTGAGCCACGCCTTCTGAAGGAATTTCCGGACAGCCACAGGCAACAACGGGCGCACAAGGTAGTAGAGATTACTCGATACAGAATTAAGAATTGAGATGCGCTTCCCAGCTGCATGTGTATACAGCTCATGTCTCAGATTGTCGGCAACATGCGAAATATTGAATGGAAGATACGTGATCCCATCATCACTGACGACATGGTTCATCGCATCAGCAAGCGCTCCATTTTGCCTGGGAGATGGCTGGTCTCTGCAAAGCTGTCCAAAGCAGACCACGTCATCCCCAAACCTGAAATATCCACTGACTCCTGCTAGCGCACCGTCTACTTTGAACTGAACATACCGTTCAGGACATCGATAATATTGCGCAACAGGATTGTCCATCGGTGTGTAGTCTTACTTCCTTGACGTCACGCTATCTGGAGCGGTGATGCAGGCGAAGTGACGGTTGATGAAGAACGATGCGGCTTCGGTGTGATCTGGGAATCAAGGTCCGTCGGACTGTAAAGATATTTGACAGGCACAACATGAGTAGTTTGAACAAGTACGTTCACCTATAGGGTGATGCCTACACTTCCAAGAAACAAACCTGTGGCGCCTTAGAACAACATTCCACCATGTCTGTTTCTCAGCGGGAACAGGAACTCCACTACACCCATATCGATATCCACCATATACAGCGTTCTCAGCTGTGCCTGTGCCGGAATTGGATGAAAGAGGCTGGCGGTACATTACTTGCTTCAATAATTGGGGTTGCGTGAAGACCAAATCAAGGGGGGATGAGAATGCCGAAATTATGCTTTCAAAGGCCCCAAGGAACGCGACGGCCATTCTTTGCGTCATACCGGTTTGGCATGGACCCGGCATTGCTGCGTGGTCTGGCAACGGAGCTGTAACGCTCAGCGGGAATAAGAACATTGTCTTGGCAGGAGCACCTATTCATCCTGAGAATGTCTGGCATAGATGGAACGTTGAAGAGAAATGCTTTCTTTCATTTAATGCGACTCTGTAAAGGAGATTCACTATGTGGAAGCTCTGGTTCATCATTGTTTGTGTGGTTCTTTTCACAACCACCGCCATGTCGAGCTATGCTACGACCATCAATGCTACTAGTTGCGCTGCGACAGACGTTCAGAGTGCCATAAATACGGCAGTAACTGGTGATCTCGTGGTCGTGCCTAGCGGCAACTGTAACTGGGGCACATCGAGTGTTAGTATCAACGGCAAGAACATCACCGTGCAGGGTGCCGGAGTTGATGTTACAACAATTACAGCTACCGGAGCATACGCATGGCGCATTGGCCAACCTGGCAGTGGTAATAGTTCGAGGATCACTGGCTTCACAGTCATTGCATCTCCAGGAATGTCTGCGGTCATAGTTGATGGTGACGGCTGGCGCATCGATCACATGAAACTCCAAAACTCGACGAGCGGGTTACTCTGTAATGGTGTTTTTGCTGACGGGTTGCGAGTCGGTACATCAGCGGGACCGACCGGCTTAGTGGACCACATCTCGTTTATTGACTGCCGCATGCTGGTATACGGCTTCCCAGATGTCGCTGAGAAGGAAAGCTCGATCTGGGTGAGTCCACTCGGTCTCGGCAATCAAAACGCCGTATATATCGAAGATTCAGATTGGACCTTTCATGGACAGGCGAACCTTCTTGACTGCAATTACGGCGGTCGCTGGGTCCTGCGATTCAGCACAACCGTAGGAAGCAGCATCGACTCGCATTCCAATCAAGGGTGGCGCTCATGCCGTAGATGGGAGATCTATAATAACGCCATTAACTTCAGCAGCCCTTATTTCACGCCTGTATTCATCCGTGGTGGTACTGGTACGATCTTCGGTAACACAATAGCGAGCGGATGGGGGGAGCCGTATATCTCATTTGATAACACGCGAAGCTACCGGCCGCTTCCTCCACTAGGACGATGTGATGGCACAGCACCAGCAGACGGCAATCAGCATGTCTCACCTGCCCCTGATCCTGGCTGGCCCTGCCGCGACCAGATCGGATGGAACACAGACACGTTCAAATGGACGGCGGGCACCCCGAATCCACCTCAACTCAACGAACCAGCCTACATTTGGAGTAACACAATTGGAGGCAGTCCGGCCAAAGTCAATGTTCGCAATGGGGTAACAGCATGGATTCAGGCGAACCGCGACTACTACATTCAGGACGCTTCATTCGACGGAACGACAGGCGTGGGGGTCGGAACCATCGCCTCTCGTCCTTCATCATGCACCACAGGCGTGGCATACTGGGCCACCGATGAGGGTGAGTGGGATAGCCGCAACGCAGGGGGCGATGGTCAGCTTTACAAGTGTACTTCGACGAACACCTGGAAGCTCTATTACAGGCCCTATACCTATCCACACCCATTACAGACAGGAGTAGGATTGGTTACGAATACTCCTCCAGCCCCCCCAACAAACATCATAATTCGCTAAACTCTTTCACCAAGATACGAGGTTCACTTATTTGCAGACCCCATCTGCGGATTATCCCAAGAAAGCGGGGCCTGATGAGTCTGTCTCTCCTGAAGATTACCATCGTCTTCGCTCTGAGACGCCTGCAACGAAGACAGCCGTGCACGATACTCCATGATGGCGTACACGGTTACAAACCACATCGTGCCCGGTTTGTTGAATGATGCTTCGGAAATGTTGTATAGGAGGGCTACGAGAAGAAAAACAAACCGGGCAATATCGTCGCTTCTACCAAGCATGAGCCTCTTTCTGATCCGTAGATATGCCGATAGAAGGAGAACAACCAGGAGAGTAGTTCCTATCAAACCGCCATTCAGATACGTCTCCAGGTAGCCATTATGGGCCTGAATGATGCCGCCGGTACTCTCGGCCAATTCCACTAGTCTTTTCCCCGCCCAGAAAGTATCGAATCCTTCACCACCCAGGGAATTGCCCTGGTAATTCTTCAGACCCTCCCATATATCGGTCCGGGTGGTAAGGGTCGCGTCTCGGCCGAGACTCTGCAAGATCATTTCCTTGATGTTGAACATCGAGTCCAATAACCATATAACCGCAGCAGCGCTCCATCCGAAGACTTCCACTCGTCTAGGACTGTTCCGTATAAATGACAGGCCAAAGGCGATAAGCAGTCCTGATCCAATCACCGCACAAACAAGAGCCGTCGCGCTATTGATCGTCACTAAGAGATACCAGCACATCAACAGGACCAAAACACGCGATAATAACACCCCCTTGCTTGTCGCGCTCTGCCCCTTTCCTCGAAGTTCAAGCAGGTCCCACAGAAGAAAGAGTGCTGATACGCAGGCGAGAACGCCAAGGGTATTCTTATTCTGTGCCACACCCACATATGTCAGGGTATATCTCTTGTAGCCCACGTAGACCCGACCCCAATAGGGGTAATACCTGTACAGCAATATTGATAGAGGGATACACACATAGGCGACCCTTGCACAGACCGCCCTGATTGCTTCGTCTGGTTTGAGTTCTGTTAATACCACCAATACCATGATGACAGTGCCTAGGTCCTTAAAGAGTCGCTTGAAGGTGATAAGGGGATAGTCGGACCAACCGATGCTGAAGAGCCAGAATAGGTAGAGAACAAACAGCCATGCGTTATCCTTGATGACTGCTGGCAACCTGGTGCCTCTGCGCTGTAGAACGATGAGCCCTGCTACGATCAGAAAGAGATTAACGAGCGCTTCAACTGGGTTACCCTCATCCCTAGATCCTGCTAGAAAGATGCTTGGATCTACTCCACCTATCCAACTGGTTACAGGGCGGGTCCCATGAATTAGAACCCATGCCAGAACGATCCATGTACTGGAGGACACCGAAGGTCGATGCCTCCCGTCATGGCGAAGCATCCACAAGAGCCAAAGGCTGTAGACAAACAGAAGCGATAGTCCCATAGAAAAGTGCCGCGTTAGGTTCCGTGAGGCAGGCTACGACGAATGGCCCGGTCTTTCGGATAACACTTTGGAATAAAACTTCTCATGTCGTTCGATAAGAGAAGAGACGGAAAACCGCTCCAGGACAAACTCCCTGCCGCTTTTCCCCATAGCGAATCGTTCGTTTGGATTGTCCAGCAGATGCTGTACTCGTTCACCCAAAGCAGCAAAATCTCCCGTTTTTACGAGAAACCCGGTTTTATCAGCGAGCAAGGCTTCCGGCATACCGCCGCAATCGTATGCGATAACCGGTTTTTCCATGGCCTGCGCCTCTAGGAGCACCCTTCCTAATCCCTCTGAACTGCTGGGAAGGACAACGATATCGCTCGCATCATACCAATCACGAAGTTCTTCCGATATTAGTTGACCGAGAAAGAGAACCTGGTCTCGCATGCCCCAGAGAGTGGCTTTCTTTTTCAGCTCGGCTTCTAATGACTCTGACTCTACCGCGCCGGCGAATACGACTGACAGATTCACTCCTGTTTTCAGGAGATCTCTCGCTGCCTGCAGCAAATCGGCATGACCTTTCCCTGCCACGAGCCGGCTGGGAAGGAGGACCACAAACCCTTCAGGGCGGCAAACCTGCCTAGCTTGAGAAGGTGAAAAAAAGTCGACACCCACTGCATCGGACAGGTTGACATAGCGGCCCTCTAGTCCTGAAGGCACATTTCGATTTGACACCCCCCCGAGGGCAGTCGCTTTCTTAACCCATCGGCGGATGCGCTTCGCGCTGAATCGGCTGTTGTCGAAATGATTGATCATGACGTACGGAATACGCCGCTTCACGGCATTTGAAACCAAGGTTCCCACATCGTAACTGAACCAATGGAGAGCGATGAGATCTACTTTATATTCATCGAACAAATCCGTGAGACCTTCGCTCAGGATCATGGCTGAGTACCGCAGATGTCCGCACGAGTTGCCAAGCGCACGACGGATGGTGGAAGAGCCAGTCCCTTTGTCTGTAGCAGTTGGAGCAGATCTCGGCAGAGCCAATAGCTTTACTCTTCTGGGCAATGAACGGACTGATCGCTCTTCATTGTAAAGACGAACGGGGATCCAGACGATCTGTCCTTGCCCACGCGTCTCAACCTCTACCTCCATTGCCGATGAAGAGAGCGCTGAGTCATCGCTGACCAAATGCATCTGTAAGATAGTCATTCTGTGTCTTGCCAACAGACCGTCGTTTAGTTGCTTCAGATACTGTTCTGCACCACCAGAGGCTCGATTCCGATAGATGTGGGCGTAGCGCAGCAGCGTGATCCCGTCTAATCTAATGCTCATAGGTTAAGACACCTTGGGGCTTAGGAAAACGATGCCAAGATTCATTGCAACCTGGTTGGCACGCATTCTTGACGAGTGCGGATCACCGGAGTCGAAAAACATACATTCATCAAGACGCATGTAATACTCAATGGCTGTATTTCTCGCGGTGAGTGGTGTAACAAACGGGGGAAGGTCACGGCCAACTTGGAAGCATGAGAATAGAAGATAGTTGGAGCCGGCGGGAGGACTTGAACACTCCATCAACCGAATTACAAATCGGTCGCTCTATCGTTGAGCTACACCGGCAACACACCAAATCCAGCTTAAAAAAACCTGCCCTCTCGACAAACTAACCGACGTGGAGATCACTCTAATAACTCAAGACAGACTACCAATCCAAAACAGCCATTCTTTCCCATGGTCAAGCCAAGATTGTAAAGTTCTCACTTTTTATGAGTGAGACAGAGCAATGCCGCCCTTATTCGCCGAAGTAATTCAATAAGTTCCGGCGGAAGTAGCCCCAACAGCCCTCGGTGTAGTTTGAGCCATGTAAATATCTTGCCGCTTAATGTGAGAGGAATGAAGTATCTTGGGAATTCCATTCGTACAAAACCATTTCGACGCTTAAATTCAGAAAGCTGACTCTTGTCTTTATTTCCATACGTATACTTGCCGTACACAAGATATGAAAGCCCTCTTTCTTGACATACTTCCACAGCCTTAGCAATTAACGCATTCATCGGTCGTTTATCGAAATGCGATGTTCTAGAGAGGATTTGCATCACAATTGCTGCTTGATCCACACAGACAAACTTCATGAAACCGATCAGTTCTCCATTCAAATAAGCTCCTATAAACTCACTTCTTTCATGATAACTATTATTCTCTTTTTTAACTGTTTCGAGATCCTTCCCGTAATGCCAAAACCGCTTACCTTGCCGGACAGGCGATTCGTCGTAAACTCCCTTTATGCCCTTGATTAAGCTTTCATCGAACTTGGCCGTTTGAACAATTATTCCTCGCTTTGCCGCTCTTCGGGCATTCTTGCGTGATTCTTGAGGTAGCTTAGTCCACCAATCATCAAAACTTACTGTGCTCACAACAGCGGCGTTATCCCAATCAAAAGGGTACGGATACTTCGGAGTCTCATCGTAAACCTTCTGAGGGAATGTAAAGACATCTACTCCTAAACCATCTTCATGTAATTTTGAAATAAATGTGGTCGGATCATTGACCAGGTTACCTTCTACAAATTCAGCGTCAAGTATTTTCGCCGTTTTGATGAGCCCCCCAGTGACAATCACTGTTCTCCCATCAATGACAATGGTTGGAACTCGAATTGTCTTCCCGCGAACAGCAACTTCAGCATAATTTTGCATATTCATAAACTTTCACACTCTCTCCGACAGTGCTCACATCCAAAAATCATTGCATCATCTTTGGTCAATGAACAGGCGATGCAAGACTTCTAGCGTTAACACGGCATGAATCTCGTTAGTGTAATTCCGATTTCCCATGACATGGCCTTCCACCACAGCCTCCAACATTCTCTTTTCGATGTATGGCCTAGAAAGAGTGCGCGGGTCTAGAAGCATCTCGCGAAGGTAGCCAGCCAGCGCATCTCTGTACCAAACTCGATAGTGATTGAACTTGTGTCTACCAAGGAATAGCCGCTCGATGTGAAGGGGAGATAGAACATGGTTAATCTGGGCTAACCATTGCGGCATTCCGTAATCATATGCGTATTCCGCTTTGGTGAGGAACTCAAGGAATCTCTGTGAAACTGCCCCAGTCAATCCGGTTCCGCCAATTCCACGATCTGTCGGGATCTCTCGTAACGTTATGCAACTGTTCGCTATCAATCTCGCACAAATATCAAAATCGCTGGGGGTTGACTTCGGAGCCCGGAAAACCGTTCGAACGAGGTCGTTATCGAGAAATGGGGATCGTAAAGAAACTTGTGTTTGTTCCAGTGCAAGCAACCCGTAATGGTGCCAGGGCGCTTGTTTGAACACAGCAAATGCCAGAGGGTGTCCATGAAGCAGCGATTGATAGGTTTCTCCAGCCTGACGAAAGTACGGAAGCAGGTCTTGCCTGAACAGTCCAGGCAACGGCTGGGTCGGCTTGAACGCATGCACACCTCGCAGCACTTCACTGCCATAGTTACCTGTCATTCTTATGGGAGCAATCTCACGGGCACGCTCGTTGAGATAGAGATCGGATGCCCGGCGGACATCGGCGCAGCCATCCGTGAGATAGACCGTGCGCTCCGCATAGTGGTGAAACCGTGAGAGGAAGTCTTCTCCCACTTGGATCACCTCGTGGGCCTGTCCACAGATACGGGCGACTTTCCGTGCGACAAGAACGTCCTGGCAATCTCGGTATGACCCGCCGAACGTGTAGCAAGGCAGCGATCCCGGTGATTGCTTCTGCCATGCCATGATCATCCTTGTGTCCAGCCCCCCCGTCAATGACATGCCGATCCGTTCGGATGACTCGAAGTAACGAGGCAGGTTCCGCGTAAACACCTCACGAATTTCCTGATAGTATTTTTCCGGCTCCAGAGGCTCCTGCTCTTCCCACTCCCGAGGCTGGAAGTACGTTCCCTTCTGCTCAACGGTGCCGTTTCTGAACACCCACTTTGCCGCGCCCGGCAGCACATGAATCCCCTCGAAGAGCGTCCGGTTCTCTAAGACGCAGCCGCATGTGACGTACTCCCCCATGGCACGATGATCTATTCTCCGCAGTTCAGGCCGGACCGACAAAATCGCCTTCGCTTCCGCCGCGAAGTAGAGGGCTTCCTTAGACTCATGGTAGTAGATGCGATGCATCCCGTACCGATCATTGAATAGCGTGGCCATCCCACTTGTTCGATCAGCCAGGAGTCCGTGGAACCTACCATTCAAGCCGGCAGGAAAGTTGGGGTCTGTTTCATAGTGCTGTACAAGATAAGATGGGGCCCCGGAATCGAGCCTAGACCCTCGGTTACTCAGGTGCCGCTCCGTCCCAGGATCGGAAAACTCTTCGCCGGAAAAGATCAGCGCAACATTGCCCCGGTCGTTCCGTAACGGCATCCCGGCTGAAAAGAAATTCTTCCGCGCAACCCATCCGACGTACACTCCAATGGACTCGTCTATCCATGTGCCAGTCAGGGATGAGGACTCATGCCTCATGGACTCAAGCATTTGCAGAAGTTCCGCTTCTGCTTTTCGGCGAGGCATTTTTGTAACAATGCAGACGATTCCCGACATGTGTCCTCGTTATTGTATAGAATCTTGCTCGATCAGGAATTTAGGGCAGTCCAAGAGGATCCGAGGACTTCTATAACCGGAAGGCAGGCACTACAGGTCAATAAGCACATGAATAATATCGTTTCTCCCGCTCATCCTATCGAGGGGGAGATTCATTCTGACTACTCCTTCATTTTCCTCCTCGATAGAAAATGGCAAACTTTCAAAAACCGACCGCAACGGTCCATTTCTCTTGGTTTTAACCAGCTCCGCTTTGAGCACTCGACGCCCCTTGCCCTTAGCGCGCTCGGCCAGCCATTCGATCAAGGTGCGCTCAACCATCTTTTGCGCGACTCGGCATGAGATAACTAAGTCAATGAGGCGCGGCTCACTCGCCCCTTCATCCACACTCGCAAAACCCACTATGCCATAGTCTCCAAACCTGTCCTTGCACTGGAGCGCCACACAGAGCATGTGTTCAGTTCCAAGCAACTCCATGAACTCTTTCTCACTGTACCTCTTTGTAGACAAGTTCAGTTGATTGGAGCGCTGAATCAGCTCCAGGCATCTGGCGGTCTGAGCCTCTTCATGGGGGACTAGAATGCGCAGCTCCATCTTGCAACTCCGCAAGAACCCCTCGTAATCTCCTCCGCTCTCCTTGTACGTTTGCTCTCGCTCCATCTCTGCCAAATAGGACTTCCTGCGCATTTTGCTTTCATCGGTAATTGGGACATTCAATTCCGGATACCCCAGGAGTTCCGATATTTCCGTCTCGCTGTAGACCCGGCATTGGGGGAAAACGGACTTTACCTCAGCCCTTTCGAACGGCGAATCGTCGATGAGCGCGAGACTATCGATATTAATATTCAATGCCGTAGCCAGCCGCTTCAGATTCGCGCTCTTGGGATCCCAGTTGATCATCGGATACACAAAATATTCCTTCAACCCCAACTGCGCGAGGACCTCCATGGCTTCACCATGATCATTCTTACTTACAACTGACTGGACAATTCCCCTTTGATCGAGCGCATGAATGAGCCGGACAGCCTCCTCTCGCACATCAATACTATTTACTCCATCTTCAATGAGGATACCCTTCCACAAACTATTATCGAGGTCCCAAGCTACGCATTTGACTTTCTCAGCAGGCCACACCCCGCCTGCATCCGCTCCGGCGTGGGTTTCCTTTTGAACGAAATCGAGCCACGTAAATACTACTCTTACTTCCTTGTCGTTCTCCGGATACACATTTAGGAAACCCCTGAGAGGAATCGAGACGCCGTTGAACTGCCTCAAGGAGATCTCGTGGTAATTCTTTCCTTCTCTTATCTCAAGGCTATGCCGGCTTTTGACCACAGATTCCTTGTACTCAAGGATCATGTTGAAGGCATCTTTCTCATAAGAGAAACATTCCATGACAAACGCATCGTATTTGCTCTCTTCTTCGGCCCCGGATGGTAAGGCCTGCAATACTTTGTCACGGATATGGGCATACCCTTTGTATCCGAATCGTTGCGGGTTGCGGAATTTGACGTTAAAAATGTCTACGAAGTTGAATGGCTTCCCAATGGTATAGGCAAGAGAAACTATCGACGACCCTGCTCTATCGAGCCAAGACAAGGCATTGTGGAGAGAGGGCGATACGGCCCCCTTATAGAGGTGAGTTCCGAGCTTTCCCCATTTGCGAAATTTTACTTCCGCGCCAAAGGTTGATAACCCCTCCACACACTTGTTCGGGTAAATTCCATACTCAAATCGTGCGCATCTTTTATCCTGCCGTGCGACATAGAGCTGACAACTATAATAGCAATCCGGAGGCGCGCACTCTAAGCAATGCTCTCGCCAGTACAGCAATTGGACCTTGCGCACCCTGCTTCGCTGCAACTCGCTGCGCCATGAGTGAGAAGGGATGGCTTGCCCTGGCCAGCTTCGTTTGTCGGCAAATTCAGGCTCAAACATGTTCCCCTCTACTCCCACTCACAGGAACGAGCACTCCGTTCAAGCTCTAACAGCCGATACGGCTTCATCATGGGGCGCTCTTAGAGGTTTGTAGATACATCGGTTCGAACAGGATCTTTTGAAGTTGTCCTCACAGGGAGATCCCGATATGTTCCTCGATACACCTCGCCAATACTGTCGATGAAGTCCTGCCGCATGAGATATTCCACTTCCCTCCTGGAGGATAAATGAACCATCAACTCGACATGGTGCTTTTTGGCCAACTCCACCCTTTGCTTCAGATAATTTGGCTCTACTGTGGGACTTGCGGAAAAGAACATATCCGTCGTGATGTATCTCTTCTTTAGCACGGCATCGATGCCTTGGCGATACAACCGATTCGCAAATGAGCGCTCACCTTTTATGAATGTAAAACTTCTCCTTACCCGTGAACCATCGGGAATGATCTTCCCAAGCAAGACATTGCTGCATAAATGTCTATGATGGTGGCCATTGATATGGGAAGGCGGCCGACGGTATATCCGAAGAAATTCTTCGTACTGCACGTTGTACAGGTACTCAAATTGCCTTTGCAGCATAGGATTGTATATGACCTGGCGCAATTTGCTTCCGGTCAAAAAAGCGGCTGTTTGGGTTAGATATTCTTTCACGCGCAAGGCCGGAACATCGCCGGTGAATTGTTCGTCGAAGTTCAAATGTAATCCGACCTCAAGACCGTTTTCAAAATCTAAGCTTGCAGCCCTTTCGGAGTCTTGCATGAAGACCATCGCGCTGCTCGATGTGATCCGCTTTTCCCTGAAACACATGACAATGTTATTCGTCGTTGCTATATCTTTCCCGAAATCGTCAGCGTTTATGATAAGCATGCCTGCCCCTGGCAGAGACCTAAGTCTGCGGCTATGGCTGCATAGATGAAACCATCTAAGCTTACAGACGTACAAGCACTCATCGTAAAGCTATGGATCCCTTTCACTTACGGGATTCATTCGTATCAATGTCAAGATCCTTCCCGCATGATCACAAAACTTAATGAGATATTTCATGAAGTGATGCTGCCCAGCACAAAAGATGAAGGGAAGCGCCGCTCCATATAGTGGAACCGCAACTAAAGATTTAACCAGATTCATTCCTCTATCTGTTGGATGCTTGTGGAAGTTACTCCCCCTCAATAAGGCCTTTCTTAATAGATAGGTTCTTGTACAGCGCTCTGGAGGAACTAACTCGTGCACTATTGCTTCTTTGCACCAAACGAAGACATTGCCCTTCTCCATCATTCTCCTAAAGAAATCGATATCTTCCCCAGCCGTTCCAAATTCAGATCGGAAAGGCTTCGACACCGTATCAAGGATGCTTCTTACAAAGAGAACATTTCCTGTGCGAGATTCCCACATTCCTAATCTGTACCCGGTGCTGTGCGTGGGGCGATCAAAAAACTTTCCCTCTTTCACCCATCGGGGTGGCTCATGCTCGAAATATGGTTTCACTGGACCAAGAACACCGGCAACGTCACATGTGGTGCATGTCATAAAAAGACTCCGTAGCCAACCCCCTATCGGATACTCGTCGTCGTCGATGAATGCGATCAAGTCTCCGCCGGCGTTCTCAATCGCCTTGTTCCTAGCCAGGGCAATGTTCCGTCGTGGTTCCACACAATAGGTGACCAGGACAGGTGATGTGGCCTGGAATTCCGTTACGACTCGCTTCGCAGATTCCGTATAGTCGTTATCGACTACCACGATCGAGAAGGTGAATAGCCCACCAGTCTCCTGCTTACCCAATTCCTCTAATAGGCGCTTGAGTAATACCGGTCGCTTATAGGTGCAAATGCACACGCTGATGTGTTGCGTCGCATGCGGCATTGAACCCGGATTGTTATATGGTGAGAACTAGCATTTGACCCTGCATCTCGAATGGTAGCCCTATCTCATTCGAGCGAGGAGAGCCAATTTTCTCATTGACAGGCGACAGAACTACCGAGAGGGAGCGGAATGTTCATACTCTTAGGAAGAACAGTATCAACGTATTAGTCTGAAGACTTTGCAGGAATTCTCTTTGAATTGCAAACCCTTACTCTGAGCCCTGGGAATCGCTTATTGCAGTTAGTGTGGGCATTCGGCAGCATAACGTCCATGCCCTGCCCAGCTCTATGAAAGGCTACTGACCGACGTTTTCAAAACCAGGTGTCAGCGCGAACGGCACATCTTTGAATCGAATACTATTTCCGTCCAATTGTCAGCTCATTATTCATGGGATGAATCTGCTCCAAGAGTTTCCCCAAGAATCAGCGGGTTCCAATAAGTCGTAAGGAAATCCTGGAATACAGAGGCCTCTCATCGCATGTGGCCCCCACTGGACGACAACGAATCTATTCGGCACTTTGGAGCGCCCTGACCGTACCAGTATCCGAGTCTACTCTGATGGCGAATAATCAACGGCATACCCTCAAAGAGGCAATTGCCTGGAGGGCTCCGGAGTAACGAAGCTTTGCGGGCTTGACTGGTCTGCCTTATAGGGAAAGGAGTCCCTCACTTCAGCATCTATGGCAATCAGGTCCGTCTTGTCACGACGTAGTTATCACGCACCTCCGACAGGTACCGTCGCAACATCGTTTTCAGTTTATATCCGATATTTTCCTGGCACTGTACGGTGCCAGGATAGTCGTGGAACGTGACGCTAACCATCGTGATCTCGGCGGCAGCCAACTCGACTTCAAAGCCAATGCGGCCCTCCGAGAACGTCCAGGGTATTGGCCGGACTCCAGCGCGGACTTCCTTTATAGCTGAAACGTCGGGCTCACGTTTTGTGATGCAGAAACGTCTTTGCTGCTCGGAACGATTCTCCAATCGTAACTCGCTACCGTACATCTCCGTCTCCACCAGGCTGGGAGATAATTCGCGTTGACGGCAGCTACGCCATATGACTTCTCCCAAACTGCGCCAGGAAAGCCTGCAATTGAGCCCATTCAGACGCTGGACAAATTCCACAAGGTGACTGCTCTGACCGCGCAAATAATCATGATGAATCACGATGATGCACGGCTTTCCCAATAGAATATCGAACGCGAAGTTCTCCACTCCCTGTGAAGGATATCGCCTGGTGAAGATCGGGAAACTGCTGTAGTTCATGACAGCAACGTCCCATACGTCGGAGATCCTAATCGTTGGCCGGCGTGGGTCCGTGCTAAGAACCTCCGTGTTGACCGCTGCGGTAAAATTTGCGTGTTTTAACGCCCGCATTGCAGGTCCTGAAAACACACCCTGAGGGAAAACCATGACCCGATCATGACGAAGTCCGGTTTTCGACTCATGACAAGACATACGATCGATCGCCTGGTGTGATTTCCAAGTAAGTACGTCCATGTCCTGCGTCCCGAACTCGCCGCCAGTATGATCGCAGCCGTGCACTGACAATGAATATCTTGCCGGATAGTTTTTAAAGAGCTCCGCTACTTTCGAGGAGCTTCTCCGCCAGTTCCAAGGGATGAACGCAATGTTTGTCGCGAAGTTGTGCCGCTCCATTTGATTCAGGAGATCTTGATAATTCAAAAAACCATATTGTGGGCTGAGCAACGGATCATCGATCACAAGGCAGGCACTGACTTCCGGGGACTTCCAGCACAGATCAGCAAAGGCCCATTTGACGAACATGACAATCGGCGTTGCGGAAAGAAAATGATCCTTAATATCGAAATTTCCCGAATCTATCTCCTCATCGACGTCGACGATCTTAGAAGTCATTGATAGGAAGACAGGCACTGCCTGATATTCCGTCTTGGAGAAAACTGTGCTGCGTCCATCCAACGTAGTCCCAGGAGCATTTCCTCCTCCACCATCGCGAACCAGACCGGCTGCAGCAGCTGTCTTGCCAACAGGTATTCGCAATCCACTCATCGCGCCACAAAATTGAGGCAACATACCCGACACGGTCCATTCGCCGAGACCACGATCAATCTGGATGAGCGACGTATGCTCATTGTTTATGATGCGCCTTGCGACCTTCTGCAACATAGCAACATCATTCCCTGCGTAAACGAAGGCCGAATGGACATGCTCGCCCCAGAGCCGAACGACCCCCGGATTGCGATCCAACCCTTCTATCAACCTACACAAAGTGTCGGAAGAGCAAAAGAGTCTGACCTTTGAGGAGATGTCAATGATTGTGTGATCACCAGCGAAGAACTCTAACATGGTTAAAACACGGGACGATATTCCAAAGAACCGAAGCACTTTGGCGATGTGACCGTCATCGAACGACGCGACGGCGTCGGTCAATATCAGTGCTGTCTCTTTCACAACAAGAGCTTCCATGTTTGGAGGCCGTCCGAGTTAGATGCCATTCGCATTGGCGGGCTTCTTCAAAACAACGAGGGACCTCATCGCGCGGGATCTTGCAAATACATTCAGAATGGGCGACATCCCGCCAAGAAGATAGCACATGAATTCCCCTGAAGAGTGAGGGATCCAGCAGAAATGTTCGCTCCGTATGACATCTAAACCCACTTGTTTAAAGGGTGCCGTGTATTCCTCCAGAGTGGGAAGACGGCAGTCCTCCTCCTGCACCTCTCTGAGAAAGCGGTTTTTCAGAGCGCTTCGGAAAAAGAGAAATCTGTCATTCATGTCTATCACCACACATACCCCGCCAGGAACGAGCAGATCAGCAATGTCTCTCACACAGTCCATTTCCTTCTTCGCACGATGGCAATACCGAACTGTGTTTACACCAACAATGAAGTGCACCGAGTTATTCAACTTTGATCTCTCTGTCCCAGTAGCCACCGAAAGGTCATGGATCAAGCTTTCGTTCTTAGCGACGTAGAATTCGACTCTGCCCCGTTCCTCCTCTTGAAGATAATGCTTTGCCTCATGCTTTGCCGCTTCGATTAAAACTGGAGAGAAGTCGGTTCCAATCGCCTTTTCAACACGGATCAAGTCCCGATCCAGCACCGAGACCAAGTGAAGAAGATTCATTCCGCCCCCGCATCCGAATTCCAGCATCCTAATACCTCGCTGCCTGATCTCCTGTGGCAATAGCGCAAGCGCTTGAGCATAGACTGCCATGTAGTCGTGAGCGAGCAGATAACTGATCCCAAAACCAGCTGTAGCTCTGGTGTATTTCACTATCGCATCCTGCGAGGTGTATTCCCTGAAGAACGTGTCAGAGCTGTCAGTATTCATGTCTAGCTCCTTAAATCTTATTTTGTTGGTTCCATGGAAAGTTGTGGAAAGCCTTTGTGTCTCTTCAATCGCCTGGTAAGGAGGAGGGAGGCGCTGTACAATGCAAATAGAACTTGTGATCTCAGTTGTGGGTTACGAGACTACTGCTATCAAGACGTAATATCATGTTACCGCTGAGCGCTAAATCGACATAGGGTTCGGAAGAGTTTTCACATTCTCTTTTGACGTTGTAGACCCGTAGCCTGAGTCCAGGGACGTTCTTGCCGGAGACCATGTCCATAATGGTTTATAGGCTTGAACGGTTCCAGCTCGATACCCGATCGTCTGGTATACCCAACGGTTGAATATTTTCTGATGAATCAGACAGCGCGACTTTGCTTGCTCGATTCCAATCGGAACAAGAGATGAGCTAGAGCCTTAAACATGGTGCCCTGCCCCCAATGAAGCATAGGCGTCTTTGCCTTGATCATTGGGTATTGACGGTAATAGAAATAGCCTTCCCTGTCTTGCATATTCCAGATCGTCCAAGCAGCCACCTGCTTAGCCAACTCCATGGAATCTTGGTCGTCATCTGAAACAAAGGCTAACGTGTCGATTGCTTGCCCCGCACATTGGATATCGACCGGATATGTTCGCGAATGGTAATACTTCGGTCTTCCGCTCTGCTCAAAGAAATTAGCTTTGTAAAAGCCCAGCCCTTCCAGAAAGTTCCGGCGATAAGAATGGTCCTTTGTCGCATCGATATAATGTTTTAGACTGTCCAGATTATATCCAGTGTGGAAGTTGTCGATCCAATGGTGCCCGACACTCTCGGCGTACCACCACGATCCATCTGGTCGCTGGCGTGAGCAACTGTATTCCATCGCCGAACGTGCCACACGTCTGCACTCCTGGCTTCCTGTATGTTTTGCAGTTCTAGCTAAGATGCCGGCTCCTAACATGTTGGCATTGTGAATTGAGCACTGGACATGAGGCAAATAGCTTATGCAGTCCCCTCTATCGGTTTTCTCACGGGGCAATTTGAGAATCCAATTACATACACTATCCGCAATACGTAAGAACCATTCATTTCCCGTTACTTCAAACGCCTCGATGTATGCGTGGCCGATCAACGCCGTCCACACAATTATCGGGTCGTCTTTTGTATATCGTCCTCCCCGCGAAACGAAGTCAAAATGATTGCTCCAGCTATGATATTGGAAACGGGCGACCTTGTGTTTATCGAGCCATTCCAGGCAATCAATAGCTTTATCGAGATATTCCTGCTGATTTGTGATTCGATAGAGCATCACATATCCTGAGGCCATGTATCCCCGCCCCTTCGTAGAGTCTTTCGGCTTCACTCCGAGTAAGGGGCGTAAATTTAGAGGGGACTGGCGAATCAATTGTTGAAGCAACCGCTCCGCAAGAAGGTTCCCGCATGCAAGCGGACGCGCCCAGGACGACAGCCCTTCGAACGGTTCATATCCACGATACCCCTGCCGCTCAACCCAGCTTTGAACGAGATCTAGGCTTTGCTGGATCTCTTGAGGAGTGATTGCGCTCTGGCCGCTCACATCATAGTTCATTTTCCCCGATCTCCATCGATTAGAAGGTCTGCCGTTTTCCGCAACAACTTCTCCTTCTCCTTACTCCAGGCATGTTCCAGATAGACTGCTTGCCCACGAGTTGCTATCTGAAGGGCTTCTTTTTGGTTCAATGCAACCCATGCAAGTTTCAGTGCAAGGTCATCCGCCTCTCCAAGATTGAAGAACACCAGTGAGTCCTCGCTAAAGTAGTCCTGAATGCCGGGAGCACGAGGTGCCACCACCGGCTTGCCCAATGCCAGATACTCAAAAATACGGGTCGGCATGTTCAATTCCGTAAAAACACTGCGTTTATTGGGGATAACGCCCACATCGCATTCAGCGATCGCGTCCGTGAGCTGTTCTAGTGTTCTTGGCCCGAAATAATGGACTGCCTTCTCCAGACCCTTCACCGCCACGGTACGCATAATCTGGTCCAAATATAGAGTCCTAGGTCCGTAAATCCTCAACTCTGCTCCAGGAACGGACTGGCGCAGCTTTTCGAGTGCTACCACCGCTAAATCTGCACCGTTTCGGTCGACTAACGTACCGTGATACATGATGATGAAGGGAGCATTCACCTCGTCAGACCGCCTGCCCCTAATTTGCGCCGGCGCATACTTGAAAATTTGCTCATCCGGGGAATTCATAACAACACTGATCTTCGACGCCAAGCAGCTGCGAGAAACAAACAATCTCACGAAAGCGGAATTGGTAGTCACCACCGCATCAGCGAAAGCAATGCTCCATTTTTCGACACGAGCTATCAGCTGAACTACCAGGCTTTCCCTCTTCAAGTTGAAGATTGTCATCATGAGCTCCGGCATGGGATCGTGCAGATCCAATATCACCTTTGCACCGAGCAACTTGGGGACTAATGCTGCGAGAACAAGAATATCCGGCATATTGTGAACGTGCACAATATCGTACCGCTTTGTCAGAGAGCGAACAGCGAGCTTCGCAAAAGCGATAAGGATAAACAGACCATACAGAAGCACATAGTTAAGTTTAGACCCGCGGTTATGCTTGATAGCGATCCGGTCGATTTCTATTCCCTTAAATGTTTCCTGCTTCTGGCTTCCCTCATCGATAAGGCATATCACGTCGACATTCATGCCGGCCTGCACGAATGTCTCTGCCGCCCTGCGAGGACGTGGGTCACCAGGAAAAGTCGAAAACAAAACGACCGCCATGCGTTTCCCTTGCAACAATGCGATGCCAGGATTTTGAGATTCTGAATAGCCTGCTGTCGGAGCATTAATTGAGTTCCCGGAAAACGTAGCTTGTTTTGTTTGGCTAGTCGAGGAGATCTCTTGAGCAGGCAAACATCTGTTCACACCCGAGGTGCCTACCATCTTTTCATAGAAATAGTGAGCGACGTCTTTGGGCAACGCAAACCAACAGTCCCCGCCATAGCGACTGGCAACATACTCAAGCAGCCCACGATACATCTGTACACTGTACTCACCTACCTGCTTCTTCCCGTTGAAACTGATGTAGTCCGGGTGGACAATTACCAATGCTAAGCCGCCATTTGTGACTATCCAATCGAGCTTACGTTTCCATGTGTCGATCGAATTTTCTTTCAGTAGTAAAAACAAGGTGGAGTCTTGCGGTAACGTATAGGGGAGCTCGACATACCCCTCCTGCCCTCCTTGTGAGACCCAGAAGGGGAAAATTGTGTCTACCCCATCAGGCTGAGGCTCAAATGGATCCACGTCAAAGGTGGAGCTGTCATAAAGAACATTCACTTCATCAAGCCATCTGAGATTGTGCCGCATGAATGCGGATCGAAAACCTAAGGCACCCCATTGTGCTACGTACAGATTAATCTTCTTTGCGCCACTCTTAAAATTTCCCCATGAACGATACAAACTTCCGTCGTGATGAAGATCGTGCACTCCTACCTCGAACCCATTCTCGGTCAAAAATCCTCGCAGAGACTCTAGGACTCGATACTCCCCCTCAGGCACGAAGTTAAACGCGGAACGGAACCCCAGCTCGATTTCCAAGTGAGCCAACTCACGAACACGATCCAATCCCTTTTTACCTTCGACATCGTGCGTTAGGACAAAGGCAAATTTTTTCCCTTCTGGCCAACCTGGCCACCGTGCCGGAACTTTGCTCGCTGCCTCATTGATAGGCCATATACCGGCATTTGCCTTTCTAATATGGGTGGCCAGAATACTTCGCAGTGCCAGCCTAACCTTCAACGGTATGGCAGGCTTTGTGAAATAATACATGTCACTTAGTATCATCAGCGATTCCCAACTGGAGCCCCCTGCGACCTAACGTGAATCCTCTTCCAACCATTTTGACTGCAACGGATGGGATCCTACGAGCATACATAAGGAAGGTTTTCCATCAAACCATGGAAATTACATTGAACGTGGCTATGCTAATCGAGGCAGGTGGGCACGGAACATTACGACTGCTATTGCCCTCGCCAGGAGCTGGAGTTCTGTGGTTCTACCGGGGCAACGTCCTTCCGATTCCGTCTCCCTACAACCTCTCGGAAGGCTTCTCGAAGTCTCCTCATCTGTTCTTTTTGATGGAATGCAATAAGTTGGGAGTCGATTGGTCTTTCTGTTCTGGAAAAACAAGCCCAAGCAAAGCCTGTCATTAAAAGAAATCCCCCGAGAAAATAGGGCTTGTTTCTCAACTGTAGACAAGACCTGAACAGTTCCCAGAGGGGATGGCCACCGAGGTAGTAGTCTCGTCTGCCCAGGTTATACCAGGCCTTGAGTTTCCCGGATGAGGCCGTACCCATGGGACGATGGTGGTAACAAACCTTCTCCAAAAATGTTCTCGTCTTCCATCCTTTCATCCTGGCTGTAGTGACTGCAACCCAATCGATTCCGCCACCTCTGATGGGTTTGTATCCACCAACATCTTCGAAGCATTGCCGTCGAAAGAGCTGGCATGCGCCAGAGACATGTTCGGTACTCGTGAACCGATAGTCGTAGGACTCCCTGCCCTCCACAAACGGAGTACCGGCAACACCCAGGTCAGGATATTCTGCGAATTTCTTCAGAAGGAACTCAAAGTAGTCATTCTCAAAGGTAATGTCTGCATCTAAATTTCCTATCACCTCATAAGAACTGTCGCCCACTTTCTGGCATCCGCTATTAAAACAGTGCACCTTGGCTGCGAAATGGCGATCTCTTCGCTCAGGCATTCGTACCAGCTCGATCCACTGATTTTCAGCGAGATACCGTTTGACGATCTCATCAGTAGCATCTGTAGAACCATCGCTGACGATAATCCATTTCACCGGACGAATTGTCTGAGCAATCACCGAGCAAATGGTTTGCTCTATGTACTGGGCTTCGTTTCTCGCTGGGGTAATCAAGATATAGTTAGATAATTTATATTCCATGGAACAACTCTAAAGCTGACCATCTCCCAAAACACTAGACCACTGACGAGGAATTCCCACAGCGTTGGAACTCACCCCGCGAATTTAGATCAGCTGGAACATGCGGTTTTTGGGTCTGTCGTTATAGGCTCCAAGGAGAAAGCCTATGTCCAGCGCTCCTAATTCAAAATAATTGCGGACCAGATTCTTTCCCCAATATCCCGCTCCAATGACCGCGATATTTTTCATTGCTCTCTCCCCACTCATTGTTTATTCGCTCACACCAATCTGAGACAGGACCGAAGGTGAGTCATAATTCAAAATTATCTGAGGGTTTCAATTACTGCGAGGAGAAGGAAAAAAGCGACTTGATCTGTCTAATACCAACCCCGAGGCTTCAGAAGGATACTGGCTTTATTAACGACGCGAGGGCTGACGATCGGAGAACGATCCGACCTGTGGATCACCGCAAGGGAGCCCCTTCACCAGCGGAGTAGCCTTCGAAGAAACGCAGTATTTATCAGGAATCACATTTTGATA